>VFQR01000448.1_pt1 | contig 58472 bp, 52 predicted proteins | sample 3512321 | NCBI WGS metagenome assembly VFQR01 (sample SAMN10412374, study PRJNA504923) | tailings metagenome | isolation source: Relicate 3 Philex TSF1 revegetated site | place: Philippines: Tuba, Benguet | collected 2017-08-29 | reverse complement strand
CAGGGGCAGAAAAAGATTGCCAGCCGCTCGTTCGATATCGGAGCCGTTCGTTTGCTCGATGGCAAAGTGAACGAAAAAGCGTGGGAAGGCATGAAAAGCTGGTTGAAAACCGTAGTGAAGCCTTTTGGGGTAGAGGTAGCCATAGGTACCGGCGGCAATATCAACAAGCTGTTCGACCTCATGAACCTCAAACAAGGCAAATACGCCACGCCCAAATTGCTCAAAACCACCTACGATTACGTGAATAGCTTTAGTTTCGATGATCGGGTGAAAAAATTGGGTTTGAATCCCGACCGTGCCGATGTGATTTTGCCCGCCACCGAAATTTATATGACGGTGATGAAAGCTGCTGGTGTACCTCGCATCACCATTTCGGGCTTGGGGCTAAAAGAGGGTATTGTGGCTGAACTGCTCGAAAAACACCACCATGCCATCATCCGCAAGTTTTTAGGTAACGAGCGTTTTTCGATTCACTGATTTTTCCGAACCACCCACCAGTCTTGCTCAAAGGCGCCACCTTCGGCGTGCAATTCCACCGAAACGCATTCGAAAGGTGGTAAAAGCCTGCGTATGGCTTCTTCGGGATGAAATGCTCCGTATACCCGATGGCCCTCGGGGCCGCTTGCCCGAACTACCAATTTCCCTGCTAAAAATTCCTGCTTTTCAGCAGATGTGAGTCGCGGCAAAAAGGCATTTCCATGGGTAGTGAATAGGAAAATGCCGCCTGGTTTGAGTACTCTATGAATTTCTTGCAGCCAATTTTGGTGGCCGGAAGCCGATAAATGCGTAAAAATGGAAATGCCATAAACCAAATCAAACTGATTCGCCTCCCATGGTAAAGGAGGGTGCAGCTGATTGCTTTCGACTTGAAGTTCGGGTAATGCAGTTTGTAACCAATTCACCGTTTTGGGGTTGTAATCGCATCCAAAGAATCGACCACCTTGGAATTGCGCAGGTAAATGGCGCAGTACACGTGCCGGACCGCAGCCCCAGTCGAGTATGGCCGGTGATGACGGGTTGGGTAGCCAAGCTTGCGTTTTCTCTTTGATTAAGGCCGCAGTTGCTTTTCCGTCGGTATAATAATGATGGTAATTGAGGCCGTACGATTCGTACAGAAGATAGTCAGGAGGTAGTGTAAAATTTGGATGTGCTTTTTTGAACTGCGTATTGGCACGACTTAATTGCAAGCGATGCAGTATATATTTTAGGTGAGTGAGCGGTACAAGTAAGTTGAGTTTAGCCAATATCGATTTAATGCGGGCATCCATTCTTGAAAGATAACAGCTTACAAACTACCATTGATAACGGAGTTGAATTTTTATTTCAGTGCGGTAAGGTACAGACACACGATCGAGTCCGTTACCGGCGAAGGCGCGATCGAATTGGCGGCCTCGAGCCCAGCGCATGCCTGCTTCGAAACGGCCAAATTTTCGTAAAAGAACCATAGTACTCCGTACTCCATCCCCACTCAGCACGCCCATGGCTGCATTAAAGGGCAAGTCGGCTTCCTGCACATACAGGGGCAAGGCATCTTCCTGGGCCTGAAATAGACTATGCTGAGCAGAAATTCGGATCTTACTCTTTTTGGCTTGATATCGAAATCCCACCCACAGTCCAAAACTCTGGCTATTTTCTCGGTTTAGTTGCTGTAGCTGACAGCCGCCGATGAGTGTAAGTTGCTCGTTTATCGCCAAACGTATACTCAAGCGTAGCTGCTGCTGCCGCTGTTCTTGCAGTCCTTGTTGCTCACTTTGGTTGCGTTCAACCCTGCGGTTACGGTACCGAATCTGAAACTGCTGTCCGCGGCGCGGTGTGTAAAGCAATTGTAGTTGACTTTCGTGGCCATCGCCCGGTCGGTCGGCCGAAAAGCTCAACCAACTGCGTCGGAAATAGTCGCTCAATGCCGTGACCCTAAGTTTGCGGTGAATATCCCACCAAAAAGAGCTTGTGAATCCTGTTTCTCCTTGCAGGCTGCTACTTTGGGTCATACTTTGCGCTAGGGGTGCGAAATACGCTTGCGGATAGCTACGGTACATCAAATGCATGCCTGTACTAGCTGCTAGTGGGAGCTGCAGCCCAATAAGTTTGGCGAGGCTTCCATTTTTAGCCAAAACGGCCTCTCCAAGCAAGGTGGTTGTGCCCCACGATTTTCGGAAGTACATGCCTGCAAGCAATTGTCGGTTACCGCTAAAATCAAGAAGTTGATCAGGCCGATTGCCGCGCCGGAAACTTTTGTCCCATTGTTGGTATAAGCTGTGTACGCCTAGTTCGGTGGTTCGTTTTCGGTACTTCCAGGCAAGCCCTACCGAACTTTCTCCCAAACGGCGCCAGCGTAATTGTTCGGTTGGTGTGCGAAAGTATCCCGAGTGTTCTACACGTTCTACCCGATTCGCGTCACCTTCTAGCTCGCTTAGCACAGCATGTTGTCGACTCCTCGCGAGCAGGAGCTCAATAGTTTGGAATTTACCGAGTTTGTATTGTACTGCCAAGCCTCGCAAACGATGCATTTCGGCGGCGCTCACCCCCATACGCAAGCTCGAGCTGGAGGGCATGGCCAAGAGCGGATCGGCACTCATGCCGGCATAAAAGCCGTTGTTGAGCAGCAGTCCGTAACCCCAGCCCATTCGTATGTCGCCCAACACCAACTGCAGCGGTCCTGTTTGCCAGCGTGCCGACCAACTGAGATGGGTATATACATCGCCGGCATCTCGCTCGGCAACGAGGCCAGCCTGCCATCGGTTGCCTTTAAGGCCAAGCCGGAGTAAAGAATGCCAGGGTTTTCCTGCATAAAAACTTGTATTGGATTGTCTTCGCTCGTTCGAATAACCTTCGGGAATTTCTATTGGTGTTCGCCAGCGCAAGAGCAGCTGACTTGGTGTGGCTTCACGCAGTTTTGGTCGCTCGATGCTCGATTCAATCCGTATAAAACGTTCCCACTTGCGGATGGTGGCGGTATCGATACCGCATTGCAAGAGTTCGTGCAGGTGCAAAAAGTCGCCATACCGCTGGCGGTGTTGGAGCAGGGCATGCACCTGGGTTGTGGAGATACCGGGCAGGGCGAACAATTCTTCGGCTGCAGCGGTATTGAGGTGGATGGGGCCAATATTCTCCCAAAGTTGCTCTTCGAGCAATTGGGTATAACGTTCTTGTAGCCCTTGGTCTTGCGTAGCTTCGGGGAGCAGTTCACTTTCGACCTGAGCTTCAAGCGTAGGCACATGCCCCAGCCATAGGGCAAAAATTAATGCTGCTCTGGAAATTGGTACCATATTCCAGCGGTGAATTGAAGGCCTAAAAAGGGGTGCACGGCCGACTGCATGCGTATCCCGTAGTGTTTGAGTTGGAGATCGGCTCCTGCCCACCATTCAGGCAGTCCGCTGCGGTATTCGCCATGTAAGAGTATTCTCGGATGGGCTTGCCACGCCAACCGGAGCTGAACTTGGGGCTCGTGTACGGCCATGGCGGTTAGGGTAGTGCTGATGAGCACGCCTTTGCCGGCAACCGCGGTAAAACCAAGTCGGGTGTAGGCGGGCAATGCCGCGTGTTGGAGGTCGGTAGCAGGGTTACTGCTTTGTCGACTGGCGAGATGTAGCTGCCAGCGTTTCGACCAAGCATAACTTACACTGAGCGTGGCCGAAACATAGTCGTCGGTATCCCACTCGCTTTTGTCGCGCTGGTGGTGCAGCAGCACGCCTGCCGACCAAGCACCGAAAGGCAAACCAAAGCCTAGGAGGTGGCGGTTGCTATGCCAAGTTTCGTGCGCAGTGCCTTCGATGCCAGCGCTAATGGTTCCGTTCGCCAGCGGTAAGGCCGTTGCAAAACGATGCAGGGCTAGCCCAGCTAACTGCCAACGGTGTGCAGTGCTGGCGCTAATTACCATACGTCGTATGCTACCGAGTTGATCGGGCTGCTGAAACAGTGCACTACAATCGTAAGCCGGATGGGGGTGAAGTGCAGGCTGTGCCAGCAACCGGCAGCATACCCCCACCAGCAAACTCAGGTTTAGGGTGAAAGCACGAAGCATGAAGCAATTTCGAATGCCCCCGAGCCATTATCCGGTAATAAACGTTTAATTATGCGTCAAAATGACAGTAAAAATAGCAAAAAATAAGACAAAATGACATTGACTGGGCAAGGATGTCTCAAAAAAGGAGCAAAAACGACTTTGGTACACGACTTGAAAAGGAGGGAGAAAACAGTAAAACCTAAAAATTAAAATCATGACACTCGTTAAATTCCAAAAACCACAAACCTTACCCGATTTCATTGATCGTTTTTTCAATAGCGACCCTTTTTTCGGGAATGATTTATTACGCAACGCCGCCACTTCTTTCGTACCAGCGGTAAACATCCGCGAAAACAGTGAGGGCTTTACTCTCGAGCTGGCTGTTCCCGGTCGCAAAAAAGAAGACTTCAAAATTGAGTTGCACGAACAAACCCTAACCATTAGTTCGGAGAAGAAAGAACAGCACGAAGAAACCGATGCGCACGGCAAGTTCACACGTCGTGAGTTTGGATACAGCAGCTTCAGCAGAGCGTTTCATCTGCCACATTCCATCGATGCCCAACGCATTGAGGCCGTTTACGAAGATGGGGTTCTGCGAATTACGCTGGCCAAGAAGGAAGAAGCGAAAGACAAAGGTCCTCGCCAAATCAGCATAGGCTAAACGAAGTTTCTGTCAAACGAAACCCCTGGGATATTCCTCAGGGGTTTTTGCTTTTCAGGGGTAGGGGCGTCTTGTTCGAAAAAGTGTAAGTTTGTGATGAAATCGCACCCCTATGCACAAAATATTCAAGCAGCATTTCCGCTTTCATCCGCTGTTTCACTTGTTGATTTTTCCGCTATCGCTGGCCTTTTTTGCGGTTTGTGTGTACTTACTTGTCATTTACTACAACGAAGGCTACGAAATAGAGCTGCTTTATTTTGGTTTGCTCAGCATTCTCATTCTGCTCATTGGCCTGCAATCGCGTCAGGTGCCATTCCGCAATACCAAACGTATTATTCGTCTCGAAATGCGTTTGCGTTATCTTGAATTAACGGGCAAGTCGTTTCGTTTAAAAGAACAGCAGCTGCAAATTGCTCAATTGGCGGCCTTGCGCTTTGCTAGCGACGAAGAGCTGGTACCCTTGGTAGACGAAGCCATTCAGCATAAGTTATCGGCCCGCGAAATCCGCGATCGCATCAAACATCAGCAGAAGGTACATTAACACAAAAGCCTCGCATAAGCGGGGCTTTTGTGTTTTATGTAGATCCATAGGCGCTTACCAACGCATGATGGCAGAGGCCCAGGTAAAGCCCGAACCAAATGCTGCAAAAAGGACAACGTCGCCTTTTTTGATTTTGCCTTCGCTCCATGCTTCACTCAAAGCAATTGGAATTGAGGCTGCAGTGGTATTCCCATAACGCATGATGTTGTTGTACACCTTATCAGGAGCCAAACCCATTTGTTGCTGGATAAACTGACTGATTCGCAAATTGGCTTGGTGCGGTATCAAAAGGTCAATTTCGGAAGGAGTAAGTCCATTCGTTTTGAGTGCTTCTTGTATCACTTCGGCAAAACGTACCACAGCGTGTTTAAAAACGAAGTTCCCGTTCATGTACGGATAATAGTCAATTTCTTCGGGATCGTTGCGTTTAATGATGTTGGGTATCCAATCGCGCGTGCTAGGCGCTAGCAGCGATAGTTCTTTGGCGTGACGGCCTTCGCTATGCAAGTGGGTAGAAAGAATGCCGCTATCGTCGTCGCTCACCGACAAAACCACTGCTCCGGCGCCGTCACCGAAAATCACGCTCACATTGCGCCCACGGGTGGTCATGTCGAGGCCACCGCTGTGTAATTCAGAGCCAATCACCAAAACGTGCTTGTACATGCCTGTTTTGATGAATTGGTCGGCAACCGACAAGCCATAAACGAAACCTGAACACTGGTTTCGGATGTCTAGTGCGCCAATTTCACGTTTTAAACCCAGCTGTTCTTGTACTTGTACTCCTGGTCCTGGGAAGTAATAATCGGGGCTTAGGGTGGCAAATACAATAAAGTCGATGTCGTCGGGGGTTAGGCCCGCCCGCTCAATGGCGATGCGTGCTGCTTTGGTGCCCATGGTGGAGGTAGCATCGTCGCTTCCGGGAACTACGTGTCGGCGTTCTTTGATGCCCGTACGTTCGGTGATCCACTCGTCGTTGGTTTCCATGCGGGCAGCGAGGTCGTTATTGGTCACTACATGATCGGGCACATAATGGCCAATACCGCTGATATAGGATTTTTTAAGCATACTCTTCGTGCATTTGTCTGCAATATAGGTTTAATCGTGGAGTAGCGGAATACCGTAGTTTGAGGATATAGGCTACTGTTCTATCTTTGTTGCATCTATTCGATTTAAACCCATACCTACATGTCTTCTTCCAGTCTTGTCACCTTCGATTATTTAAATGAGATCTCAGGCGGTGACACCGATTTTCAAAAAGAAATCATTCAGACCTTTCTCGAAGAAATGGTCAATGAAATAGCCAATCTCCAGAAGGCCACAGCTAACGAAGAATGGGCCCAAGTGGGAAGCCTTGCCCACAAAATAAAGGCGCCCATCAGCATGCTCTGCACCGAACAACTCAAAAGCCGGGTATTGTTTATTGAAAAAAATGCCAAGGCGGGTGAAGCTCTCGACCGCATTCCCTCGGAGGTGTCGTTGTTGGTGCAAGACCTCGAGTTGGTCATGACCGAGCTTCGCAATATCTAAAAAAACAAACGAGCCGGTGTTTCCACCAGCTCGTCGTACATCGAGGAGGGTAATGCCCTCCTTTTTTATTTTTAGCGTTTTACAATGCGCAAGGTCTGTTGCGCTTGGTCGGTAGTCAACTGCACCAAATACATGCCTGCTGGCAACTGATGGAGTGCTAAACCAAACTCGTTTGCTGTTTCTACTGCCGAGAGTTGCTCCTGCATGACCATTTGACCGTTGAGGTTCATCACGCGGACTTGAACAGCCTCTCCGCGATATTTATCTCCCAAACGTAGCTTTAAGTCGCCTTCGGTAGGGTTTGGCCAAGCGGTAAGTTCAAGCATTTTGTTGTTTTGGGTTGAATTGGTGCTGCCGGGTACAAAAACGTACTCAATCAAACGACCTTTTTCGTAAGTGCCGGTATTTACATCCCAAAAAATGGCTTCTACAGAGGCAGGTTTTCCATTCGCAAAGGTGTAAGCATAACGTACGCCGTCGGTAATAACCCATCCACTGCTGGCATCGTAGCCGGCTTCGTGGTTTTCGAGTAAGTTGCCTTGTGCGTCGTAGCTAAAGAAGGTTCGGTTAACCGAATCCCATGCTGCAGTGGTGGTATTGGGCAACATTTCGGTGAATTGGGAGATGCGTGTGCCTTGGTAGCTTACGGCAAAGCGTTGATCGGCTTGCCAGCTGTTGCCACTCCATGCGTCGATGGTGAAGTGCTGGATACGGCCGTTTTGAACGGTCGAAACGGAACGCATCAGGTTGGCACCTCCCTGGGTGGCGATGTAGTCGGTAGGTTGCATCAAAAACAGCTCGGCTTGTGGAAGTACGGCAAAGTCGTTGACGAATGGATTGGTGAGACCGAAAGCTTCCGACCAGGTCGTGAAGCCAAATCCCCAGCTCATATTGCTGTACAAAACGGGATTGACAAATCCACCACCAAAGGCGTCGTAGTCTTCTAGGGTCATCTGTTGTGGGTGGCCGTTGGCTGCATAGCTGATGTTGCTACCACGAGAAAGGGTAATCCAGCCGGTACCGCCAAACATATCGAGTATGCTAAATACGAAACCTGTTACTACGCCTTGTGCATTGTAGGTGGTGGCCACCGAATCGCCGAATACCGCTGTCCAGCTGCTCACCCTACCTTGACGCGTTTGGCCTAAGCTGGGTACATAGTGGATGCGCGACTGGGCGTTGCCGTACTGATCGTACAACATTTCAAAACGGTAGGCTTCCTCAAGTCCTACACCTGCATCTTCTTGATAGAGGTACTGCGTGAGCTTGTTAGGCGCCAGCCATACCATGGTTTCCATGGCTACCAATTGTAAACCGGCACCGAAGTCGTAATAGTAACGGATGGTGTCGGGCATGTTCATGTTGTTGTAGTGGTACGATACGTTGGCTTGAAGCGTATACGCCATTAAGCCTGCATCCCAGGTGCTCTGACGTGCCGAGTCGGGGAACCAGTTGGCTGAAGTAGCCGCCACTCGTCCTTGAAGAAAACCGGCGCGGTGGTTGGTACTCATGCTCTCGAGCATTCGCTGATTGATTTTTTTTCCTTTGAATGGATTGTGGCCGATGGTTTGGATGGCCATTGCGCTTTGGGCTACCAGCAGAAGGGTAGCAGCAAACAGAAAAATTCGTTGCATAAAGTTGGGTTTAAATGAACGAACCCTGCTTTGCGAATGCTGTGCCAACACGATGGCTCCCGAACGCTTTGTCGCAAAATGCTAATTTTCGGTTTCCTGAGAACAAGTGGCGGGCCTCATTACTCGACCTACAAATAAAAAAGTGCCGGCTGAGTTTCAACCGACACTGCATGCGTTGTCTATTTTTTTGACTACAAAAAGCCAAGCTCTAGTTTGGCTTCTTCGCTCATCAATTCCTGGCTCCACGGCGGATCGAAGGTCAGGTCTACTTTGACTTCGCTTACTCCGGCTATGCCTTTGAGTTTGCCTTCAACTTCTCCGGGAAGCGTGCCGGCAACCGGACATGCAGGGGAGGTGAGTGTCATCACCACCACCATATTCCCTCCGGGCGATACTTTTATTTCGTAAATCAGCCCTAATTCGTAAATATCAACGGGAATTTCAGGGTCGTAAATCGTTTTAAGAACGCTTATGGCGTCGTTCTGAATTTCTACAAAGCTACGTTCTGTCGAATTTTCCATCGTGCTTCAGGCTTTAGTGGCGTGGTAGGCGTGGGCGTACGTCCGCATTTGTTTCAACATATTGGCAAGGCCATTCGAACGGTTGGGCGACAAATGTTCGTGCAATCCTATCCGTTCGAGCAAATCAAATTTTTCGTTGAGCAGGGTTTCGGGCTGCTGACCGTTAAACACTTTTACCAGCAGCGCGATGAGTCCTTTGGAGATAAAGGCATCGGAATCGGCAACGAAATGCAAACGACCATCGACCATCGCGGCTGTTAGCCAAACGCGACTTTGGCAGCCGCGAATCAGGTTTAGGTCGGTTTTGTCGGCCTCGGGCATGGGCGCTAAGGTTTTACCGAGATCGATTAAATAGGCGTATTTGTCGGTCCACTCCTCCAAGAAGCTGAAGTCGTCAATCAATTGGTCTTGTATTTCGCGGAAGTCGGGCATTAAGCGAGTATTGGGATGATTTTTTGCAAGGCGGTAACGAATATGTCTATCTCCTCCTCGGTATTGTAGAATGCAAAACTGGCCCTGCAGGTTCCCGGCAGTCCAAATCTATCCATGAGTGGCTGGGTGCAATGGTGACCAGTACGTATGGCAATGCCTTGCTGGTCGAGCAATACGCCGATGTCGTACGGGTGTGCTGCGCCTATCATGAATGAAATCACGGCAATTTTCTCGGGGGCGGTGCCATAAATTCGCAATCCGTCGAGCTGCTGCAACTTGTGGGTGGCATAGGCGAGCAGCTCGTTTTCGCGGGCTTCGATGGCTTCCATGCCAAGCGTGCCGAGGTAGTCGAGGGCTGTGCCAAAGGCAATGACGTCGGCGATGTTGGGTGTTCCTGCCTCGAACTTCAGCGGGAGCACATTGAAGGTGGTTTTTTCGAATGTCACCCGGTCTATCATATCGCCACCTCCTTGGTAGGGCGGCATGTCGTCGAGCAGCTCGCGTTTTCCATACAATACGCCGATGCCAGTAGGACCACACATTTTGTGTGCCGAAAAGGCGAGGAAGTCCACGTCGAGGGCTTGCACATTGATGCTGCTGTGGGCCGCGGCCTGCGCTGCATCCAACAATACCGGGATGTCGTGTTCGTGCGCTGCATAGATAATTTCCTGCACGGGATTAACGGTTCCGAGGGCGTTGCTGATCCAGTTTACGGCGACTATTTTGGTCTTTTCGCTGAGCAAACTGTAAAACGCATCCATGTCGAGGGTGCCGTTATCGAGCACGGGTATTACCTTGAGTACGGCGCCTTTTTCTTCGCAGATGAGCTGCCAAGGCACAATATTGGCGTGATGCTCGAGGCCGCTGATGAGTACCTCATCGCCAAAACGCAAACTGCTGCGCCCCCAGCTGGAGGCCACCAAGTTGATGCTGTCGGTAGTGCCTTTGGTGTAGATGATTTCGGCTGCTTCACGGGCATTGAGCCATGCTTGCAGCTTGAAACGAGTGGCTTCGTAGGCGTCGGTGGCTTGCTGACTCAAACGATGCACGCCGCGGTGCACATTGCTGTTATAGCGGCTGTAATAATCCACCAAACTATCGAGTACCTGCTTGGGCTTTTGCGAGGTGGCGGCATTGTCGAAATACACCAACGGTTTACCGTGAACACGCTGGCCCAAAATGGGGAAATCGTTGCGAATGCTGCTCCAGTCGACCGTACTCATCCTTAGAATTCAATTTGCATGCGGTGCAATTCGTCCATGAGCTGCGCCATCAAATCGTCGCGCAACGCATCGATGCGCACCTCCTCGATCACTTCGCCGGCAAAGGCCGTGAGCAGGATGGTGCGCGCTTTGTCTTCGGGTATTCCTCGCGCTTTGAGGTAAAACAATTCGTTGTTGTCGAGCTGCCCCGTGGTTGCGCCGTGCGAACATTTTACATCGTCGGCAAAAATCTCCAATTCGGGTTTTGCGAAAACGCTGCCGGTATCGGCCAACAAAATATTGGCATTGCTCTGGTAAGCGTTGGTTTTTTGTGCGTCTTGTCGCACCAATATCTTTCCGTTGAATACGGCTTTACCTTCCGGACCAACGATGCCTTTGTAGAGCTCGGTGCTTTCGCAGTTGGGCTCGGCGTGGTCCATGAGGGTGTGGTTATCGATTAAATTGTCTCGATCGAGCAGATAGAGTCCGTAGTAGTGCGTTTCGCAGCCTTTACCGGCATGGGCCGTTTGCAGATTATTGCGCACTTTTTCGCCGCTCCAGCTGATCGTAGCGTTGTAGTAGCGGCTGTCGCGCTCTTGTTGCACGCGGGTGGTTCCGTTGTGCCAGGCATCGCCGTAACGGGTTTGCAGTTTGTAGTGATGCAGCTGCGCGTTTTTGCCTACGCTCACTTCCAACAGGTCGTTGTCGAATACCGGGCTCAGGCTGATGTACTTCTCGATGACGGTAAGCTGACTGCCTGCCTCGGCCACGATGAGGTTGCGGGTACTGGCCCACACCCGCTCTTGGGTGCCGGTGCTGATGTGGTAAACCACCACCGTTTTGATCCAGCTTTCATTTTTTCCTGAATACACCACAAAACCGTTGTTGGTTAGGGCGGCATTGAGTGCTGTGAGTCCTTCTTGTTGGATGCGGGCATACTGACCTAAATGCGCCAAAACTGGCTCAGGGATGATGCCCAGGGCGCGTTGCAGGCTGCCGGCAAACTGGTGCTCCTGGTTCCATTCGTGCGAAAGTCCCGGTGCGTAGTGGCCGTTGATGAAAACGAGCTCAATGGCGTCGAGTCCTTCAATGCGGTAAGGGTTGAGGTCGATGCTGCTGCTGTCGACAACCGGCGTGCCCGCCAATGGGTCGAGAGCTGCTACTTCGGTCAAATCGGTGTATTTCCAGTCTTCGAGACGTGGGTGCGGCAATCCGAGGCGTACAAAGCTATTTAAGGCTTCCATACGTTGTGGGAGCAAGGCATCCTGACTTTGCATAGCAAGGTGGTGCTGCAAACGTTCGTTCAAACTTGGCGTAAGTACGTTTTCCATTATACGGTAGCGTTGGCTTCGGCTTTGATCCAGTCGTAACCTTTTTCTTCGAGTTCGAGGGCCAATTCTTTGGTGCCCGACTTCACGATGCGGCCGTTATACAATACGTGAACAAAATCGGGTACGATGTAATCGAGCAAACGCTGGTAATGCGTAATCACCAAAAAGGCGTTGTTTTCGTTGCGTAACTTGTTTACGCCTCCCGCTACGATGCGCAGCGCGTCGATATCGAGACCTGAGTCGGTTTCGTCGAGTATGGCCAAGCTAGGCTCAAGCATCGCGAGCTGAAAAATTTCGTTCCGTTTTTTTTCGCCGCCCGAAAAACCTTGGTTCACCGAACGTTTCATCAGGGCTTCGTCGAGTTCGACCAAAGCGGCCTTCTCGCGCATCAGCTTCAAAAAGCCAGAGGCATCGAGCTCGGGCAGCTCGCGGTATTTGCGCTGCTCGTTGATGCAGGTGCGCATGAAGTTGGTGATGCTCACCCCAGGAATTTCCACTGGGTATTGGAATGCGAGAAAGATGCCTTCCCAAGCACGTACTTCGGGTGCAAGCTCGAGCAAATCTTTGCCATTGAAGCGCACTTCGCCACTTACGTCATATCCTTCTTTACCGGCAATGATGCTCGATAATGTTGATTTGCCAGAACCGTTCGGCCCCATGATGGCGTGCACTTCGCCGGGATTTACTTCCAGGTTGATGCCCTTGAGTATTTGTTTGCCGTCGATGCTTGCCTTGAGGTTGTTTATTTTGAGCATAATGTTCGTTTCGTTTTCGTGTGCTGCGTTTTTCAGCTGTTGATGGTTATTCCGGGATTTGTCGTTGGGTTTAGGTTTAGCCTACCGAACCTTCGAGGGAGATGGCGAGTAGTTTTTTGGCTTCTACAGCAAATTCCATCGGCAATTTGTCGAGTACTTCTTTGGCGTAACCGTTTACGATGAGCGCCACGGCATCTTCCTGACTGATGCCTCGCTGGTTGCAGTAAAACAGGATGTCTTCGCCAATCTTAGAGGTGGTAGCTTCATGCTCGACGGTTGCCGAGTTGTTGTTGATCTCGAAATACGGGAAGGTATGCGCACCGCATCGGTCGCCCATGAGTAGAGAGTCGCATTGCGAGTAATTCCGCGCCCCGGAAGCACTTTTACGCACTTTAACGAGTCCACGGTACGAGTTTTGACTTTTACCGGCACTTATTCCTTTGCTCACAATACGGCTTTTGGTGTTTCGTCCGATGTGAATCATCTTGGTGCCTGTGTCGGCTTGCTGATAGTTGTTGGTGAGCGCCACCGAATAAAACTCGCCTATGCTATCGTTGCCTTTGAGTACTACGCTGGGGTATTTCCAGGTAATGGATGAGCCGGTCTCGACTTGGGTCCAGCTAATTTTGGCACGGTCGCCCTGGCATACACCTCGTTTGGTGACGAAATTGTAGATGCCTCCCTTGCCTTCTTTGTCGCCAGGGTACCAGTTTTGTACGGTACTGTACTTGATTTCGGCATCTTCGAGCGCCACCAGCTCCACCACGGCGGCATGCAACTGATTTTCGTCGCGTTTGGGTGCAGTGCAGCCTTCGAGATAACTCACATAGGCAGCTTCTTCGGCCACGATGAGGGTACGCTCAAACTGCCCTGTGCCCTGAGCATTGATGCGGAAATAGGTGCTTAGCTCCATGGGGCAGCGTATGCCTTTGGGGATAAACACAAACGATCCGTCGCTAAAAACAGCACTGTTGAGGGCCGCAAAATAGTTGTCGGTATACGGTACCACCGAACCGAGGTACTTTTTCACCAACTCGGGATGGGTATGCACTGCTTCGCTGATAGAAGAGAAGATTACTCCTTTTTCGGCTAGCTTTTCTTTGTAGGTGGTGATCACCGAAACCGAGTCGAGAACGGCATCTACGGCCACACCGGCCAATGCCAGCTGTTCCTCGAGGGGAATGCCCAATTTATCGTAGGTGGCTTTGATCTCCGGGTCGAGCTCGTCGAGGCTATTGAGCTTTGCGGCTTCTTTGGGAGCTGCATAATAGCTGATGGCCTGATAATCGATGGGAGGAAAGCTCACATTTTGCCAATCGGGTTCGGTCATCTTGAGCCAATGCCGATAGGCTTTCAACCGCCATTCGGTGAGCCATGCTGGCTCTTCTTTTTTTGCTGAAATAAAGCGGACTACGTCTTCACTTAGCCCTTTTTCGATGATGTCCTGCTCAATATTGCTTACAAATCCGTATTTGTATTCGTCGGCTGTTAATTGATTCAGTATGTCTTGTTCGTTTCCGCTCATCGCTTACGTCTGTATTTAGACTTATTCTGAATTAGGCAACAAAGATAGCGGAAAATAAGTTTGACCGACCTGCTAATAATGTGTTTTTGCTTGATTATAAGCGGATAAAGAGGTCTAAAACGGTCTTTAAGTGAAGCTGCTCTTTCCGACTGAAAAGCCTGGCAACCGACCTGCCGAAAACACTACTTCAGGCGTTTCCAATACTGTTTGCGGTACATGCGGCCGTAGCTCACTTCCACCCACAGTTGATCGGGTTTGGGAATGCTCACATTGCAGTTGTACACCCTGCCGTTTTCGAGGTCGAGGTATTCGCCATTCACAAACCGATTGCCCAAAACATTCAGCTTTTCCATCACCACCAAGCCGGCCATGGGTGCGTTTTTGCGCTTGTCGCCCGACGGGCAGAAGTCGCACTTTTTTTGGCCTTCGAAACGAGACCCTTTAGGAAAACCACGTAAAACGGCTTTGAGCTGTGGCCCGTCGTACAGCACTTCTACAATGAGCCAGGGTTTGCCGTCGCGCGGGTCGGGTACCAACCACTTGCCTGTGGGGTCGTATTTGGGTCCTTGAGCAGGCAGGGTCATGACCTGAAGCAGCAGCAGTGCGAGGAGGGCTATTTTTTTCATTTCTTCTTGCGGGTACGGGCTATCTCTTCGAGCGAAACCCCTTCGTTTTGTTTGAGATGTTCTTCCCAGCCTTCGAGCTGCGGGTACAGTAGTTCGAAGACGGCAGCGGTAGCCAGGGCATCGCCCAAGGCGCGGTGGCGGTTTTCGACTTTAATACCCAAACCTTCGGCCAGCTTGCCGAGTGAATAGCTCGGCTGCTCGGGCAAATACTTCCTGCTCTTTTTGAGCGTACACAGTTTGTGCGCTTCAAATTCGTAACCGGCTTCGTTGAGCTCAAACTTCAGAAAGTTGTAGTCGAAACTCACATCGTGCCCCACGATCACACAATTGCGGAGCTCGTAAATAATTTCACGCGCCTTCTCGGCAAAAAGTGGGGCCTCGGCCACCATCTCTTCGGTAATGCCCGTAAGCTGCACCACAAAAGGGGGAATGGGCACTCCGGGGCGGAATAACGAGCTCCAGGTCGACAATACCCTGCGGCCGTCGTGGCGCACAATAGCGAGCTCCAACATGCGGTCGGCCGGATATTTACTCCCCGTTGCTTCGATATCGATTACTGCATAAATCACGGCCCCAAAAGTACGTCAGAATTATTAAATGAAGCTTAACAGCTTACTGCGTGTTTTTCGGGCTTTACCTCCTTATTTTTGGAGGATGCGTGCAGGCTTATTTCTTCTGCTTTTATGGCTTTCGGCTTGCCACGACCGTGGCGAACACCGTGCTTCCTATGTGAAAATCGACGGTAGCAGCACGGTTTTCCCCATCACCGAGGCCATCACCGAGGAGTTTTACGACGAATTTCCTCAATACAAGGTGGTGGTGGGCATCTCGGGTACCGGCGGAGGTATACGTAAGTTGTGCCGAGGCGACATCGACCTTTGTAATGCCAGTCGGCCGATTGAGCTGGCCGAGTTGGAAGCGTGTAAAGCTAGCGGTCGTACCATCTGGAGTTTGCCGGTGGCCTACGACGGGGTGGTGATTGCTGTGCCCAATGCGAACGACTGGGCCAACGACATCCGCATGAGCGAACTGCGCAAGCTGTGGTCGCCCGAGGCCCAGGGACGACAAATTCTTTGGAGTGAGCTGCGTGCGGGGTGGCCCGACGAGCCTGTGGTACTCTTTGGAGCTGGCACCAGCAGCGGTACGTACGACTTTTTTACCGAATTGGTCATGGGCAAAGCACGCGTGAGCCGAGGCGACTACAGCTCGAGTGAAAGCGACAACATTGTGGTGCAAGGACTTATCGGCAGTGCCTACGGACTCGCTTTTTTTGGCTACAGCTACTACCTCGAAAATGCCGACCGAATACGTGCCTTGGCGGTGATTGACGATCGTTTTGGTGAGTCGGTACCGGTTTATCCAACCGATAGTACCATTGCCGACGGTAGTTATAAGCCCTTCAGGCGTACGCAATATTTGCTTGTAGATTCTGCTGCGCTGCACCGCGAAAATGTGGCCGCTTTTGTTCATTATTACTTTAAACGCGTCGAAAATTTTGCCGACGCGCTCCATTTTGTACCGCTGCCCGCGAAGGAATACAAGGGTTTGCGCGAACGATTTAAGTCGGGAGGACAACCTTGAACCGGCGGCTAGAATGGTTGGCGGAGCGCCTGCTTCAGCTCGCAGCATGGCTCACCATTGGTATCACCATCGCCGTGGTGGCGGTATTGCTATGGCATGCCGTAGATTTTTTTAGAGAAATTCCACTGGCCGATTTTTTCTTGGGAACCGAGTGGACGCCGCTGTTTGCCGAACAACGTTTTGGCATCTTGCCATTACTCACGGCCACCTTGCTCACCGCTATTTTGTCGCTATTGGTGGCTTTGCCTATCGGTATTTTTATTTCCATTTATCTCAGCGAGTTTGCCCCGCGCGAATTCCGGCAGCTGGTTCGTCCGGCGCTTGATCTTTTGGCCGCAGTACCTACAGTGGTTTATGGCTTTTTGGCCTTGGTGTTTGTAACGCCCGTATTGCAGTGGTTTTTTCCGGGCATCGAAACGTTCAATGCATTATCGCCGGCCTTGTTGATGGGCTTTATGATTTTACCCATCATCACCAGCATCAGTGAAGACAGCATGCGCTCGGTGCCGGCCAACCTGCGCGAGGCCGCTTTTGCCATGGGCGCATCGCGTTGGCAGGTAGCCCTAAAAGTGGTGCTCCCAGCGGCCTTTTCGGGGGTGTCGGCCTCGGTTTTGCTCGCTTTTTCGAGGGCCTTGGGCGAAACTATGATTGTGGCCATCGCTGCCGGTCAACAACCTGCGCTTACCTTAAATCCTACGGTAGCCATACAAACCGCCTCATCGTACATCATTCAAGTGAGCTTGGGCGACGTTTCGCTCGACTCCATCGAATACAAAACCATCTTTGCTGTTGGATTGAGCCTCTTTTTGCTCACCTTTTCGCTCAATAACCTGAGCTTTTGGTTGCGTTCGCGATTTAAAAACCGTCAAAAATCCATCAGCTGATGCGCAACTTCGGTAACCTATTTGTGCTGTTTGAGCGCTTCGATACGTGGATGGACAAGATGCGCCGAGGTGGTTTTGCTGTATACGGCCTGCTGTTTACCATTTCGGTGGTGTTGTTCATCATTGGCCTGTTTGTGTACATCACCTTTGCCGGTTTCCCGCGCTTGAATGCGGGTTTTTTCACAGGCTATGCCGGCCGTATACCCGAAGAAGCAGGTATTTTGCCCGCGTTCACCGGCACCTTGTGGGTGATGGGCCTAGTCCTGTTGTTAAGCTTTCCGGTAGGGGTAGCCGCGGGTATTTATTTGGAATTGTACCAAAAACCAGGTCGTTGGAGTCGACTCATGGAAGTAAACATCACCAACCTCGCGGGCATACCTTCGGTGATTTACGGGCTTTTGGGCTTGCAATTTTTTGTGCGCGACATGGAGTTGGGTGAGAGCATATTGGCGGCAGGCCTCACCTTGAGTTTGCTCATCTTGCCGCTGGTGATTGTGAGCACACGAGAGGCCCTCCGCATGGTACCAGCAACGGTTGCCGAGGCAGCCTATGCCTTAGGAGCCACGCGCTTTCAAACCGTACTCTATCACCTTTTACCGTTGGCATTTCCAGGTATTGTATCGGGGGTGTTGCTCGGTTTAAGCCGCGCCATAGGTGAAGCTTCACCACTCTTGGTGCTGGGAGCAGTGGCCTTTGTGCCGTTTTCGCCATCGTCGATCTTCGATTATTTTACCGTGCTTCCGGTTCAGATTTTTTTCTGGGCCACCAAACCCCAGGCTGCCTTTTTGGTGAATGCCAGCGCCGCCATCTTGGTATTGCTGGTGCTCACCCTTTTACTCAATCTACTCGCCATGCGCCTACGCGAACGCTGGCACAAACGTATTGAATCGTGATGTATAAAATCGAAACCCGTGAATTGAGTTTTTACTACGGTAATAATCAGGTGCTCAACCGCGTGAACATGGAGATAGCTCCACGCACGGTCACGGCTTTAATTGGTCCGTCGGGCTGCGGGAAAAGCACCTTTTTGCGGGTGCTAAACCGCATGAATGAGTTGGTGCCGCAGTCGCATCACGAGGGAGAAGTATACATCGATGGAAAAGATATTTACCAGCCCGAGGTGGATGTTTACGACCTACGCAAACGGGTAGGCATGGTGTTTCAAAAGCCCAATCCTTTTCCGAAGTCGATTTTTGAAAACGTAGCCTTTGGCTTGCGTATCAAAGGGGTTACCCACCGCAAATTCATCGATGAAAAGGTGGAAAGAACGCTCAAACAGGTGTTTTTGTGGGAAGAGGTAAAAGACATCTTGCACAAACAAGCCCTGATTTTGTCGGGTGGCCAGCAACAACGTCTTTGTATTGCCCGCGCTTTGGCTGTGGAGCCGAGCATACTCTTGATGGACGAGCCTGCTTCGTCGCTCGACCCGGTGAGCACTGCCAAACTCGAAGATCTCATTTACGAGCTGAAGCAAAGCTATACCATCGTGATTGTGACGCACAATATGCAACAAGCCTCCCGAACCAGCGATAAAACAGCCTTTTTATACCGGGGCAACTTGGTAGAGTACAGCGATACGCCAACTTTTTTTACCAATCCGAGCAATGAAAGCACACAAAACTACATTACCGGGCGTTTTGAATAGGCTGCTGTGCCACGTGTTGTTTTTTTGTTAAGTACAATCTTCTACTCACTAAAGCGCAGCCTTTCCCGTAATTTTGAACATTACTTCTAGCTGTGAACCAACTCTCTCTTGAACTGTATCAACTAAAGTCGTCTACCCTCGAAATGGCCGAACTGGTCCGCGATCAGGTGGCTGGTGTGCTTCAGGCTGTTTCGACCTTCGATCACAGTTTGATTGAGGCGGTGGAGTTGGGCGAAAAACAGGTAGATAGTTTAGATCTGCGCATCGAACGAAAGTGCGAGCAGATCCTTGCTTTGTTTTCGCCGGTGGCACGAGATCTTCGTTTTGTATTTGCCACCAATAAAATCATCTCCGATTTAGAAGGCATCAGCGATAATGCCCACGCCATTGGGAAATACTTGCTCGAAACCCGGAAAGAGTTTACCAAAACCCAGTTGCGCCAAATTGAGTTTACACCCATGGCCAACCACCTTCTCGCCATGCTCGATGCTACCGTATTGGCGCTGGATGAAGAATCGGTTGATCGTGCCCAGATGGTGTTGACCATGGAGGCTGAGCTCGACCGCATCAATTTGGCTGCCAACCATACCGTGGCCCGCATGGCCGTAAGCACCCAAACCGAGGCGGAGGCGCTCGATGTGATTAATTTGCTGACCATCATCCGAAAAATGGAAAAGATTGGCGACTACCTCACCGCCATAGCCGAGCGCATCATTTATTTTATTGAGGCACGCATCGTAAAACACCGCCAGGCGTCCTAACGAAGGGTGAGCCGGTATTGAATCACCACATTTCGGGGCGGCTCGGCACGGGCAAAACGTAAAGTGTAAAAACGGTTGAGCAGGTTGTTGCCGATGAGGGTAATTTGCCCGTACTTTCCGGCATTGTAACCCAAGCGCATATTGAATTGAAATTCGTTACCTGTTCGTGAGTTGAAATAATCCCACAAACCTGGGATAAAGCCAAAAAACAAACTGTCTACGCTTTCAATTTTGCTGTAATAGCGATAGTCAACTCCAACCAAAAAGCCTTTGTACTCGGCTTCAACATCTAATTTTACAAGATGTCGATTGCGGTATTTGAGCACAGGCTCGGTGAATTGGTTAAGCTCGCTCCTGAACATCGAACCAAACAAACGCCCCCAGTACCTTCTCAGATTACGTAAACTATCGTTACCATTTAAATCAATGGGATAGGTGTAGGTGTAGCCCGCCAGCATACGTACAGCTACTTGCCCAATGCTACCTTGACTGCTGAGGGAGGCTTCTAGCCCGCCTATCCTCGCTCGACTCAAATTACGCATTTGAAAACCGATGTAGTTGAGGTAATCGATGGGTGTTGGGTTGGTGATGCTGTCGGGCAGGAAATTGTCGAGTTGAAAAACAACCACATCGTAAAAGTCCATCTGAAACAGGCTAAAGTCGGCGGCCAGCTGCCAATCGCCCATGCGGAAGAGGTGCTTGTAGCCAATTTCGGTGGTCCAGCCGTATTCGGGGCGCAAGCTTGGATTCGGGTATATCTTCAATCGGTCGTTGGGCCTATTCACATACATTTCGGCCAGCGACGGGAAACGGTACCCTTGACCCGTAGCAAGGCGTAGCGAGGAATTTTTGCTCAACATATAGTTCACGCCTGCTTTTACAAAAGGAGCCTGTCGTAAGGGTAAGTTGAACACCTGAAATTGTTCGTAGCGTAATCCTAGCTCGGCCGACAAACGTGCAGTACGGTAAAAAAATTGGCCAAAAGCCGCCTGCGTATAGCCTTGTCGGTTGCCTACGCCCAAGGGATCGGTTACGCCAAAATTCTGCCTATTGATACCCGAAACGAGCTGAAAGTACTTGCCTAATGGCTGTGTGTAGCGGTAGTTTACCGAATACAAATCGGTTACGAGGTTTTGTGAAAAGTTTAAAAACGACAATTGATACCAGCGCGACTGCACGAAATGCTCAGCGCCTTTGGCCGTCAAGTAGCGTAGTTCTGGCGACAGCTGAAACTGTCGACGTTCGATGCGTACAACGCCGTCGTAGCGGCCAGGGGTAGTGGAACGAAGCGGTACAAATGCCCCACTATCGGCATCGTTCCAAACGATGTAATCGGCTTCGCTGCTCTCCATCCAGCTGCCGCTGAATTGCAGCGTTAATCCTTTGATTTTTTTGGGCCGCCAACGAGCTTTGAGTGAGTAGCGGTTTTGGTATTGATCGCTTGCTTCAAGATGCGATCGCGTATCGATGATGTTTACTCCTGCCACCAATTCAACGCTGCCGATGCGTTGCCCATGCGCGATGGCTACCCCGCGCTCAAAAGGTGAGCGTTGTCCCCACCAGGCTTGATAGTCGGCAGCAGGTTGACCAATGTGCTGGTAGTAGGTTTGGATGCGTGTTTCGTATTTGCCCTGCGGCCAAAAGGTACGCAGGTGAATTACCCCGTTGAGGGCACCCGAACCATAAATGGCCGAACTGGCGCCCTTACTTACTTCAATCTGATCGATCATTTCTGAGGGCAAAAAATTCCAGCGGACGTCGTTGCGGTCGGCAGTAATGAGCGGCTGATCGTCGACTACAAACAAAGTGCGGGTGCCTGCGCCGTAGCTGAAGCCGCTCCCGTTGCGGAGATTGATTTGTCCATCTACTACCGTAATGCCGGGCACTTTGTCGATGGCTTCGAAAACACGTACGGCATTGCTGTTTTGAATAAATCGAGCGGGAAGTATGTCGACCGCGTTGATGTCGCGTAAGGTTTCGCGTGCCAGCCTGCTGCTTGTGATGGTAATCTGACGCAGCTCTACATCCAACTCGTTCAAGGTCCAAACGAGCTGCGTGTCGTTTTGCAAAACCAAGGTTATGAACTTGGTTTCGTAGCCTAAGTAGTGCACCGAGATTCGTTGCCGGCCGGCAGCCACCGAAATAGTGAATTGACCCCGGCCATCGGTAATAGTACCCGAAGCGGGGGCCACCAAAATTTGTGCTCCAACTAAATTTTCGCCTTTTTGGTTGACCACCTTACCACTAACCCGAATTTGGGCGTGAAGTAGCTGCGTACAGAGTAGCAGGAAAACGAAAACCGTAAAACGAAAAAAAGCCGTCATGTCACCGAAAATACTAAAAGCTCAGTGAATGACGGCTTCATCTTCGTGTGGGCCTATTTCTTTGGCTTCATCAGTTGGAAGAATCCTTTGAGTTGTTCGCGTGGAAGCATGTTCGCAAACATATTGAACTGTCCTGCTTGCAAACGTTCGCCTCCGTCGATGGTGATGCATTCGCCCGTGATGTAGCCACTCATATCGCTCATGAGGAAGGTAGCCAGCGAGGCAAGTTCCTCGTGTTTGCCGTAGCGTCCAGCAGGAATACGCTTCATATACTGCTCTTCGATGCTTTTATCGGGTAAAAGTCGTGTCCAGGCACCTTCGGTAGGGAACGGGCCCGGGGCAATGGCGTTGAGCCGAATGCCGTAGGTGGCCCACTCCATGGCGAGGCTATTGGTCATGGCGTAAACGCCGGCTTTGGCGCAAGCACTGGGGAGCACAAAAGCGCAACCGGTTTCGGTATAGGTAGTTACGATGTTCACCACCGTGCCGCCTTGTTTGGCCGCGATGAGTGCTTTGCCAAAAGCTTGTGTGCAGTTGAAAGTGCCTTTCAAAACAATGTCAATCACCGCGTTGAAAGCATTGGGCGAAAGGTCTTCGCTGGCCGCCAAAAAATTCCCTGCGGCATTGTTCACCAAACCATTGATAAAGCCAAACTTACTGGTAAGTCGGCCAAACATGGCGGCAACAGCTTCGTAATCGCGAACATCACAAACTTCGTAGTGCGCTCCGTGCCCAATTTGCTCGATGGCGGCTTGCAACTTGGTCTCGTTTCGGCCACAAATAATCACCTGAGCGCCATGGGCGGCATAGTGAGAAGCCATCGAGAGGCCTAATCCGCTGCCTCCACCGGTTACGAGTATATGTTTACCTGCTAATGTATCTGTAGTGAACATGTTGATTTTTTTGGGTAATATACGAAAGCACCAGAGGTGCTAAAAGTTTTGCGCTACATTCACGAAAAACAACATGAAAAAGTTAATTCTCTTGGGCTTGTTGGCCTTTACCTTTCAAGTTCAAGCGCAGTCGGCGCGAAAAGTGGTGAGTCCGCACGATTACACCACCACTTGCACCAGACTTGAAAAAGCCATCCGGCAAGCGGGCTTGAAGCTGTTTGCTACCTACGACCACAGCCTCGAGGCTGCGGCGGTGGGCCTCACGCTCGACTCGGTGAAAGTGTATGTTTTTGGTAATCCGAAGGCTGGTACTTTGCTCATGCAAACCAATCCTGCCATTGCCCACGAATTGCCGCTTCGTATTAGCGTGTATCGTAGTAAACAAACGGTGCATTTGCAGTACATCGCACCCGAATCGTGGATTCAAGCCTACGGACTCGAGAGCCAAGCGGCACTACTCGCCAGGATGGAAGCCATTTTGGCGGGTTTGTGTGCAGAGGCAGTATTCGATTAAGCTTTCAGCAAGGCTTCACGCTGCGCCTTTACGGTTTCGCTGGCGATGTAGTCGTCAAATTCCATGAGCTTGTCGAGATTCCCGTTGGGGGTAAGCTCGATGATGCGCGTGGCCACGGTTTGTGCTAGGGTATGGTCGCTGGTGGTGAAGAGTATGGTGCCTTTGAAGTCGTTCATGCCGTTGTTGAGGGCGGTGATCGATTCCAGATCGAGGTGGTTGGTGGGCTCATCGAACAAGAGCACATTGCCTTGCTGCAACATCATGCGGCTGAACATACAACGCATCTTTTCGCCACCCGACAACACACTGCAGTTTTTGAGTACTTCTTCACCCGAAAACAACATCTTGCCTAAAAAGCCACGGATAAACTGTTCGTCTTTTTCGCCTGTTGAATATTCGCGCAACCAGTCGACCAAGTTCAACTTCTTGCCTTCGAAATACTCGTTGTTGTCGGCAGGTAAATAGGCCCGGTTGATGGTAACGCCCCACTTAAAGCTGCCTCCAAAGTCGGTATCTTCTTCCATCAAAATGCGGTAGAGTGCCGAGCTCGCCAGAGAGTTTTTACGGAGGATGGCAATTTTATCGCCTCTATTTACGGTGAAGCTCACATTCGAAAACAACTTTTCGCCACCCATACTTTTGCTCAGGCCGGTAACTTCCAAAATCTGATCGCCTGCTTCGCGGCTCATATTGTTGAACAGGATAGCCGGATATTTCCGGTTCGAGGGCTTGATTTCGTCGAGATTAATTTTATCGAGGGCTTTTTTACGGCTGGTGGCTTGTTTCGACTTGGAGGCATTGGCCGAGAAGCGGCTGATGAACTCCTGGAGTTCCTTCACCTTGTCTTCGAGCTTTTTGTTTTGCTCGGCGCGCTGCTTGAGGGCCAGCTGACTGGATTCGTACCAGAAGGTGTAGTTACCGGTGTAGATGTTCATTTTGCCGAAGTCAACATCTACCACATGGGTACAAACGGTGTCGAGGAAGTGACGGTCGTGCGATACCACGATGGCCGTGTTTTGGTAGTCGGCCAAAAAATCTTCGAGCCAGCCAATCGTCTCGAGGTCGAGGTCGTTGGTAGGTTCGTCGAGCAGCAGGATGTCGGGATTACCGAAGAGCGCCTGGGCGAGCAAAACCCGCACTTTTTGTTTACCGTCGAGTTCTTTCACCAACTTGTAGTGCAGCGACTCGTCGATGTTGAGGTTGCTGAGTAGGGTAGCGGCATTACTTTCGGCATCCCAGCCGTCCATTTCGGCAAACTTACTTTCGAGCTCGCCGGCACGAAGTCCGTCGGCATCGCTGAAGTCGGCCTTGGCGTAAATCGCGTCCTTTTCTTTCATCACACTGTAGAGCTCTTTGTGGCCCATGAGCACGGTTTCAATCACCGGATATTCGTCGAACTCGTAGTGGTTTTGTTTCAATACCGCCATACGCTCGCCAGGGGTGATGCTCACCTGACCGCTGGTGGGGTCGATTTCGCCACTTAAAATTTTGAGAAAGGTAGATTTTCCTGCTCCATTGGCTCCAATCACGCCGTAGCAGTTGCCGTGGGTAAACTTTAGGTTTACTTCTTCGAATAAAAACCGTTTGCCGTAACGGAGCGATAAATTAGATACCGAAATCATAGTTGTGCCTCAAAATTTTCGCAAAGGTCGCGATTTTTAGCGACTTCACGAAAGCGGATTCGTTGTTCGCCAGCACCAATTCGGACGGAGTTCGTGTACTTTTGACTAAAAAAACCGCATGAAAGGCCTCACCACCATTGTTCTGCTGCTGCTGTCGAACATTTTTATGACCTTCGCCTGGTACGGGCACCTCAAGTTCAGCGAACTCAAAGGTTTTCAGCAGTTGGGTCTGCTGGCCATCGTGTTCATCAGCTGGGGCATCGCGCTGTTCGAGTACTTTTTCCAGGTTCCGGCCAACCGCATCGGTTACCGTGGCAACGGAGGCCCCTTCTCGTTACTTGAGCTCAAAGTGCTTCAGGAGGTAATCACACTGGTGGTTTTTGTGGTTTTTTCGACCCTGTTGTTCAAAACCGAAAGCCTTCGTACCAACCACCTCATCGGCTTCGTTTTTTTGGTATTGGCGGTTTATTTTGTCTTCAAAAAATAGCCTACTCCACCTGTAGCAACAGTCCTTTGAGGTATTCGCCCTCAGGGTGGTAAATGTTGATGGGGTGATCGTCGGCCTGCGACAAAAACCGCAAAATGCGCACCTCGCGGCCGGCATCAACGGCTGCCCCAAACACGATTTTTCGGAATAAATCGGGCGTAATGTTTTGCGAACAGCTGTAGGTAAAGAGCAAGCCCCCCGGCTTTAGGTTTTTCATGGCCAATAAATTCAGGTCTTTGTAGCCGCGGGCAGCATTCGGGACCGATTTGGCATTTTTGGCGAAGGCGGGTGGGTCGAGCACAATCAGGTCGTATTGCGTTTCGCAGCGTCGCAGGTAGTCGAAACAGTCTTCGGCCATGGCCTGGTGGTTAGCGCCAGGGAAGTTGAGCTCCACCAACGCTTTCGCTTTTTCGATGGCATCTTTCGAAATATCTACCGAATGCACCTCTCGTGCACCTCCAGCCAGGGCATACAAACTAAAGCCACCGGTATAACTGAAAGCATTGAGCACGGTTTTCCCAGCCGACCACTGCCGCGTGAGCTCGCGGTTGTCGCGCTGATCGATGAAAAAGCCGGTTTTTTGTCCACTCTCCACATCTACCTGAAAGCGGAGTCCGTTTTCGAGCACATCGATGGGCATGGGTACTGCTTCGCCACGCCAGCCTTTTGGCAGACTTACGGCTTCAAGGAAACCCGAATTTTCTTTTTGTTTGAGGTAGATGTGGCGATAGCCTAGTCGATAAATGGCCTTTTCGATGGCCGGAAAGATGTTTTCGGTGCCTTTGATCAAGACCTGCATCACCACCACCTCGCCATACACATCGGCAATTACACCGGGCAAAAAGTCGCCTTCGGCGTGCAACAAGCGGTAGCAATTGGTTTGTGCTGGATCGAGCAAGCTGCTTCGTAAAGCCTGGGCCCGGGCTATTTTCTCGTACCAAAATGTATCGTCGAAGGCCTCCACAGGCTGCCGGTTGAAGCTGAAGATGCGGCAACAGATCTGGCTTTTCGGTGAAAAAAAGCCATAGCCCAGCAACTGGTGGTTGTTGTCGGTCACAGCCACGATATCGCCATTGGCGGCTTCGGGCCAACTTTTCACGGCGCCCGAAAAAACCCAAGGGTGACGATTTAGTATGGAGCGGTCGCGGCCGCTTTTGAGGACGAGAGCAGGAAACATGGGGCAAAAGTACGTTTCTCCCCGCGATGTTGGTGTTTTTAGCCGCCGAGTGTTAGCAATAGGGCTTGCAGCACCAGTGCACCGTCGACACCCGCCGAAAAGGCGAGGTCGTGCCCGCTTTTGATGGCGTAGCGTGTGGCCCAGGCGGCATACACCAAACTTAGGGCAAGCACCATCAAACGTAAGGGCGGTAAAACCGGAATAAGTAGGGCCAGCTGCAGCAAAAGAAGCAGATAAGCCAGATATTCGGTGGGTTTGCGCCCCAACAATACGGGCAAAGTGCGCATGCCGTGGCTGCGGTCGATGGGCTCGTCGCGCAGGTCGAAGGGCATACACAGGGCAAGTACAAAGACGAAACGGCTCAAGAGTTCAGCATACAAACGCCCGTTGAACGGGTATCCAGCATCTACTACGGGTAACAGCACTCCCACCACGGCCCAGACGTAGGCGACAAAAACGGGTTTTAGCAGTCCCACCTTGCGCAACACAAATCGTTCTCCATCGGCCTTTTTCCACAAAGGCAGCGAATAGGCGACCGACACCACCCCCAGATGCAGCAGCCACAGCACGATATTGGTCGATAAACGGAAACTCAAAGCTACCCAAGCAATGCCGGGCAATACCGTAAAAATGGCCAATTCACGACGATGCTCGTGCAACCAGCGGTGCCGCGTTTGGTAGCTGTCGGCAAAGGCCAAACGTTCGGTATACCGATCGAGATTGTAGGTGAAAAGCGTAGCGAGGAATACGAAGACCAAAAGGGTTGGATTGGGCTCCAACTGCAAAACCACTGTAGTTTGCCAGGTAGTGGCCGCCGCCGCGGTGGCTATCCACAAATTGCCGTAAAACAGGGTGTATAGTACTCGCTGGAGCATGCTAACGCTGACAAACCGAGCGGAAATTACACCTTTCGCAACGTTTTAGATCATCGGTTTGCGAAAATTCGGTACCAGGATCGAGGAGCTCGGCGATCCATTGTTTGAGCAGCGCCTCAAAATCGTGAAGTAAATCGCGCCCCAAGCGGTTGCTGCCGTTCAGCTGCAGACTTCCTAAGCCGCTGTTCAACTGCCGAAAGCTCCAGATGCCCGATTGCACATCTGTTTCTTCGGGGTGACTTTTGAGGTACAACCACGCATAGGTCATGAGCTGTAACGCCTTTTGGTTGTCGGGCTTCACGAGTTCGTCGAGGCTGCCGAGCTGTACTTCTTTGCTATCGAACTTCCCGGTTTTGTAGTCGGTAATGCGCAGCTGCCCGTTCAATCGATCTACCCGGTCGATGGCGCCCTTGATGTATACCGTGGCGCCTTCAAAATCGAGGGCCTCGCGGCATTCAAGCTCACTGGCTACCAGCTCGAGGCTGCCTAGTCCTGCTTCGAGCTGCTGCTGCTCGGCGGCAAAGAAGCGTTCGAGATAATCTTCGCACACCCGCCTGATGAGCAGGTTAAGGCCTTCTTCGGTGGGTGCATTTTTCATTTCTTCGGCCAGCGCCTCCTCAAAGAGGGTCGAGAGCTGCTGCTTTCGCTCCAAGAAGGGGGTAAGTTGTAAGGGCTGGCCCAGCAGCGGCTCGTAAAAGGCTTCGAGGGTATGGTGCAGCACATTGCCGATGCTGCGCGCATCGAGCTGCTCCTCCAGCTGGTCGGGCTCTTCGAGGCGCTCGAGTTGTGCAAAGGCAAATTTGAGTTTACAGTCGAGGTACTGACTCAGCGCCGTTGGTGCGAGCCCACGTTCCAAGCGCTCCCGCAGCAGCCGCTCAATGCGGGCATCGCGGCGCACGGTGAGGTTTAGTGGCTCCAACGAATTGGCGCGGAAGTCGGGCTGAAATACACGCTCGCGGAGCGTGAGCTGTGGCAAGCCACGCGCTTCGTAACGCAGCTGTTGCAGATAGCGGCTAATTTCACCGGCACCAAAATCGTCGGTGCTGGCATTCCAACAAATCACCAGCGCGCTGGCACGTTGCAGCAGCCGGTAAAAGTGGTAGGCGATAACGGCTTCCTGCTCACGTGGACCCGGCAACCCAAAGTTGAACCGCACAGTACTGGTGAGCATGCTGCCCACACCAGCACGGGCGGGAAGTTTGCCTTCGTTGGCGCCCACAATCAAAATGCGCCTGAAATCCAGGGCGCGGGTTTCGAGCAAGCCCATCAGCTGTAATCCTGCGAGCGGCTCGCCCAAAAAGTCGAGGGTTTCCTGGCTGCTCAAACTTTGCCACAAGCGCCGCAGGAGCACCCAGTCGTTGCCGCTGTCGGTATCGGCAAGCAGACCTTCCATGCGCCGGAGCAGACTAATCAATTGCAAACAAAGCTGCTGCTGCAAGGCGTCGGTTCCGTTTTGGTCGGCCAACTGTTCGAGCAGGGGTACCACCGCGGCCGGAAATTCGCCGGCGGTAAGTGTTTGATGACCGAGCAGTGAAGCCAGCGCCGGTAGCTCCTCGGTTAATGCTGCTTCGAGCACAGCAAAAGGGATGCGCACACGGCGGCTTTCGATGAGTTGGTGCTGCAGCTCCGAAAATTGACGCCGCTGCAACAACGGCAGTCCCAACAGCGGCATGAGCTCGTGGTAACGATAGATAGGTTGCCCTGCTTTATCGAAGCTGCGGTTACCGAAAAGTTTGAGCAGCAGCCCTACCAAGGTGGCGGCTTGTCCCAGGCGGGTAGGGTAACCCATGGTGATGTTCACCTGCTCGATGCCGGCTGGCAAACTGTTGAGCATGGGCACCAGCAACTGCTCGTCGGCCAGGAGCACGAGGGTATGTTCGAGTTGCGGGTCGGTAGCTTGCCAGTCTGCCAACTGTGCAGCCGCTGCCTTTACCTGGGCTACCGTTCCCGGACATTGCACCAAATCGATCGTTTTTGCCTCCAGCCAATGCTGCGGGGGCGTGTAATTGCCCCACAAGGCTTCGTTTTCGCGGTGTCGGCGCATAAACAGGCCGGCTTCGTGCTGGTCGCGATCTACATAATAACTATCGGCATCCCAGCGTATTTGTGCTTTCCCGGCCTTGCTCAACACGGTGAAAATGCGATTTTCGGCCGAGTTTAAGGCGTTGAAGCCGCAAAACCACCACTGTTCTTGCGCACTGAGCAGGGGGTGTTGGTGTATGCTTTCGGCCAACAAGCGCGCGGCCAAAGCTGGATATACCTTTCCTTCTGCTTCGAGCTCTTGCCGCAAGCGGTGGTAGAGGCTGCCCAGCTCGCGGTAAAAATTCAAAAAATTCTGTTCGTATTCGCTCAGCGCGCCTCGGTCGGGTTGCCACAATTCGATGGCTTTTTCCTGATTCAGAAATCGAAAAACATCGTCGGCATCCAGCAAGTAATTGTCAACTTCGGCAAAGTCGCGCAGTAGTCCCTGCCCCCAGCTACTGAAGCTGGTGAAGCCTTCGTCGCGCTGCGGCAGCAGCTCGCGGTAGTGCCGGTACAAGCGGAAAAGCAGCCGCACCGGATCAACGGGCTCGAGCTGGCTTTGTCGGTAAATCCAGTCGTTGAGGGTATAGATGCGCGGGGCGAAGGCGGGTTGTTTCAGCTCTGCCTGCAGGGCCGCCCGAAAGTGCACGCCGGCACGTCGACTGGGAAATACCAAGCCAACCGTATGCAACTGCTCACCATGCGTGGCTAGCAGTTCGCGGGCAATTTCACGCAGGAAAGTCATGCTGCTAAAATGCGCAATTATTTAGCTTTTGCGAAAGGCCAGCATCGCTTTGTTATTTCCTGCTTCTTTTTTGAGCATGGCCGATACACCACCCCATGGCTGTGGTTTTTCCTGTATCTTAAGGTCGTGTTTAACTACCTGCTCCTTCTCTTGCTTGCACTCGCCGTGCATACCCGACTGCAGGGGCAAGACAGCCTGTGGGTGGGCACCTCCACCAGCATTCGGGCTTTGGCGGTAATCGACGAGCAACATTGGTGGTTTGGCGGCAGCAAGGGCTGGCTAGGGCGTACCAGCAATGCCGGCCAGAGCTGGCAAAACAGTCAACCCTTAGGCGATCAAGTAGATTTCCGTTGCCTGCATGCTTTTTCGGCAGAAGAGGCTGTAGCGGCAGTTTCGGGGCAGCCTGCAGTGATCCTGCACACCTCCAACGGTGGCAAAAGCTGGGAAGAAGTATATCGCGCTGCCGATACCTCCACCTTTTTCGATGCCATCTCGTTTTGGAACAGCCGCGAGGGCTTGCTGTTTGGCGACCCCGACCGGAACGGCCGACTGGTGCTGCTCCGCACCTCCGACGGCGGCCGAAGCTGGGAAAGTTTGCCCGATGCGCAACGGCCTATTTTTGCTCCCGGCGAAGCAGCCTTCGCTGCCAGTGGCACCGCCATGGCCGTGGCTGGCGACAGCACGGTGGTGGTGGTGAGCGGAGGAAGCATGAGCCGCTTGTGGTACAGCCGCAACCGCGGGGCGAGCTGGCAACATATCCGCGCCGATATCCCCAACCCTGCCTTGGGTGGGCCGCATCTCCTTTTTCCCGACACTTTAGCACCACAACGTGCATACTTACTTCATGGCGAACCTAGCCGCGGGGCCTTTTCGGTGGCCCTCACGGCCGATAGCCAGTGGGCCATCGTCGGTGGCGACTACCGCATCGACAGTTTGCGGCTCGGCCATGTAGTCACCAACCAATACGGCCAATGGTGGCGGCCCCGAACCCCAACCCGGGGCTATCGCGAGTGTGTGCTGCCCCTCGATACCTTTTTGTGGGTAGCTACCGGGCCGTCGGGTACCGACATCAGCTGGAACGGCGGGCTCGACTGGTTTGCGCTCAACTCAATTGGCGGTATGCATGTAGCAAAAGCGTTGGGCAAAAAAGGAATACTCTTGGCGGGCAACCGGGGTAAGCTGTGGCGGTACAGTACCCTTCCGGCTAAGCCTGTAAAGGCCTGGCAACCCCAAACCAAACTCGGCAAAGAAGTGTACGCCGGCCAGATGCAAAACTTTCAAAAGAAACTGTTTCGTGAGCTCAAACGCCACCGGCGGGGCAGTAAAGACCAACATGGATACTCCAATTTTGCCCGTGCATACAACCATTTGGTGCACTATTTACAAAAGCAGGAAGGCGTAAGTCGGGTGTGGGTAGATAGTTGTGGCGCCCGTTTGCTGCTGTACCCCGCCTTTGGCCGCATTTCGTTTGAGGTAGAAACACTTGCAGGTTCACATACCTATGTGCTGGGTTTTCGCGAAGGCAAGGTATACCGCTGCGGCTGGTTGCGCCATCGTTTGGGGTTGGCCACCACCCGTGACCGACTTACGCAGCCCACGCTGGTAGCCTCGCCCGATGCCGCACGCTGGGCGCACCGATTATGCGAATGGGAACGCTGATTCCGTTATATTCGCAACATGGCCGAAATTCAGCTCTCACCCGAACAATTGGCATTGCCCGGCAGCCTCGATCTGCTGGCGCGTCAGGTCGTTGAAGGTTTTATCACTGGGCTGCACAAAAGTCCCTACCACGGTTTTTCGGTCGAGTTCAGCGAACATCGCCTCTACAATACGGGCGAAAGCACCCGCAATATCGATTGGAAATTGTATGGCCGCACCGAGAAGCTCTTTGTAAAGCGCTACGAGGAAGAAACCAATCTCCGCTGCCAGTTGGTCATCGATGCTTCGGCCTCGATGTATTTTCCGGTAGATGGTGCCTCCAAATTGCAATTTAGCATGCTAGCGGCGGCGAGCCTTATGCATTTATTGCACCGGCAGCGCGATGCGGTAGGTTTGGCGGTGTTTGGAAACGAGCTCGAGCAGTTGATCAAAGCGCGGGGCTCAGTAGCCCACCAAAAATTGTTGCTGTACGAAATGGAGCAGCTGCTTCGCCGCGAACGCCGTCAGCAGCCCACGCGTGCCGTTGAGGCCCTGCACACCATCGCCGAAGCCATTCACAAGCGGTCGCTGGTGGTGCTCTTCAGCGATATGTTCGATGCCGGTACCGACCGCGAGCAGTTGTACGAGGCCTTGCAACATCTGCGCTACAACAAACACGAAGTGATTTTATTCCACGTGGTTGACCAGGCTCACGAGCTGGAGCTTAGCTACGACAACCGCCCACATATTTTCGTCGACATGGAAACGGGCGAGGAGCTCAAGCTTAACCCGGCACAACTCCGCGACGCCTATGCTGAGGCCACGGCGGCTTACCGCAAAGAATTGCTGCTCAAATGTGGTCAGTATGGCATTGAATTCATCGAGGCCGACATCAATCAAGGCTATCGGCAGGTGCTGCTACCGTACTTGCTCAAGCGCAGCCGGATGCTGTAAATCCCTTTACGCTTTTTCGCTGGCCAGTTGTGCGCGTTTCCGGGCACGATGTTTAAACAAGGCGTTCACAAACAAGGTGCTCAAAATGATGAGGGTGCCCGCATAAAATTGACCAGTCATTTTTTCGCTGTCGCCAAAGATAAAAAAGGCCAATACAATGCCGTAAATCGGCTCCATATTGATAGAAAGCACAAAGGTATAGGGCGAAACGTGCTTCATGAGCCGTATGCTCGCAATAAACGGATAGGCCGTACACACCACCGCCAGGAGCAGCAAATAAAGGCCGTCGTTTTCGCCCAGCTGCATGGCAGGACCAAAACTATTGGTAGCGGCCATAAACAAGCTCAAGCCTCCTATACCCCCCAGCATTTCGTAAACCGTTACCACTGGTGCAGCATGTTTTTGCGCGTACTGCCCGTTGATTACCGCAAAAAGTGCCGACAAGGCCGCCGAAACGATGGCCGTGATCATTCCGCCAACATACTGTGTTTCGAACGAAAAGATGAGGTAGAGGCCAGCAATCGAGCTCAAGCCCAAGAGCAACTCGTACCAAATGATCTTACGTTTGTAGAATAGCGGTTCGAAGATGCTGGCGAAAAAGGCCCCACTCGAGATACAAGCCAAGGTCACCGATACGTTCGAAATTTTGATGGCGTGGTAAAAGGTTACCCAGTGTGCCGCGATGATGAGCCCGGTGAGCGCCATACCGATGCGTTCTTTGCGCGAAATGTTCAGCGATAATTTTTTGACCCGGGTAAATCCATACACCACCAGTACAGCTACCACCATGCGGTACCACACCAGTTGCAACGCCTCGAGGGTGATGAGCTTACCCAGTATGGCCGTAAAGCCCCAGATAAACACAACAAAATGGAGTTCGGCGAGCGCCTTACGGTTATTTGGGTGCGACACGGTAGAAATAGATGCTTAAAGTTCCGAAGAGTATGTTGGGCGTCCACGACGCCAGGATAGGGGGCAGGTTGCCCTTGGTGGCGAAGGTTAGGGCAAAGCGCATCATCATGATGTACACAAAACACAAGCCCACCCCAATGCCTAGCTGCAGGCCAATACCGCCCCTTACCTTACGCGACGACAACGATGCGCCGATGAGGGTGAGGATAAAGGCCGAAAATGGAATGCTTACCCGGTTGTATTTTTCGATGAGGTAAGCTTCGATGCGGGCATTGCCTTTGGTTCGTTCGCGGGCGATGAGCTCGTTTAGCTCGCGGTTGTTGAGCAAGGCAGCATCTTCTACCAGCGGCCTACCGAAATCGGTAGGGGTAAAGCCCATGGCGGTATCCATGTAGGGGATGCTGCGCACTATTTCGTCGAGGTCGCCGAGGATGATACGCTCGCTGCAGCCTTCAAGCCGCCATTTTTGTATGGCCGGCTGCCACTGTATGCGGTCGCACATGAGCTTGCTCTGCAGTTTGCCATTGATGAATTTCTCGAGCGTGAAACGAAATCCCGAGCTGTCGGGACTGCTATACGTTTCGAGATAGGCTTGTGTGCCCGGCTTGAGCTGAAAGTGAATGTTGCGTTTGCTGAAGTAGAATTTGTCGCGGATGTATTTGTTCTCGAAATCGATCCGCTTTTTGTTGGCGGGTGGCAGCACCCAGCCGCTGAGGTACCAATTGCCCACGGCGATGAGGGCTGCCGCAAATAAGTAGGGCCGCAAAAAGCGCCAATAGGTGGTACCGCTGCTGAGTATGGCCACTATCTCGCTTTTTGCTGCCATTTTCGAGGTAAAGAAGATAACCGCGATGAAGACGAAGAGCGGCGAAAAGAGATTCGCGAAGTAGGGGACGAAGTTGAGGTAGTAATCGAATACAATTTCGTTGGCCGGGGCATGGCGCTGTAACATGCCGTCGATTTTTTCGGTCAGGTCGAAAACCACCGCTATCGCTATAAAAATGGCGATGGCATACACGAATGTGCCTAAAAATTTACGGATGATATACCAGTCGAGCAGTTTCACGCGAGTACAAAGATGCCATTTTAACGCTGCATTGCACAGTCTTGCCGCTGTTGAACGTGCGATTGTGTAAATTGGTGCCATGAATCGATTTTTCTGCTTGTTGAGCGGCATGCTCTTGCTCGCTGCCTCCGCCTTGGCGCAGGTCACCTTCCGCATCACCCAAGTGCCGGCATACACCCCACCAACGGCACGTATTTACATGGCCGGAAGTTTTAACGGCTGGAATCCGGCAAGTGCCAGCCATGAGCTCATTCGCCAGCCCGACAGCAGCTACAGCCTCACCCTGCCCGCCGGTACGGGTACCATCCAGTTTAAGTTCACGCGGGGCAGCTGGGCCACGGTCGAAGGCAACGCCAGCGGCACACAGCTCCCCAACCGCAGCTTTACCTTTGGTACCAGCACGAGTGTGAACCTCACCGTAGCCAGCTGGGAAGATTTGCATAGCGGTGGTGGTGGTGGCGGCGGCGGCACGGCCAACGCCCAAGTACGCATCCTCACCGATACGTTTTACATGCCGCAGCTCAACCGCAAGCGCCGCATTTGGTTGTACCTGCCACCCAATTACGACAGCTCGTCGGCACGTTATCCGGTCATCTACATGCACGACGGACAAAACCTCTTCAACAGCGCCACGGCTTTTGCTGGCGAGTGGGAGGTCGACGAAACCTTGAGTAGGTTGTTTGCCGCCGGCGATCCGGGCGCCATCGTGGTGGGTATCGACAACGGCGGTGCCAGCCGCATCAACGAATACAGCCCCTGGGTAAATGCCCAGTATGGCGGTGGGCAAGGCGATGAGTACATGGACTTCATCGTACAAACCCTCAAGCCGTATATCGATAGTCGCTACCGTACCGACACCAGTCGCGCCCGCACGGGGCTCATGGGCTCGAGCATGGGCGGACTCATCTCGCAATACGGGGGCGTGGCCCACCAGCAGGTATTTGGACGTATGGGCATTTTTTCGCCTTCACTCTGGTTCAGTAACCAGGTGTTTAGCCAAATTAGTACGACGGGGAAGCAGTTCGATCAGCGGTATTACATTTTGGCGGGTGCCAACGAAAGCAGCACCCTGGTGCCGCTCTGCAACCAGCTCAAAGGTGCCCTCGAGGCCAACGGATGGGCACCCAGCGATGTGCAACTGGTGGTAAAGGCCGACGGACAACACAGCGAATGGTTTTGGCGCAGGGAGTTCGAAGCTGCGTATTTGTGGCTGTTTGGTATCAACAGCAGTGTGGCGGCAAACGAGCCACTGAGTTTAAAGGTTTACCCCAATCCGGCTAGCGAACTCTTGCGTGTAGAACTACCACAGGCGGCCGCTTCGCGTTACGAAATTTTAGATGCCCTGGGGCGCAAACAAAGTGAAGGCAGTTTGCAACCGGGCGACAGCATAGCCATCAACCAATTGCAGGCAGGCTGGCATTTGTTGCGCGTAAAACAAAACGACACCTGGTACCAAAGCCGATTTGTGAAACGTTGACGGGCTAGCCGTTTCGAAAATTTGCAAGAAACAGGGCGTATTGCAGAAATGTTGCAAAATCTGGGTTATTGCAAAAAAACTGCAACGACAGATCATTCACTCAACTATTGGCGTAAGGAGTTGGGATGGTTTTTACTCAACGAGCACCCGCTCAACAGCAATTGTTTTGTGGTTTTGGTCGATGAGAGAAACGATGTACAGGCTGTTTTTGGGCCAAGGTGTCAGGTCAATGTGCATGGAAGTTCCATCGAACGTGGCTTGATACACGAGCTGTCCGAGGCTGTTTCGAACCATTACCCCTAAGGTGCCCATTGTTGATGCGTTTTCGTGGGCAATGAATAGGCTTTCACGGGCAGGGTTCGGGTATATGCGAAGCTTAGGCTGCGTAAGCTCAAGCTGCGAAGCGGCAAAACCTACCTGAAAGACACTGTCGTATTGCAGCAGGGTAGCGTCGAAGCCGCTGTACGGACAAATACTTCCTTGGTGGTATTCCAGTTTGAGTCGATACCGCCCGGCGGCGAGGGGTGCAATTTTTAGCGTATCGATGCTTCGGCAGGGGGTAGAGTCGCCATAACCGCAAAATAGCGGCATGGCAAATAAGGTGGTATCGGTGAGTGAAGTGTAAAATTCTATCAGGCCATAGTTGCAATTACCCAGAAAAGAAAAGTCGGAAAACAAGTAAATGGTATCGTTGGCTCGGGGCTGTGGGGGCCACATGTACAGTCGATTTAAAGTCTGAGCCATTCCATGCAGCGAAAAGCACAAAAGAAGCGCTGAAAAAAGCAGTGACTTTTTCATTTTACTTGGCGATTAACGAATTCGATAACAAGTTAAGCCAATTGGGTTGATTTTGGTGATGCGGAAGCGGGAAGGGAGGGGATTAATATGTAGCTGGTACTTCTTCCGCCGGCAGCTTCTTTCTGCAAAATTTGTTTGTCGATTAAATCGTTGATGTCGCGAATGGCCGTGTCTTTGGAACATTTTGCTATTCATCGCGAAGTTTGCAACGAATAGGGGTATTAGAGGATGGTGCTGAAAATTTAAAGAATACCAAAAGGGCATTTGTACATACACGGTATGACAAATGCCCTTATCATCCTTCCTTTACCACCTGCCAAACGTGCAAAGGGAGTTGCTCATCGCTCGAAGCTCAACCTACTATTTTGGCGCGTACACACGGCTGATGAATTCCCTCATGGCCACAGGTTTCCTGCCCAGTAGCCTTTCTAAATCAGTGCTAACACCATCCAATTCGCCTTGGGCTTGCGCAACGGCAAAACTCGAAAATATCCCAACCGCTTCTGGGGGCAGACCATAGCCCAGGAGGGTTTGCTCATAGACTTCGGCAGTTGGTGAAGTATAGCCAATAGCCTTGCCGCTTACTGCGGTGATGATTTGTGCTATTTCAGCATACGACACAGCCTCGTTATTGGTGAAATGATATTCTTTTCCTTCGTGGCCGGAAGTAGTTAAAATGTTAGCAGCGGCCTCGGCCATTTCAGCGCGTAAAACTGCACCAACCTTCCCCGATTCTGCTGGCAGATAAATCATACCGCTATCGAGTACCGACTCTCCTATAAATCCAGGTAAAAAATCCATGTACAAGTTGTTCTTCAAAATGGTAACTCCCAAACCGCTTTCCTTGAGCCATTTTTCCGTTTGTATGTGCGATTGAGCTACCAACCACAAAGGAGATGTTTCGCTTTCATTTTTGCGCAGAAAACTCGTATAAACTACCTGCTTCACGCTTGCGGCTTTCGCCGCTTTAACAATGTTCTCGTGCTGCGAAAGCCGCTTCACAAGGTCACTCCCAGATACGAACAATAGTTTTTCTACTCCGTTGAATGCACTTAGCATGGATGCATAATCGTCGTAATCGCCATGAGCGATGTCAACACCTAACTGGACAAGATTTTCGGCATTGTGGCCGGAACGAACAAATGCACGAATACGATTTGCGGGAATGCCATTTTGTATGAGAAATTGAATACTGGTTGATCCAAAATGCCCGGTTGCTCCTGTTACTAGAATCATTTTTTTGTTGATTTTAAATTTTTGACTACTTTAGTTACACGAAGTAACTAATAATAGAAATAAAAGGTAACCGGTTACTTTTGGGTAACTTTAAATTAAGTGGTAACAAAATGGTAACTAAAGAGTCGCCTGGTCCCGAACTGCAATGCCCGGTAACTGCGATGCTCCAGTTTATTGGCGGAAAGTGGAAGCCTGTGATTTTATATTGTCTGAAGTCAGACACCCGACGCTTTGGTGAAATAGCAGCAAGAATACCTTCGATTTCAAGAAAGGTGCTAACCGACCAACTCAAGGAGCTTGAAGCAGACCAATTGATCGTTCGTATGGAGTACAAAGAAATACCGCCTAGGGTTGAATACGCGTTGTCGGAACTTGGAAAAAGCATGGCACCCGTGCTAGCCGAAATGGAAAAGTGGGGCACTGAGCACATTCTCAATAAAAAATCATCCAACTAAACTCTTTTCCCAAGAGCTTCAAACTTGGCAAAGAATGAAAAGTACCAGCAACTTTGGTAAGCTTTAGGTTTTACCACCGTTTGCCGTATTCGACCGAAGAATTTACATTAGGCCGAAAGCGAACGGCTAATGCTCAAAATGATGAAGCTAGATCCTAGTTAATAGCGCTACTTCTTTGCGTTTGGGTTGTGGAATGACCAAGCAACTCCGAGCCGACTTCGGAGATTACCTCCTGTAAAATTGCTGTTTACATAAGGTGAGAGTTCAAATACCACGTGCAAATTTTTAAGCTGGGCGAATGGTTTGGCACGAAGCCCAAAATCAACGAAGTATCCGTTGCTAATGGGTAAGTTGGCATAGGCATTCATCGGGTTGAAGTTCCATCCAAGACCCGTGTAATAGTTTACTTTTTCGCGACGTACCAAGTTGAGCTTTGGAGAAAACTCCATATTCATGTTCGAAAAGAAGGTGTTGGTTTCGAGCTTATAATCTATAAACACCAGTTTATCTACTGGGGCCGAAACCGACAAAATAGCTTGAAAAGGAAAATAACTCACGGCAACCTGACAATAGCCTGAGCTAAATAGGAGCAAACCAATTAGCGGTAAAAAAGCTCTTTTCATAAGGTTTGGATTAAGGTGCAGTAAGCAGGTTTGGGTAAGTACATATCGTCGAAAAGCAGGGGATAATCTTGTCGATTGTAAAAACTACGAATCCAACTGTTTTTATCGCTAATGCCCCAAAAGGTGATGCCGTATTGGTAGCGCTTGGCTACTTGATTGTAATGCGATACAACACTGCCCAAACGCTGCGCTTGTGCGCTAAAAAAGGACGTTCCCGATGAGAGGGTTTTACCTTGTGGGTTAACCGCAATGTCGAATTCCGACACATGCAGCAGGTAGTGATTGCTCGTTATTTCTTGAAAGGCTTCGGCAATTTGAGAGGGTTCGGGATAGGTCGTGCTTATATGCATTTGAACACCAATGCCGTGAACGCTTATACCCCTGCTTTTGAGCGTATTCAATAAAGCCAATACACTTTTTCGCTTAACTGGATTCGATTCCAAATTGTAGTCGTTGTAAAACAACAGCGCATGGGGGTTGGCTTCTTGCGCAAAACGAAAGGCTTTTTCGATATAGCCTGGGCCAATTTTTTGTTTCCAGATGCTATTTCTCAACGTACCGTCCTCGTTAAAAGCTTCATTCACCACGTCCCAGGCGGTAACGCTTTGGTTAAAATGCGATACGATGGTTTGTATATGCACTTTTAAGAGTTGTTCCCACTCGGCAGCTGTACCACGATAATTCGACATCCAAGCAGGCAGTTGGTTATGCCAAACGAGCGTATGGCCGTGTAAACGTTTGTTGTTCGCTAAGCAGAAATTGACAAAACTATCTGCTTCCGTCCAATGAAAAACACCTTCAGCCGGGTGTAAATACTCGGCTTTGAATATATTTTCCGGTGTAAAGCTGTTGAACTGGCGAATGGCTAGATTACGATAGGTCGAGTCGTTGCGCAAGGCCTCGTAATCGATAGCAGTGCCAATGGGATAGGCTGCATACGTATAGATGCCGGTCTCGTCGGTACAGGAGCTTACGACCTTTTCCCTCGCACAGCTCAAACTCACAATCAGCAGCAGAAGCCCAAGCATGAGGCGCAGCGTACGGAGCGTGGCCGCAAATCGATCTTTGTTTGCAGGGTCATGGCTTTTCAGCATACAGCAGTCCGTTCCCGTTTAAGGGTAGTCCAACTAATTTGAATCGTGAATCGATATGCCAAGTGTCTTCCCGTTTATTTGGAATACGGAATGCCCGTACGATTCGTTGGGTACTTCTTGGGGGCTAGCCGTTCATGCTATTGCACCACCAACTTCCGCACAATGCGGTAGCCTTCATGGCGAATGGTGAGGTAGTACACACCGCTGGTGTTGAGCTCGGTATGGAAATGCGCATCGCCCTCGAGTTGGAGGTTCTCACTCCGCAGCAACTGCCCGGTCATGTTGCGCAATTCCAGCTGCAACCGTTTGCCATTGAGGCTTTCGCCCTGCAGGTAAATGCTACCGTTACGTTCGAGCAGGGTAGGAAATACTTGGAGGTCGGCAAAAAAACCTTCATCCACCGAAGTAGCTGTGAAATTGGTGGTTTGGAAAGTGCTGCGCGTACTGGTAGGGTTGCCGCAAAAATCGGTTTCGTTGTAAGCCGTTACTTCCCACTGGTAGCTGCGGTTGGGTCTGAGCTTATTGTGCCCATGAAAATAGCTGGTTTGTCCCCCACGAATGATGGTGTCGAGATCAACCACTACGCCATTCGATAGCGCCCGCAAGCGGTAAATGGTAGCACCCGGAACTGGATCCCAGGCGAAGGTGGTAAAGTTCGGGTGTAGGCCGGTGGCGCCATTGGCGGGCAACGTAAGCACCGGAGCGCTGTTGATCGAGGGCTGCACCGGGCGGGGTAAAAAGGTGAGATAACCACGGTCGTTGGGCGTTTGCAGGGTCGAGCGGCAGGCTGCCATCTGCTCGTCGGTGAGGCGTATACGACAGGCATCGCCGGCGTACGACATCAGCAAGCTGCTGTCGGGCCAGAAGAAGTCGCCATTGAGATCGGTATCGCCTGCTGCGGGCGAGTAGGTACAACCCCAGCGTGCACCACGTTTGTCGGCCTTGGTGTCGCAAAAGCGGTCGCCGGCATTGTAGCAGTTGGCGGGCAGACGCGGAGGTGTTTCGTTGAAGTTGCGGGTTACACGCTCGCCCATCAGCGGATTGTTGGAGGTGCCATCGAATGGATGCGGCAGCGACAAATAGTGGCCGGTTTCGTGCGAGAGCGTGGCGCCATTCATCACCGCGCTATAGCTCATCACCGCGCCGCCCTGCCGAACACCCGAGCCGGGACCCGAATTGGGGTACCAGGCGTAGCCGTTTAACCCCCGCTGACCCAGGTTGGTGAAGTAGATGTTCATCACATACGGCTTGTTGTTGGCCGACATGAGCGAACTAATGCTGTTGCCGTCGGAAGCGTTGAGGATGGTGGAGTTGTCGTAATAAAATATTTGATCGGTGATGTAAAACTGAATTTTGGCGTCGGTATAACGCACATTCATGGTGCAGATGGCCGTAAATAAGTCGGCTTCACTCAAGGCCGCGGTACCGGCATCGCTGCGAATCAAGTGCATTTGAATGGGTACGTAAATGATGGTGTCGTCTTCGGTGCGTGCTGCCACCAAGGCGGGAAGGTTGAGCCGCTCCAGGGCGTCGAGTATGTATTGCGGGGCAGGTTCGGTGCCACATTCCTGGGCACGACCAACAAAAACCGTAAGGCTCAAAACGAGCGCAGCAAGTAATTTTTTCATCAAAGTACACGAGATCAGAGCTTAAATATACGCATTTCGCGACATTTTGGGTGGGTTGGAGGGCCTGCCCGATACTTTGTGACGCTAAAGTGACAAGATTAACTTTTAGGTTGAGCAGAGGTCGCTGTGATTTGTTGCTGCGGTAGTTTGCGCATCAACCGCTGAATTTTGTCGGCCCGCTGACGCACGTAGCTGCTGGGCTTGGCCGGATTACGTTTGATAGGCGAGGGCAGGATGGCAGCAATGAGTGCTGCTTCTCGTTTGTTGAGCTTCGCAGCCGGTTTCTTGAAATAGTGCTGTGCGGCGGCTTCGGCACCGTAAATGCCCGGCCCCATTTCTATCACGTTCAAATACACCTCCATGATGCGCTCTTTGCCCCAAAGCAGCTCAATCCAAACCGTGAACCAAGCTTCAAGGGCTTTGCGTAGGTAATTGCGACCGGTGTAGAGGTAAACATTTTTCGCTGTTTGCATGCTGATGGTGCTGCCGCCCAAAAGTTTGCGTGTGCCTTTTTGGTTGCGGACGAAAGCCCGCTGCATGGCTTTGAAGTCGAAACCGTAGTGTTGTTCAAAACGATTGTCTTCGCTCGCAATAACGGCCTGTACCAGCTGAGGCGATATTTTTTGAAGCGGTACCCAAGCGTAAGTGAAGCGGCCTTGCGATTTTTCAGGCTGAAAGTGGCGGATGAGCATGAGGGGCGTACCGGGTACGGGCAACCAACGGTAAGCGAGGGTGGTGAGCACCGTAAATCCGGTAAATGCCAAAAAAAGGCGCCAAAGCCAGCTACGCAATCGTTTCATCTTCCAAAAATGCAAAGAGACAGGGAGAAAAAAAGAAAAATATACTTTAGCACGAAACCGTAGCATTAATACAACGGATTAAAATTTATTTGCAATGCGCACAAACCTTTTCCGAGCGCTCGTGTTGATATGAGAAATTCTGCGATATGAACAAACAAGTCGGTCTGGCTTTCCTGCTTCTCGTGTTGATAGCTTGGCTGAGTCTCGTTTCGCTAAATGCCACCACCTCTGTTAAAATGAAAGATTTTCATTCGCTCCAACTCACCACCCTCGAAGGACAAACCATCGACTTCAGCAGCTTCAAGGGCAAGAAGGTGTTGGTGGTCAATACCGCCTCCGCATGTGGGCTCACCCCGCAGCTCGAAGCCCTCGAGCAGTTGCACCAAAAGTATGGCGACAAATTGGTGGTGATAGGCGTGCCTACCAACGATTTTGGCGGTCAGGAGCCGCTCGAAGGGGAGGCGATCAAAAGTTTCTGCGAACGTAACTACGGCGTAAGCTTTTTGATGCTCGACAAGGGCAACGCCCGGGGCAGCGACAAACACGAGCTGCTGCGCTGGCTCACCGAACGCCGCTACAACGGCAAACGCTCGAGCCGCATCTGGTGGAACTTCCAGAAGTACCTCATCGACGAACAAGGTGAGCTGGTAGATTATTTCCTGCCCATCACCGACCCCATGAGCAGCCGAATTACCCGTCACCTTGAAAACTGATCCACGCATAGCCCGCTGGGGACTGCTCATTGCCTTGGCAGTGCTTACCGCTTGGGGCGCTGGCCTCGCCTTTGCTTTGTGGCGGCCGCTCTCGACCACCGATCCCATCAGCTGGTTGTGGGTGGTGGTGCAAACCCATCTGTTTACCGGCCTTTTTATTACCGCCCACGATGCCATGCACGGTACCGTTTCGCCCAACAGACGGGTGAACAACGCCGTAGGTGCCGTAGCGCTGGCCTTGTTTGCCCTCAACCGCTGGAAGGTGCTGCTGCCCAAACACCACGAACACCACCGCCATGTGGCTACCGAGGCCGACCCCGATTATGGCCCGCCAGCCTTTTGGCCGTGGTACTTCCGTTTTGTGACCACCTATGTGAGCCTTTGGCAGCTAGTGGGTATGGCCATATTGTTTAATGTGGCCAAAATTTGGGTCGACGAGTACAAACTCATCCTCTACTACGTGGTGCCCAGCATCCTCAGCACGCTGCAGCTGTTTTATTTCGGCACCTATTTGCCACATCGCGGTGAGCATGCCGCCGATAACGTACACAAAGCCCGCAGCCAGTCGAAAAACCACCTGCTCGCCTTCGTGAGTTGCTACTTTTTCGGCTACCACTACGAACATCACGATCAGCCCTGGGTACCCTGGTGGCTGCTGTATACAACCAAAAACGCCTAAATTTTTTGTCTTGCGCTACATTTTACTTTTTTTGATTCTTCCTGCGCTCTCTTTTGCGCAAAGCGGCGAAATCCGCGGTACGGTGAAAAATAAGCTCACCAACGAAGCCATCCCTTTTGCCAACGTAGTGCTGCAAGGCACCACCACGGGATCTACCACCGACATCGACGGCAAATACAGCATCAAAAACCTGAAGCCCGGTTTTTACAATCTCCAGGTGAGCTATTTGGGCTTCAAAACCCAAACGGTATTTGAGGTGCAGGTGCAAAATTCCCGTCCTGCCATCGTGAATGTGGAGCTCGAAGAAGATGCCCGTAAACTCGAAGCGGTAGAAGTAACCGCCTCGGCCTTTACACGCGTAGAAGAAAGCCCCGTTTCGTTGCGCACCATCGGTGTGGCCGAAATACAACGTAATCCCGGCGGTAACCGCGACATCTCGCGCGCCATACAGTCGCTGCCCGGGGTGTCGAGCGGCGCCAGCTTCCGTAACGACATCATCATCCGCGGGGGCGCTCCCAACGAAAACCGCTTTTACCTCGATGGGGTGGAAGTGCCAACCATCAATCACTTCGCCACACAAGGCTCGTCGGGAGGACCGGTGGGCATCATCAATGTAGACATGATCCGCGAGGTCGACTTTTTTTCAGGTGCCTTCCCCGCCAACCGCGGCAATACCCTTAGCTCGGTGTTTGAGTTCAAACAAAAAGACCCACGCACCGACAAAACAGCCTTCAGGGGCATAATCGGCGCCAGCGATATTGGCCTGATTGCCGAAGGTCCCATCGGCGAAAAAGTGTCGTATGTGGTGTCGGCCCGGCGCTCGTACCTGCAGTTTTTGTTCAACGCCTTGGGCCTGCCTTTCCTCCCCACCTTCAATGGCTTTCAGGCCAAGGTGAAGTACAAAATCGACAACCAAAACGAGATTAGCTTTGTAGGCCTCGGCGCCATCGACCAGTTTGCCCTAAACAGCGGCTTGAACTTGAGCCTCGACCCGGCACAAAACCCCGGCGTTGACAGCCAGCAGGTCAAAGAAGCCCGTTACATCCTCGCCAATTTGCCCATCAACACCCAGTGGAATTACACCAACGGCTTGGTGTACAAGCGCTACCGTAAAAATGGCTTCCATACGTTTGTGCTGAGCCGTAATATGCTCAACAACGTGGCCTATAAGCATGTGAACAACGACGAGAGTTTGCCACGCCTACTCGATTACCTGAGTCAGGAGAGCGAAAACCGCTTCCGCTACGAAAACCAGATTCGGAGCGAAAACAACTTCAAAATCAACTACGGCGTTAACTTCGACCGGGCACGGTATTACGTAAACAACCGCAGCAAAGAGCTGGTGGGCGACTCGTTGGTCGATCGTATTTTCGAAAGTGAGTTGCGCATTAACCGCTACGGCATTTTTGGTTCGGTTACCCGCGGCTTTTTCAGCGAGCGGCTTATTTTGAGTGCAGGCCTTCGCCTCGATGGTAACGACTTTGGCCCGAGCATGAGCAACCCCCTCGAGCAGTTTTCGCCACGCTTTTCGGCCAGCTATGCCCTCACAGGTAACTGGAGCTTGAACTTCAATACCGGCAGGTACTACCAGCTGCCAGCATACACCGTGCTGGGCTTTCGCGACAACAGTGGCCGTTTGGTGAACCGCGACAACGGGGTGAAATACATAGGCGTTGACCATCTCGTAGCCGGTGTAGAATATTTCAGCCGCAAAAGTTTCAAGTCGACCGTAGAAGTGTTTTACAAGAACTACTTCCAGTATCCGTTTTTGCTCGACCAAAACATCAGCTTGGCCAATTTGGGTAGCGATTTTGGGGTAATTGGCAATGCGCCCGTGGTGAGTACCAGCAATGGCCGCAGTTACGGTATTGAGTATTTGGCACAGCAGAAGTTGTACAAAGGCTTTTACGGCATTTTGGCGTATACCTGGGTACGCAGCGAATTCCAGAACGCCACGGGGCAGTACATCTCCTCGGCTTGGGACAACCGCCACATTTTGACCCTCACCGGCGGTAAAATCTTCAAAAACAACTGGGAGGTGGGTGTTCGTTACCGCTATGTGGGCGGTGGGCCGGCTACACCTTTCAGCGACCTTACCCTCCGCCGCGACGTATGGGATCAGAACAACCGAGGCATACTCGATTTTCAACGCCTCAACAGCTTGCGCAATGGCGCTACCCAGCAGCTCGACATCCGCATCGACAAAAAGTGGAGTTTCGAACGTTGGGCCTTGAACTTTTACATCGACGTGCAAAACCTCCTGAATCAGGTTACCACCTTACAGCCGCAATTGGTGGCCCAGCTCGATCCGGCCACAGGCGCACCCATCGTTGACCCGAACGACAACAGCCGCTACCTGCCCGATTTTATCCCCAATACCGCAGGAACGCGTTTGCCAACCATCGGGATTATTGTCGACTTTTAAGCAATCGGTCGATTTCCGACCACAATTCGTCCGGCTTTTGGCCTGCCAATCGGGCAGCGCTCACAGGCCGGGCGTTTTTGCTTTTGGAGAGTTTTTGTCCGTTGGCATCGTGCAGGAGCGGCAAATGGGTAAACTGGATTTTGGCAAAGGCAGGTCGCTCAAGCACTTGGGCCAGCCACAGCTGTAGTACGGTGGAGGGCAGCAGGTCTTCGCCCCGCCAAACGGTATCGATGCCGAAGTACAAATCGTCGGCGAGCGATGCCACTTGGTAGGCCGGTAAACCCTCTTTGCGGCGCACCACCGGATCGGGCAGCAGGGCGGCAGCATCGAGCTGTAAGCTTCCCAGGCGGCTGTCGGTAAACTGCACAGGTGCTTTTTCGGGCAAACGCAGGCGCCAAGCACAACCGGCCGTGTTGAGCGGTAGATTTTGGGTTCGGCAGCGGTGCTGTCGGGTGTTGATGCCCGTGCCTAGGAGTTCGGTGCGCGAGCAGCCACAGGCATATACCAACTTTTGCTGCACCAGTTCCTCGAGCAATTGGGCGTACAGCGGTAGGCGAAGGTGCTGCGACCACTGCTCATTGAAGGCAGCCACCGATTGGGGGCCTTCGTCCCAGTCGATTCCCAGCCACTGCAGGCTGTCGAAGATATCAGCAACGTATTCAGGGCGTTTGCGTTCGGCATCGAGGTCGTCGATGCGTAGCAGCAGCTGCCCCCCTTGCTGCCGGCAGTGGCGCCAGCTGGCGGCAAAAACGAGGAGGTTGCCCAGATGAAGGAAGCCACTGGGTGTAGGCGCCAATCGGGTTTTCATTGGCTGCTGCTGGTGCGCTGGCGGGCTTCGTCGGTGAGGGCCATGGATTTGCTGCGGGTGATTTTTTTGATGTAGGCTACTTTGCGGAAGCGCAGGGCGCTCCAATCGTCGTCGATGGCCACCTGCCTCACCGGTTCGTAGCCCAGTTGACCGAAGATGGCCCAGCCCGTATCGCGGTTAAAGTCGCAGCGATAGCGTTTGCTGCTGCTCTTGGGGTAGCAACACCAAAAGAGCGCATCGCCTTCGAGGCAGGCAGCCAGCTGTGGAACCCACTGATCGATTTGGGCTTGCGAGCGCACAAAAAGCAGGGCAAAACCTGCTTTGGCCCCACTTTCGGGGGTTATCAGTGGGGCGTTAGCTGCAAACCAACTTTGCAGGGCAGCTTGTTCGGCCGGCAGTTGTGCCAGCACCACCGGTACACCCGCGGTGTATTGAAGTTTTTTGATCAGTGCGTCCATGAGGGCAGGTATTGAGGAGATGAAAATAACCGATTTGACGAAAACGACCTAAATCATCTCTTCAGCTTGTTGCCGTTTTTTGGCATTTACGTACCTTGTACCAAAGCGAGCTCATGACCTTGACCGACCAAGGGTACACCACACACTACTTTATTGAGGGGCAGCGTATTGCTAGCAAAATCTTACTCGAAAGCTGACACGACAAAGTAGTTTAGATCTCCAGGCTAAGATCGGTGTTGTGATAGTGCTGAAGCAGGAATTTTCATGAAAAGATGGAGGTTAAAAGGTAAAAAAATTGTTTTTTGATCTAATTGAGGGTCTTTTCACCATGTACTACCATCTTTTAAAGAAAATGCAGGTGATTGTTAATTTAGCCTCAAAAGAATGAGGTCTAGTAGATTTCGAAAACTTTTGGTAATGCAAAAATTATGTTTTATCATTGTTATTTAGCCCTTGACTCCTAAAATTATGCTTATCTATGTCTCATCTTAGGCAAAAACTCACCTTCCTTTTTTTTACTGCTTTTTGGCTTTTAGGTAGTTTAGCCAACGCCCAGTTCTTTTTACCTGGGGAGGTCGACACTACTTTTGGTTTCGGCAAGCCTCATCGTTTTTTCGATAACCAGGCCAATCCTAGACCTGGAGTAGGCTTTTCAGATGAAGTAAGAAGTCTGGCAATACAACCTGACGGCAAGCTAATAATAGGAGGAATTTTCTCCAGCTACAATGGTTTTTATAGAAGTGGTTTAGTTCGGATCGAAGCGGATGGCCAACATGACAGTACGTTTAATACAGGTTCAGGACTCAATGGCGGTGTGAACGCCATCCTAGTCCAAGCCGATGGCAAGGTGTTGATAGTAGGTACTTTCACGAGTTTTAATGGTAATTCCTGCTCTCGCATTGTCAGATTGCATGCCAACGGCAGTATTGATGTTTCATTTCAATCTGGTTCAGGTGCGGATGATGCCATTAAATGTGTGGTCCGTCAACCAGATGGCAAATATTTAATCGGTGGAAATTTTACGCAATACAACGGGATAGCGCGACCGAGGATAGCCCGCATCCACGCGAATGGCAGTTTGGATACTTCTTTTGATCCAGGAATAGGTGCAAATGAATTAGTCAACCAAATTGAATTACAACCTAATGGTAAAATTATGCTTGTTGGCTTTTTTTCACAATACAACGGCTTGTCTCAACAGCGAATCGCACGATTACATTCCAATGGGCTACTAGATACATCTTTCAGTTCTGGACTACAAGACTTTACAGAAATAAAGTCCGTCCTAGTTCAGCCCGATGGTAAGTTGATGATTTGCGGTACTTTTTCTTACTATGGGGGTGTTTTACGACAAGGCATTGCACGTTTAAATCCTAACGGCAGCCTAGATCCCAGCTTTAATCCCGGTTTGGGATTCAACGGTAACATCGTCTGTATGATATCACAGGCTGATGGCAAACTCATCATAGGAGGCGATATTTCCTTCATTAATATGGTGAATTGGGGCAGGATTGTCCGCCTTAATGTAAACGGCAGTATCGACACCACATTCGATTCCCGCAATGGTTTTTTTGGTTCCTGGGTGAATTGCGTAGTAATTCAACCTGATGGTAAGGTGGTAGCCGGAGGAAAATTTGAGTCTTATAGGCAAGTGCATCGGAGAAATATTGCTCGATTGAACACCAATGGCTCCCCCGATTTTGATTTTAATCCTGGTGTGGGTGCTAGCGCCGGGGGTTCACTGCCAAACCCTCAGGTATACGCGATTGCGATTGATGTCAATGATAAAATCCTCGTGGGAGGTAATTTTACAAACTTCAACGATCGACCAGCCAAAAATTTAATTCGTCTGCATGGCGATGGATCAACCGACACAAGTTTTAGTATTGGTACAGGACCTAGTAGCTCCATCAATTGTTTGCTGATACAACCTGATGGGAAAATTCTTATCGCGGGTTATTTTACAAGTTATAATGGTTTTGCTCGAAACTATATTACTCGCTTGAATTCTAACGGAAGTATCGACACAACTTTTGGTCATAGATTGGGTGCTAATGGTAACATCAAGGCAATGGTCCTTCAAACCGATGGCAAAATTATAATCGCAGGAAATTTTATGTCTTACGACGGTGTGCCGCGTAACAAGATTGCTCGGATAAATCCTGATGGGTCAGTAGATTCAACTTTTATCATTGGCACAGGCGCAAATGGAGACATCACCATGTTGGCGTTACAGCGTGACGGTAGAATTTTGATTGGTGGCTTTTTTACTTCATTCAACGGTACTCCTAGAAACCGTATTGCTCGCCTGAATCCAGTTGGTAGTCTAGACGTCAGCTTTGTAGTCGGCACTGGAACCAACGGGGCTGTTCATGCGGCGGTCGTAAGGCCAAATGGAAAAATTGTCATTGGAGGTGAGTTTACGCAATACAATGGCACACCTAGGTCGATAATCGCGCATTTAAATACCAATGGAAGCCTTGACTCAAGCCTCAGTAATGTTCCTTGGGGAAGTGGTGTGATCAGGTCGATGCTACTATTACCAAATGGAGTACTAGTTGCAAGTGGGGGCTTTGGCACATTTGGGGGGACAAACCTCAGAAATGTCGTACGATTTCTAGAGGATGGTAGCCTAGACAGCACTTTTGTGAATGGTACCGGCGCTAATGGCAACATCAATGTTACAGCATTTCAGCCAGATGGAAAGCTGGTCGTGGGAGGAGCATTCAACACATTCAATGGTCTTTATAGAACACAAATTGCACGTATTTTTAGTCCAAGTTGTGTTTCTTTGATTTCTAATACAACTTCTAATTCCTCTATTTGCGCTGGTGATACGAAACAATTACAAGGAACTGCTGGAGGAACATGGATACTTGCTGCTGGTCAGGGTACTATTAATGGAACTACCTACATCTCTCCATTAAACGCAACAGGCTCAATATCAATTTATAATGAATTAGATGGATGCCATAGTCCACTGGTAACTTTTAGTTTGATAGATGCACCTCGGTTAAGTATCAACCAAATAGGAGATACCTTAATAGGAAGTCAAGTGGTTGGCAATTACCAGTGGTACTATAATTCTGTGGCCATTCCCGGGGCTAATTCTCACTTTTGGTTACCTAGGCAATCGGGTATTTATACGCTCAAGGTTACTAATACCCAAGGCTGTACGGGAATTTCTAATGCTATCAATGTGATCATGGCAAACGTTTATGATGTTCAAAAGACTCAGTTTAGTTGGTCAACCTATCCTGTTCCTTTCAGCGAATTACTCCATATAACAGCCGAGCAACCTTTCTCTTTTACTTTGCTTGATTTGCAAGGTGCGGTGTTACTTCGCGGCAATAGTGATGAGATGGAGGTTAGACTATCAACTGCCCATCTCGCCTCTGGAGTGTACGTAATGAAGTTAGTGCTGAACGGCCAAACCGCTTATCGAAAAATAGTTAAGCATTAGACCTCCAATTCGTTTGAACTAAAGCTTTGCTGAGTTTCGAATTCCACCTTCAAATGTAACCAGATAGTTTTGCCGAATTCAGACCCAGCCAACGACGCCACTCGCGGGCTTTGCTTTCGATGAACAAGGTAACGGGCGAAACCATCGGTTGCGTCAGTTGAGCAGGTCGAAACCAGGAGCCAAAGTCATCGGTTGCGTCGGTTGAGCTGGTCGAAACCAGCAACTCAACCCCAGCGGGGTTGCAGGTCGGTAACATAAAAAGAGTTACTCGCGGGCTTTGCTGTCGATGAGCAGAGTAACAGGCCCGTCGTTGGTGAGGGCAATTTGCATATCGGCACCAAAACGGCCCGTTTGTGGGGGTTGCCCCCGCAGTTGCGTGAGCTCGGCAATAAACTGCTCGTACAAAGGGATAGCTTGCTCGGGACGGGCCGAACGAATGAACGAAGGCCGATTGCCTTTTTTGGTAGCAGCAAACAGGGTAAACTGACTCACCACCAACAGTTCTCCGCCTACTTGCGCCAAATCGAGATTCATCAAACCGTCGGCATCGCTAAAAATACGGAGCTGCACCAGCTTCTGGGCCACCCAGCGGATATCGTCGACGGTATCGGCGGATTCAAAGCCACACAGCACCAGCAACCCCCGGCCGATTTCTCCAAGGAGCTGATGGTTGCTGCTCACCCGGGCCTCGCTCACCCGTTGAATCACCACCCGCATTATTGGCGAACGTAAACCGCGGCCGTCTCAAACAAATCGGGCATATCTTCGCGAAAACGCGAAAAAGTGAGGCTGTCGCCCTGCAGCTCCCAATAAAAAGGATCGAAACTGTTGGCGCCCTTGTACAGCCATATCACACTGTTGAAGGCCGGATAACTGCCATAACCCAACACCAGCTTAAACTTATTGTATTTGCTGCTGCCCCGCACAAATCCGTTGGTGCCAAACTGCAGGCTGCTGCCCAATGGGGCGTCGCCATCTACTAGCTTAAATACGCCGCTCAATTTGTTCTGTACCAGCCACTGCTGCATGGCCTTGCCGGCTTCTTCAATCTTGGTGCTGATGCGCGTAAACCGAAGGCTAAGCCCGTCGGCAGTGAGCAACAGCTCGCGGGTAAAGGGGTCGTATTCAAAAACGTAATTGTAGTCGCTATTGCCGTCGCAGCTGCGCAAGAGCAGGCTATCGCCTTTGCGCTCGAGGGTGCCGCTGCAGCCTTCGTTGTAGCCGAATACCAACTGGAGGGTGCCCTTCGTTTCGTCGACCACCACTTCCGAGATGGGCAGCAATTTATCTTGGCTGCCAAACGGATTGCTGCTGTTTTGCAAGGCTTCGAGATAGTCTTTTTTTACCCAATGACCGGTCAAGGTATCGAGTACGCGGCTTTCGGGCAGCTCAATGAGGCTGTCGAGGGCCGAGTCGGGGGCATCGTTGCTGTTGGCTTCGGGTTCGTTGGCGCACGAAAAGGCGGCGAAGGCAAGAACGAGGAGGAGGGTGGACTTAATGGTATTGGTCTTCATTGTTGAGTATGCTCAAATAACTTTTATAACGGTCGTAGGCGATGGCCCCAGCATCAACAGCGGCTTTTATTGCGCAGCCAGGCTCGTGTTGATGGGTGCAGTTGTAAAATTTACAAGCCGGTATGTAAGGCCTGAATTCGGGAAAGTGGTGGGCGATTTCGGCACCTTCGAGGTCGATAACGCCCAATTCTTTGATGCCGGGGGTGTCGATGAGACGAACGCCTTCAACGGGTTCGTGCATCTCGGCAAAGGTGGTGGTGTGTTTACCCTTTTGGCTGAAGTCGCTGAGTTCGCCAGTACGGAGGTGCAAGGCAGGGTAGAGGCTATTGAGCAGGGTGCTCTTACCCACACCCGAGAAGCCGCTAAACAAGCTTAGCTTTCCGTCGAGCAATTGGCGTAGGCTGTCGAGCCCGTCGCCATTCACGGTAGAGCTGCGGTAAACGGCATAGCCGGCACGACGGTAGATATCGGCAAATTCGGCATAAACGCCGCTAAGCTCTTCGTTCCACAGGTCGCTTTTGTTGAACACCACCGCCACGGGAATGTCGTAGGCTTCGGCAGTCACCAAAAATCGATCGAGAAAGCCCAACGATACCTTGGGGTAAAAAAGCGTAGCTACCAACACCGCTTGATCGATATTGGCGGCAAGCACATGGGTTTGTTTGCTCAAATTGGTCGAGCGACGCACGAGGTGGTTGCGCCGTTCGTGGATACGCTCGATCACAGCACCATGGTGCGGGTGGTTGTCGAAGTCTACCACATCGCCCACAGCCACCGGATTAGTGGCTTTGCTGCCCTCGAGACGTAACTTTCCGCGAATGCGGCATTCGTATAGGGCGCCGTCCTGGGTTTTTACCAGGTACCAACTGCCAGTAGATTTGATTACGATGCCTTCCAGGGGGTAGTTTTGTGCAAAATTAGCGTTTTCGTCGGGCTTACATCGCCTCCAGGCAGCATTTTGCGAGCGCTGCCCGAGGCGTAGCTGGGCTCAACTCTGGGGAAGATAGGCGCTGAGGTCGATGGCTCCCTTGCTTTTTTCTTTCAGCAAGGCCAACTCAAGCACTTCGTCCATCTTCTCCACATAATGAAAAGTAAGGTCGCTGATGTACTCGGGCTTGATTTCGTCGATGTCTTTTTTGTTGGCCTTACACAAAATGATGTCGCTGATACCGGCACGTTTGGCGGCGAGAATTTTTTCTTTGATACCGCCCACGGGCAATACTTTGCCGCGGAGGGTGATTTCGCCGGTCATGGCCAGCTTTTTCCGCACCTTGCGCCCGGTGAGGGCCGATACAATGCTGGTGAGCATGGTGATGCCTGCCGAGGGTCCGTCTTTGGGAGTGGCTCCTTCGGGTACGTGAATGTAGAGGTCGGTATGGTCGAAGATGCGGTAATCGATGCCCAGCTTCTCGGCATGGGTACGCACATAAGCCAAGGCAATGTTCGCCGATTCTTTCATCACCTCGCCCAGGTTGCCGGTAATTTGCAGGCGTCCCTTGCCGCGACTTACGCCTGTTTCGATGTACAGAATATCGCCGCCCACCGATGTCCACGCCAAACCGGTCACTACGCCGCTCACCTCATTCCCTTCGTACATGTCGGGGTCGAAATAGGGCGCTCCCAGAATCTTGCGCAGGTCGCTTTCGCTGGCGTTGATGTCGTAGCTTTCGTCGAGGGCCTTGAGCTTCGCAAAGCCACGCACCAACGAGGCAATTTTTTTATCGAGCGAACGTACGCCCGACTCGCGGGTGTAACCTTCGATGATGGCGCGGATAATTTTCGGGGCAATCACCACGTCTTTTTTCGTGAGGCCGTGCTCTTCGAGCTGTTTTGGGATGAGGTATTTTTTGGCAATCTCAAGCTTTTCTTCGAGCGTGTAGCCGTTGATTTCAATCACTTCCATGCGGTCGAGCAATGCGGGCTGTATGGGCTGCAAGCTGTTGGCCGTGGCGATGAACAACACCTTGCTGAGGTCGTAATCGAGCTCTAGGTAGTGGTCGAAGAAGGTCTTGTTTTGCTCGGGATCGAGCACTTCGAGCAAGGCCGAGCTCACATCGCCGCGGTAGTCGCTACCCACTTTGTCGATCTCGTCGAGCACCATGATGGGGTTGCTCTTGCCGGCCTTTTTGATGCTTTGAATGATACGGCCGGGCATGGCACCGATATAGGTTTTGCGGTGCCCACGTATGGTGGCTTCGTCGTGCACGCCTCCCAAACTCATGCGTACATATTCGCGGCCCACGGCTTTGGCGATACTTCGTCCAAGGGAGGTTTTACCTACACCTGGGGGGCCTACCAACAACAATATCGGAGCCTTCATATTAGCCTTAAGCTTGAGTACCGCGAGGTATTCAAGTATACGGTCTTTTACTTTCTCCAAGCCGTAATGGTCGTTGTCGAGGATTTTTTTCGCTCGCTTCAGGTCAAAACGGTCAGTGGTGAACTCGTCCCACGGCAACTCCAGCATCAGCTCTACATAGTTGAGCACCACGCTGTAGTCGGCTGCGGCAGGGTTCATGCGCTGCAGCTTGTCGAGCTCTTTGGTGAAGTGCTGCTGCACCTCTTTGTTCCACTTTTTCTTCTTGCCACGCTCACGCAAGTTTTGTACCTCCAGGTCGGGGGTAATGCCGCCCAGCTCTTCTTGTATGGTTTTCAGCTGCTGGTGCAGGTAATACTCCCGCTGCTGCTTGTCCATATCGGTGCGAACCTTGTTCTGGATCTGGTTTTTGAGCTCCAGCATCTGAAACTCACGGTTCATGAGCACCAATACCTCGTTGGCACGTAGCTTTAGATTTTCGATCTCGAGCAGCCGCTGCTTTTCGGCTACCTCTATGTTGAGGTTGCTGGCTATGAAGTTCACCAAAAAGGCAGGGGTTTCGATATTGCGCAGGGCCACCGTGGCTTCGGTAGGGATATTCGGGGACATCTCGATGATTTGTTTGGCCAAATCGTTCATCGAGCCAATCAATGCCTGAAATTCTTTGTCGTTTTTGCGAGGCTTTTGGTCGCGGAAAGGCGATACCCGTGCCCGCAAATAGGGGTCTTGCTGGGTGAGCTCTTCGATGCGCATGCGCTGCCTACCTTGAATGATCACCGTGGTATTGCCGTCGGGCATCCGCAGCATCTTCAAAATTTTGGCCATGGTGCCTATCTCGTGGAGGTCGCCCAACTGCGGGTCTTCTATCGATACATCCTTTTGCGCTACCACGCCAATGATCTTGTCGCTGCTGTTGGCTTCGCGAATCAGCTTGATCGATTTGTCGCGCCCAACGGTGATGGGAATCACCACCCCGGGAAAAAGCACCGTATTGCGGAGCGGAAGAATTGGCAGGTTGTCGGGCAGCTTTTCGGTGGGGTCTTCGTGGTCCTCTTCGTTCACCGTCATGATGGGAATGAAGTCGGGATCGTCTTCGGCGCCCTGTAGACCAAAAAAACCGCTATTATCGTAGGTTAGGCTCATCTGTTCGTTTGCTATTGTGAAACTGCCAGCATGGCAGCTTCGGGGGAATGTTATATTTTTCAATTATCCTGCCAGCTGCTGGCAACTGACAAAATAGAAAAACTGGCGGAGTGTCCCAACCGGCTTTTCTCGTTAGGCTCAAAGTGCAGGGACTGTTTCGTTGCGAAATACCAGACCTACTTCTTCAAAATAGTCGATGAGTATGGCCGCGTCTTTTTTTAAGGTGCCGGCCAGCAGCTCTTTCGAGAGTTTATTCAAGATTTCTTTTTGTACCACACGCTTCAAAGGTCGTGCACCGAAAAGCGGGTCGAAGCCTGCTTCGGTGAGATGCTCCACAGCGGCGTCGGTGGCGGCAATGAGTATGCCTTTGCTTTCGAGCAACTCGCGCAAGGCTTCTAGCTGGATGCGCACGATGCCTTTGATGTCGGCACGGCTCAGCGGGGCAAACATCACCGTCTCGTCGATGCGGTTCAAAAACTCGGGGCGGATGGTCTTGCGCAACAGCTCAAAGACCTCTACTTGTGTGCGCTCGATGATCTCGTCGCGGTTTTTGTCGGTCATCTCCTCAAAATTGGCTTGAATGATGGGCGCCCCGAGGTTGGAGGTCATGATGATGATGGTGTTTTTGAAGTTCACCGTACGGCCTTTGTTGTCGGTAAGCCTGCCATCGTCGAGCACTTGCAGCAGCACATTGAACACATCGGGATGTGCTTTTTCTATTTCGTCGAGCAGGATAACGCTGTATGGCTTGCGGCGTACGGCCTCGGTGAGTTGACCTCCTTCGTCGTAACCCACATAACCGGGAGGGGCGCCTACCAAGCGCGATACGCTGTGGCGTTCTTGGTATTCGCTCATGTCAATGCGCACCAAGGCACCGTCGTCGTTGAACAAAAAGCCGGCAAGGGCTTTGGCGAGCTCGGTTTTGCCCACGCCGGTGGTGCCCAAAAAGATGAAGCTGCCAATGGGACGTTTCTCGTCTTGCAAACCGGCTCGCGACCGGCGCACAGCATCGGCCACGGCACCAATGGCTTCGTCTTGCCCCACCACGCGGCGGTGCAGCTCGTCTTCGAGGCGCAGCAGCTTCTGCCGCTCACTTTCGAGCATGCGGCTCAGGGGGATGCCGGTCCACTTGGCTACCACCTCGGCGATGTCTTCACTAGTCACCTCCTCCTTGAGCATCTTGTGGTCGGCCTGCGCGGCACTCAGCTGCTGCTGCAGTTCCTGCAGCTCGGTTTCGGTTTCTTTCATTCTGCCGTAACGTATCTCGGCTACACGCCCGAAATCGGCGGCACGTTCGGCCTGCTCGGCTTCGAGCTTCAACTGCTCGAGGCGCTCCTTGGCGGCTTGTATCTGCTCTACCACTTCTTTCTCCGACCGCCAACGTGCCCGCAGGGCGTCGGCTTCTTGCCGGAGGTTGGCGAGCTCGAGATTGAGGGTCTGCACTTTTTCGTCGTCTTGCTCGCGCTTCATGGCCTCCCGTTCTATCTCGAGCTGCATGATGCGCCGGTCCAGCTCGTCGAGCTCTTCGGGAACCGAGTCGATCTCGATGCGTAGTTTGGAGGCGGCTTCGTCGATGAGGTCGATGGCCTTGTCGGGCAAAAAGCGGTCGCTGATGTAGCGCTGACTCAGCTCCACGGCGGCGAGGATGGCTTCGTCGCGGATCTGTACCTTGTGGTGGGTTTCGTAGCGTTCCTTGAGGCCCCGCAGGATGCTGATGGCGTCGGCGGTATCGGGCTCATCTACCAGCACCTTCTGGAAACGGCGCTCCAGGGCCTTGTCTTTTTCGAGGTACTTCTGGTATTCGTTGAGGGTGGTGGCCCCAATGGCACGCAGCTCACCGCGGGCGAGCGCCGGCTTGAGGATGTTGGCGGCGTCCATGGCACCTTCGCCACCGCCACCGGCACCTACCAGCGTATGTATCTCGTCGATGAACAGCACAATATCGCCATCGCTTTGGGTAACTTCTTTGATCACCGCCTTCAA
>VFQR01000447.1_pt1 | contig 58566 bp, 58 predicted proteins | sample 3512321 | NCBI WGS metagenome assembly VFQR01 (sample SAMN10412374, study PRJNA504923) | tailings metagenome | isolation source: Relicate 3 Philex TSF1 revegetated site | place: Philippines: Tuba, Benguet | collected 2017-08-29 | reverse complement strand
TGTTCGGCGACATCGTGAAGGTGACGCCGTCGTCCAAGGTCGTCGGCGACATGGCGCTCGCCATGGTCTCGGCGGGCCTCACTCGCGCCGATGTGGAAGACCCGAGCCGCGACATCGCCTTCCCGGACTCCGTCGTCGGTTTCTTTGCCGGCGATCTCGGCCAGCCGCCGGGCGGCTTCCCGGAGGCGCTGCAGAAGAAGGTGCTGAAGGGCCGCACGCCGCTTACCGAGCGGCCCGGCTCCTACCTCAAGCCGATCGATCTCGAGGCCGAGCGGGCCAAGGTGGCCAAGGACATCGGCGAGACCATCGACGACAAGCGCCTCGCCTCGGCGCTGATGTACCCCAAGGTGTTCTCCGATTTCGTCAAGACGCAGGACAAGTACGGCCCCACCGAGGTGCTGCCGACGCCCGTCTACTTCTACGGCCTCAAGGAGGGCGAGGAGGTCTTTGTGGACATCGAGAAGGGCAAGACGCTGGTCCTCACCTATCAGGGCCGCACCGAGACCAACGAGAAGGGCGAGGTGCGCGTCTTCTTCGACCTCAACGGCCAGCCGCGCACCATCACCGTGCCGGATCGCCTGAAGGTCGGCGAGGTGAAGGTCCGTGCCAAGGCAGTGCTGGGCGATCCCAAACAGGTCGGCGCGCCGATGCCGGGCGTCATATCGGGCCTCGGCGTCCATGTCGGGGACAAGGTCTTTGCCGGCGACGTGCTGCTCTCGATCGAGGCGATGAAGATGGAAACCGCCATCCACGCCGAGTTCGACGGCACGGTCGCCGAAGTCACGGTGAAGCCCGGCGACCAGATCGACGCCAAGGACCTCTTGGTGCGCTTCGAGTGAACCGGCTGATGCGGGAGTTCGACGCGGCCTGCCCGGGCTTCATCCCGGACGCGGGCGATGTCGAGCTCCCCTACATCTGGATGGGCGGTTTCGTCCGCCATGTCATCGGCGCCCGGCTGGATGGGCGGGAGGCCGAGGTGCGGGCCGTATTCGACGTGCTCGAGAAGCGGATCGAGGAGCCGCGGCCCGGCTGGGCGATGAGCGACGAAAGCAACCTTGCGGTCGTCGGCTTTCTCGAGGATCTGCAGAACGGCAACCTGCACCGGGACGGTTCGGCACCCTCCGACTTCCGCGCCTATCTCGGCCCGAAATCACTGCGCGCCTGGGAGTCGCTGAACGGATTCTGGGAAATGGTCGACCGCACCAGAACAGCCGAGTCGGGCTGACACGCCCGCCTGCGAGCCCCTTGCATTCCAAGGCCCGCCTTCAGCGCTCGTTCACCGCTTCAGAACTCGTGATCCATGCTTCTGCGTAGTTTAACCCGATGCTCCGGGTTGCCGTGTCATGGCTGCACGCACGGAAAAGGACGTGTGAAAGTATGACAGAACTCAAGCTCTACGCTGCGGTATCGCGCTTCGGCAGGCTCAACTATCGACTGAAGATCATGGTGATGGCCTTTCTCGGCACCCATGTGCCGCTGCTCGCCATCATCGGCTTCTACCTGTTCAGCACCAGTTCGGACATCGGGCTGGTCTGGGCCACGCTGGCGGTCGCGCTGGTCGCCACGCTCATCGGCACCGGCATCACCCTGCTCGTGCTCAACGGCCTGTTGCAGCCGGTGCTGCGCACCTCGGAAGCGTTGCGGGCCTATCGCCGCGATCGGGAACTGCGTCCGCTGCCTGAGCACTTCACCGACGAAGTCGGCACGCTGATGGCCGATGCCGGCGCGACACTCTCCGACCTCGAAGCCTCGCTCAAGCGCCTCGAACACACCGATCCGATCACCGGCCTCGTCAACCGTGCCCGCTTCGTGGCGCTGGCCGAAAAGCGTCTCGCCGGTGCCCAGCGCTACGCGATGCTGGCGCTCCGGATCGATAATCTCGACCGGGTCGCCACCACCTGTGATCGGCAGAGCGCCGATGCGTTGCTGCGGACGGTCGCCGAACGGCTCGAGGCGAGGCTCGAGGGCGACATGCTGCTCGGCCGCGTCGATGGCAGCACGCTGGCGCTGCTGCGCGCCGTCAGAGCCGGCGAGGACATCATGGCGCTGGTGGCTGCCCTCACTCAGAGCGCGGCCGTCCCCGTGACCATCGGGCACGGCGACATCGTGCCCGAGCTCTGCTCCGGCGTCGCCCTTGCCCCGGAAGACGGTGACGGCGCAGTGGAACTGCTCGATCATGCGATCGCGGCTTCCGCCCTGCACGGGCCGGGCAACGTGAACTTCCATTCCACGGCCGCCCGCCAAGAGGCTCGGGATCGCTTCGCACTGGAGCAGGAACTGCGCGGCGCGCTGGAGCGGCAGGAATTCCTGCTGCACTTCCAGCCGGTGGTCGATCCGGTCGCCGGGCGCGCCGTCGGCGCGGAGGCGCTCATCCGCTGGCAACATCCGGAGCGCGGTCTCGTGCCGCCCGGCCTCTTCATTCCGGCGGCGGAGCGGAACGGCATGATCGACGAGATCGGCCTGTGGGTCATGCGTGAGACGTGCCGCCAGATCGGCGCCTGGGACCGGGCCGGCCTCGATCCGCTCAAGGTGGCGATCAATGTTTCCGGCCGCCAGTTCGTCGATCCGCGCTTCATCGAATTGCTGCACCGCGCCATTCGCGACAACGCCATCTCGCCCGAGCGGCTCGAGGTCGAGTTGACCGAGACCGTCGCCATGGCCGATGCCGATCATACCCGCCAGGTCTTCGGCCGCCTCGCCGATCTCGGTGTCTCGATCGCCATCGACGATTTCGGCACCGGCTATGCGTCGATGAGCCAGTTGCGGGCGCTGCCCTTCGACAAGCTGAAGATCGATCGCGAGTTCGTTTCGGGCGTCGATGGCTCCCGGCAGTCGCAGGCCATCACGCGGGCCATGCTGGCGCTGGGGCGCGGGCTGGGGCTGCGCCTGCTGGCCGAAGGCACCGAGCGTGCGGAAGAAGTGAACTGGCTGACCAACGAAGGTTGCGAATTGTTCCAGGGCTATTATTTCGCCCGTCCCGTCGCGGCGCAGCAACTGCCCGAAACGCTGGAGGACATCCGTCTGATGGTCGCGACGGCAGACGCCGCTCCGCCGCTCCGGCAGTCCGCCTGATCGCAGCCGGCGGCCCTAGCGCCGCCGGTACTTGCCGTCGATTACCGGCGCCCCGGTGCGGGGCGCCTCGCGCATGCGCACCTCCTGGGGCAGCATGCGGCTGATCCAGCCGACCAGCAGTGGCACGATGATCAGGTCGTCGATCCAGCCCGCGAACGGGATCAAGTCGGGGATCAGGTCGATGGGGCTCAGCAGGTAGGCCGGCACCAGCAGCATCAGCGCCTTGAGGTGCAGCGGGGTCTGCGGCGAGGTGAACGCGCGCCAGAGCAAGCCCAGTTCCTTGCGGAAGGCGACGAAGCGGGCGATGAGTGAGAACGAGCGCATGGCTGCTAAATGGTGCAGCCGCCGTTTGGTTCAATAGTCGCAGTGGTTCAGGGCCGGCTTGCCCCGCCTGTCACGCAATCGTAGCATTGTGTCGTCAGCTTCGGGAGCCTATCTGCCCGGCACAGAGGTGAGATGATGAGCATTCTACCGCGCCGCCAGTCGGTGGGGGTCATGGTCGGCAACGTTCAGGTCGGCGGCGGCGCGCCGATCGTCGTGCAATCGATGACCAATACCGACACCGCCGATATCGACTCCACGGTGCGGCAGGTGGCCGAACTCTGGCGCGCCGGTTCCGAAATCGTCCGCATCACCGTCGACCGCGACGAGGCCGCCGCGGCCGTGCCGCATATCCGCGACCGGCTCCGGGCGCGCAATATCGACGTGCCGCTGGTGGGCGATTTCCACTATATCGGCCACAAGCTGCTGACCGACCATCCGGCCTGCGCCGAAGCACTCGACAAATACCGCATCAACCCCGGCAATGTCGGCTTCAAGGCCAAGCGCGATACCCAGTTCGCCACCCTGATCGAGCTTGCCATGCGCTACGACAAGCCGGTACGCATCGGGGTCAACTGGGGCTCGCTCGACGAGGAACTGCTCACCAGACTCATGGACGAGAACGCGGTGGCGGCCAATCCGGTCTCCGCCGCGGCCGTGCAGCGCGAGGCGATCATCCAGTCGGCCCTGCTCTCAGCCGGCCGGGCCGAAGAGATCGGGCTGCCACGCAACCGCATCCTGCTTTCGACCAAGGTGTCGGATGTGCAGAACCTGATCGCCGTCTATCAGGATCTCGCGGCGCGCTGCGACTATGCGCTCCATCTCGGCCTCACCGAGGCGGGCATGGGTTCGAAGGGCATCGTCGCCTCGTCGGCGGCGATGGGCATTCTCCTGCAGCAGGGGATCGGTGACACCATCCGCGTCTCGCTGACGCCCGAGCCGGGCGGCGACCGCACGCTCGAGGTCAAGGTGGCGCAGGAATTGCTGCAGACCATGGGCTTCCGCCAGTTCCTGCCGGTGGTCGCGGCCTGCCCCGGCTGCGGGCGCACCACCTCCCAGACCTTTCAGGTGCTGGCCAAGGAGATCCAGGATCACCTCTCCTCCTCCATGCCCGAGTGGCGCGAGCGCTATCCCGGCGTCGAGAGCCTCTCGGTCGCGGTGATGGGCTGCATCGTCAACGGCCCCGGCGAATCCAAGCACGCCGATATCGGCATCTCGCTGCCCGGCACCGGCGAAACCCCCGCCGCGCCGGTCTTCGTCGATGGGCAGAAGGTCGCAACGCTCCGCGGCGCCGATGTCGCCGAGCAGTTCAAGCGCATGGTGGCCGACTATATCGAAAAGCGCTTCGGCGCCGGCCAGCAGACCGCAGCGGAATAGCGCCGGCGCCGCGTGCGGGATAAGGCGGGGCTAATCCCGCTGGGGCGACGCCGCTTGGCGCGTCGGCGTTCCAGGGCCGATGAAGGGGCGTCCGCCCGGCACGAGGGTCCCCTCCGCGTGCCGCTGCCGTCAACACTCGTCGCCGTTGTTTCCGTGGCGTTGATGGCGCCCGAGCCGGTGAACTCCAACTGCCGCGTCTTGCTGAGACCGCTAGCGCTGGTGACCGTCGTCACCTCGTCGTTGGTCGACCCATCGGCGTTGAGGTGGGTGACCGTCAGGGTCAAGTTGCCGCTGCTATCCCAGGCGCGGACTTCCGTCTCGTCCGTGTTGCCGGACCCATCCAGGTCGCGGGCGATCGACACCGTCTTGCCGTCGGCACTGGTGGTCGTCACCTCGCGGCGGGCGAGGATGGTGCTGCTGCCGTCGAATACCGACAAGGTCTTGGTCCGCGACCCGTCGCCATTGATGACGGTGACCTCAGTCTGCACTTCATCGAGCACGCCGTCGCCGTCGCGATCGAACGAAATCGTCCGGCTCAGGCCGCTCGCCGAAGTGACCGTGGTCGTCTCACTGGCCAGCGATCCGTCGGCACGTGTCGCGCGATGCACCAGGGTCATGTTGCCGCTGCCGTCGGTCGAGCGCGTCTCGGCGACGATGTAGCCGGTCGTCTCATAGGCGAGCGACACGTCGGCGGCGAGACCGGTCGAGCCGTTTGCGAAAGAAGCAATTCCGGATCAACCGGTGCCAAGGCGTTTCACACGCGGCTCTTGCTTCAGCAACTACCCGCGCTCGGCTGTCAACTTTGCGAGGAGCCTGAAGGCTGACGCGGTGAAGCCGCTGCGGCTGGGTCGCATTGGGAGGCTGTACGCGATGCGCAAATCGCTGGATGTCGCGCCGACGGCGCGGCGCGCCGTTGTCACCGGACCGCCCGGCGCTGTGGGTCGGGGCCAGTCTCGCCCTGCCGGGGCAGGGGGCGTTCGCGCAGGGGCGTCCCGCCATCGATGAACAGGCATCCGCCCGGCACGAGGGCGTCGGCAATCGCCGCCAGAGCCGCCGCCTCGATTTCCGGGTGCCGGCCGTCGAGCGCACCGACCCGGATGGCGACCGCCAGGTGGTAAGGCGCTTCATCCGGGTCGAGGCGGAATGCGTCCGCGCTCGTCACCCGGAAACGCAGTTGCCCCGGATTGTCGGCCGCCAGCGCTTGCGCAATGGCGCGGGCCGAGCGATCGATCCCGAGCACGGCGCCGGTCTCCCCGACCTTGTGCGCCAGTGCCCGGGCCATGGCGCCGGGGCCGCAGCCGATCTCCAGCACGCGCAGCCCGGGCCGGAGCGGCAGGGCGGCGACAATCTCCGCCAATCGCCTCGAAAGTTCCGCCATCCTGCCTGCTCCCTGACTTTCGCCGGGCCCGCCGCGGGCGCGCCCAGCCATCACGGCTCGAGCTGGCCCGTCCGGGGCTGCTCTTCGGCGCCGATGTCCGGCTCGTGGCGGGTCTTCCACAACGAGTAGACCACGCCGCCCCCGAGGATCGACAGCGTCACCAGCAGCGACAGCAGGGTGTCGATCTTGATGCCCATCGGCACGAGGAAGATCTTGATGCCGACCAGCACCAGGATGATCGCGAGCGAAATCTGCAGATAGCGGAAGCGGTTCATCGCCGCCGCCAGGGCGAAGTAGAGCGCGCGGAGGCCGAGGATGGCGAAGATGTTCGAGGTGTAGACGATGAAGGTGTCCTGGGTCACCGCGAACACGGCGGGCACCGAGTCCACGGCAAAGATCAGGTCGACCGTCTCGACCATGATCAGCGCCACGGCCAGCGGGGTCAGCCAGGTCACCAGCTTGCCGGTCTTGGGGTCGGGTTCCTTCACGGTGAAGGCGCGGCCATGCAACTGGCTGGTGATGCGGAAGTGGCGCCTGAGGAAATTGAACACCGGGTTCTTTTCGATGTCCGGCTCCTCGTCCTGGTGGCTGAACATCTTGATGCCGGTGAACACCAGGAAGGCGCCGAACAGGAACAGGATCCAGCTGAACTGGTAGACCAGCGCCGCCCCGAGCCCGATCAGGATGGCGCGGAAGGCGATCACGCCGAGGATGCCCCAGAACAGCACGCGATGCTGGTAGAGCCGCGGGATGCCGAGGAAGCCGAACACGGTCGCGATGACGAACATGTTGTCCATCGCCAGCGACTGCTCGATCAGGTAGCCGGTATAGAACTCGAGGCCGGCGGTCGGCCCGCGCTGCCACCACACCCAGCCGCCGAAGATGAGGGCGATGGCGACGTAGAAGCCATAGAGCTGCAGGCTCTCCTTGGCCTCGATCTCATGCTCCTCGCGATGCAGGATGCCGAGGTCGAAAACGAGCAAAGCAATGACGACCGCAATGAACGCGATCCAGAAATAAAGGGGGGTACCCAGAAAATCGCCCGTCAGGGCGCCAAGCAGCGATTCCATCGCCGGACCTTCTCCAAAAATAAGTGGAGCAGCTCCGACATCACGCAGGCAAGAAACACACCTGCGTCAGAGGGGCCCGGCGCCGCAGCGGCAAAATGGCGCGTTCCATGCCGAAGTCAAGCCCGGCGTTGGCAATCGTTCACGATGCGTTCAGACTTGTGGCACATCGCAGGCATCGGCCCACCGCTCGCCGCAGAGCGCGACGAGCCGGGCGAGGGGCAGGCGCACGGAGGCATGGGTCGAGCCGCCGGCGGGAATGACCTCTTCATAGATCTGCAGCGACACGTCGCAATAGATGTCGAGCGGGGCCGGCAGGCCGAAGGGGCACACCCCGCCGACCTGGTGGCTGGTCAGCCGCAGCACGTCTTCCGGCCCGAGCATACGGGGGCGGCCGCCGAAGCTCGCCTTGGCCTTCTGGTTGGAAAGCCTTGCATCTCCGCGCGTTACGAGCAGAAACTCCCGCTCGCCCACCCGGATGGCGAGCGTCTTGGCGATCTGTCCGGGCGCCACCCCATGCACTGCGGCGGCCAGTTCGACCGTCGCCGTGCTGTCGTCGGTGACGATCACCGGGATATCCGGCGCGCGCTGGGCAAGGTCGGCTTTGACGCTGTCGAGACTCACGGCAGTTCTCCGAGGAAAAACATCGGCTTAAGGGAGTGTCAGCTCTGGCGCTCGGCGAAGAAGCGCACGGTCGCACGCAGGCCATCGGCCCGCTGGTCGAAGCGGTGCAGGCGGCCGACCGCATCATGCACCAGCTCGGCCAGCCGGCGCTGCGCCGCCTCGAGCCCGATGCGGGCGACCAGGGTCTGCTTGTTCCGCTCGGCATCCTTGCCGGTCGCCTTGCCCATGGCCTCCGCCGTTGCGGTCACGTCCAGAATGTCGTCGGCCAGCTGGAAGGCGCGGCCCGCGGCCTCGGCATAGCCCGTCAGCGCAGCCATCTCCTCGTCCGAGGCGCGGCCGAGCGTCGCGCCCATGCGGACTGCGGCGCGGATCAGCGCGCCGGTCTTCATGGCCTGCATGTCGGCGATGCCGCGCTCGGTCAAAAAGCCACTTTCGCCTTCGATATCCGCCATTTGCCCACCGACCATGCCCCCCAGACCCGCGCCTGCGGCAAGTTCGGCGACCAGCCGGATGCGGACATCGGCGTCGGGATGCGCATCGGTTCGCGCCAGCCAGGCAAAGGCATGGGTCAGCAGCCCATCCCCCGCGAGGATCGCCGTCGCCTCGTCATAGGCGCGGTGCACGGTGGGCTTGCCGCGCCTCAGGTCGTCGTCGTCCATGGCCGGCAGGTCGTCATGGATCAGCGAATAGCAGTGGATCGCCTCGACCGCGAGCCCGGCGATCAGCGCCTCGGAGGGGCCGACATCGAAGATTGCCGCAGCCTGCCGCACCAGCAGCGGCCGCAGGCGCTTGCCCCCGGCGAGGCTCCCGTGCCGCATCGCCGCGACCAGGCGCTCGGGGGGCGCGCCGGGGCCCGAGAGCGCCTCCGCGGTCAGCAGGCGTTCGAGTGCAGCCTCCACATCGCTTGCGGCTGTGGCGAGTTCGGCGCGAAAGTCATAGGACAAGGGCGTGGCTCCACGGCGGTGGGAGTTGGCTTGTAGCCCATTTGACGAGCGGCCGGAACGGGGCAGGCGATGTCCATTTCTCCCCTTCCCATCGTGGCAATTCTCCTCTATAGACGCGCCAAATTCCCGACAGACCCCGTCTGTTATCCGCCGGAACCCTTCGGCGACATGTCATTGAACCAGGAGTAGCAACCATGGCAGTGCCCAAGCGCAAGACCTCGCCGATGAAGCGCGGCTTCCGCCGCTCCGCCGACGGCCTCGCCGCACCGGCCTATGTCGAGGACAAGGATTCCGGCGAACTGCGCCGTCCGCATCACATCGACCTGAAGACCGGCATGTATCGCGGCCGCCAGGTCATCGAGCCCAAGAAGAACTGAGTTCTCTTGACGCTGCGGAAGCGGATCAATCGACGGCCAGTCCCTGCCCAGGGGCTGGCCGTTTCTTTTTGCTGAACGGGGGGCCCCATGGCAACGCGCGTCGAATCTGATTCCATGGGCACGATCAACGTGCCCGGCGAGAAGTACTACGGGGCGCAGACCGCCCGGAGCCTGGCCAATTTCGACATTGGCGGGGAGAAGATGCCCGCCGAGATCATCCGGGCTTTCGGCATTCTCAAGAAGGCGGCGGCGCTGGCCAACCACCGGCTCGGGCTGCTCTCGCCGGAGCTCAAGGATCTGATCGTCGCGGCCGCCGACGAGGTCATCGAGGGCCGCCTCAAGGACCATTTCCCGCTCGTCGTGTGGCAGACCGGCTCGGGCACGCAATCCAACATGAACGTCAACGAGGTGATCTCGAACCGCGCCATCGAGATGGCGGGTGGGACCATGGGCTCCAAGAAGCCGGTGCACCCGAACGATCACGTCAACATGAGCCAGTCGTCCAACGACACCTACCCCACCGCCATGCACATTGCGGCGGTGGAGGCGATCGAGAACTACCTCGTCGAACGCGTCATGTTGCTGCGCGACACGCTCGATGCCAAGTCGAAGCAGTTCATGAGTGTGGTCAAGATCGGCCGGACGCATCTGCAAGACGCCACGCCGCTTACCCTCGGCCAGGAGATTTCCGGCTGGGTGGCGCAGCTGGACCTCGCTCTTGCCGCCATCCGCGCCACGCTGCCGCAGCTCTACGAGCTGGCGCTCGGCGGCACCGCCGTCGGCACCGGCCTCAATGCCCACCCGCAGTATGGCGAGACCGTCGCGGCTGAGATTGCAGGGCTGACCGGCCAGCCCTTCATCACCGCGCCCAACAAGTTTGCCGTCATGGCGGGGCACGATGCCTTTGTCGGCTCCTCGGGCGCGCTGAAACAGCTCGCCGTCGCGCTGATGAAGATCGCCAATGACGTGCGCTGGCTCGCCTCGGGTCCCCGCTCGGGCCTCGGCGAGATCACCATTCCCGAGAACGAGCCCGGCTCCTCGATCATGCCCGGCAAGGTCAACCCGACCCAGTCCGAGGCCATGACGATGGTGGCCGTCCAGGTCATGGGCAACGACGCCGCGATAGGCATCGCGGCCAGCCAGGGCAATTTCGAGCTCAACGTCTTCAAGCCGGTCATCGCCTACAATTTCCTGCAGTCGGTCCGGCTGCTGGCCGACGCGGCGAAGAGTTTCAACGACCATTGCGCCGTCGGCATCGAGCCCGATCAGGCGCGGATCAAGCAACTGGTCGACCAGTCGCTGATGCTCGTCACCGCGCTCAACCGCAAGATCGGCTACGACAACGCCGCCAAGATCGCCAAGCACGCTCACAAAAAGGGGATCACCCTGCGCGAAAGCGCCATCGAACTGGGGCTGCTCACCGGCGAGGAATTCGATGCCGAGGTGAAGCCTGAGCAGATGGTAGGTCCGCTCAAGCTCTAGTGACGCCCTCGGGGAGTGGCGTCTGGCGCCATGATTGGCTAGCCTCTGGGCCGACTCGTGGACGGAACAGATGGTCAAGCTCAACAAGATCTACACGCGCACCGGCGATGACGGCACGACCGGGCTGGTGCGCGGCCCCCGGCGCAAGAAGTTCGATCTGCGCATCGCCTCCTACGGCACCGTGGATGAAGCGAACAGCTTCATCGGCATGGCGCGGCTCCATACCGGCTCGATGCCGAAGCTCGACCGTCTGCTTGCGCGGGTGCAGAACGACTTGTTCGATGTCGGCTCCGACCTTGCGACGCCTGGCGCAGACGAGGAGGGCGCGCGGCCTTCGCTGCGCGTCACGGCCGAACAGGCGGAGTGGATCGAGCAGCAGATCGACTATTTCAACGAGGGGCTGAAGCCGCTGACGAGCTTCGTGCTGCCGGGCGGCACGCCGCTCGCGGTGGCGCTCCATCTCGCACGCACCGTCACCCGGCGCGCCGAGCGCATGGTGGTGGAACTGCGCGAAGTCGAGCCGGATGTGAGCCCGGCCGTGGTGGTCTATCTCAACCGCCTGTCGGACCTGTTGTTCGTCATCGCGCGCGTCGCCAATGCCAATGGCGACAGCGACGTGTTGTGGGTGCCGGGCAAGTTTGCCGAGCCGCGGTAGCCATGTTCCTGCCGCTGCACGATCGCAACCCCGTCAAGCATGTCAGCTTCCCCTACGTCACCTACGGACTGATCGCCATCAACCTGGTGGTGTTCCTCATCCAACTGGCGCAGGGGGAGGGCTATGACTTCGACCTGTTCGCGGTCACCTATGCGGCGGTGCCCAGTTTCTTTCTCAACCCCGATGCTCCCGACCGGCTCGCGGGCCTGCCGGATGGGCTGACGCTGTTCTCCTACGCGTTCCTGCACGCCGACTGGCTGCACCTGGGCAGCAACATGCTGTTCCTGTGGGTGTTCGGGGACAATATCGAGGACGCGCTGGGGCACGTGAAGTTCATCGTGTTCTACCTCGCCTGCGCAGCGCTCGCGGCCCTCGCCTACATCTTCTTTTCCGGCGGGGCCAACACGTGGCTCATCGGCGCGTCAGGCGCCGTTGCCGGCGTCATGGGCGCCTATATGGTGCTCTACCCGCATGCCCGCGTCTATGTGCTCTTCCGCCTCGTGATCCCGATCCCGCTGCCATTGCCCGCGCTCTGGATGCTGGGGGTGTGGGCCGGAATGCAGGTGTTCAACGTCGTGGTGGGCGACCAGAGCCCGGTGGCGTGGTGGGCACATCTGGGCGGGCTCGTTGCAGGGGCGGCGCTCTGCGTGCCGATGCGCCGGCGCGAGGTAGCGCTGTTCGGCGGCCGCTGAGAAAACTGTGCCGAATTCGTCCATCGGCGAGCAGAGTTCCTTAAGACTTGCGGCACACAGTGCGGGCATGCAGATCGACCCGGTTGCACAGATGCTCGATGTGCGTGCGGCAGGCACGCAGCAGTCGCTCGAAATGGCCATCATGCGCAAGGCGCATGAGATGGACATGGCGGCCGTGAACATGGTCGAGCAGCAGGCCCGCGCCGCCCCGCCGCCGGGGCAGGGGACGAAGGTCGACAAGCTGGCCTGATCTGCCGCGCGCTTAGCCCTTCAATGCTTCGACAACGCGCCGACCGTCGGGCGAGTCCCATTCGGCCGGCCCTTGCAGCACCGCCAGTTCGCAGCCCGCCTCATCGAGCAGCAGCGTCGCCGGCAAGCCTACCGCCACCGCTTCGGTCTGCAGTCGCTTGAAGGCTGCAAAGCTCGGGTCCGCGTAGAGTGGCAGATGGGTAATGCCCTCCTCGTCGAGGAATTCCTGCGCCAGGCGCAGCCCGTCCTCGGTCAGGTCGAGGTTGATCGGCAGCACCATGAAGTCGTCGCCATTATACTGCTGCGCCAGCGCGTCCAGGGCCGGCATTTCCGCCCGACAGGGGACGCACCAACTGGCCCAGAAGTTCACGAGCAGCGTCTTGCCCGCGAAGCTGCCGATCGTCACCGGCTGGCGCTGCTCGTCGATGAAGGGCAGGTCGACAAAGCCGCGCCCCTCGCCCGTCGCCTGCAGTGCCGCAAGCGCACCTCGCGCCACGTTGTCGATGCGCGCCGCGCGCTCCGGCTGGGCCTCGCACTGGCGCGCCGTGGCGGACATCAGATTGCCAAGCGTGAGGGTTGCGACTAGAGCTAGCGCCGCACCTGCAAGAGCCAGTGTCAGCAGCCGCCGCCGGGCGGGACGCGGTGGTGTTGCGGGAGCCTGATCCGTCATTCGCCTACCGTTGGAGCCAAGATGAGCAATCGCATGTGGGGCGGCCGCTTCGCCACCGGACCGGACGCGATCATGGAAGAGATCAACGCGTCCATCGGTTTCGACCAGCGCCTCTACAAGCAGGACATTGCCGGGTCTATCGCACACGCCACGATGCTGGCGGAAGTGGGCATCCTGACCCAGGCCGACCGCGATGCGATCGTCACCGGCTTAAACACCGTGCTCGCGGAGATCGAGACAAACAAGTTCACGTTCTCGCGCGCGCTCGAAGACATTCACATGAATGTCGAGAGCCGCTTGCGCGAGCTGATCGGAGATGCGGCCGGGCGCCTGCACACCGCACGCAGCCGTAACGACCAGGTCGCGACCGACTTCCGGCTCTATGTCCGCGATGCCGTCGACACGCTTCTTGCCCAGATCCGCGCGCTGCAGCTGGCGCTCGTGGTGCGCGCCGAAGAAGAAGTCGCGACCATCATGCCGGGCTTCACGCATCTGCAGAACGCGCAACCGGTCACCTTCGGTCATCACCTGCTCGCCTATGTCGAAATGCTGGGGCGCGATTTCGGCCGCTTCGAGGATGCCCGCCGTCGCCTCAACGAGAGTCCGCTTGGCTCCGCGGCGCTGGCCGGCACGCCCTATCCGATCGATCGCGACATGACCGCCCGCGCCCTCGGCTTCGACCGCCCGACCGCGAACTCGCTGGATGCTGTCTCGGACCGCGACTTCGTCATCGAGACGCTGTCGGCGGCGAGCCTGTGCGCCATGCATCTCAGCCGCTTTGCCGAAGAGCTGGTGATCTGGTCGTCGGCGCAGTTCCGCTTCGTCACCCTCAGCGACAAGTTCACCACCGGCTCGTCGATCATGCCGCAGAAGCGCAATCCCGACGCCGCCGAGCTGATCCGGGCCAAGCTCGGCCGCATCATGGGCGCGCTGACCGCGCTGCTCGTGGTCATGAAGGGGCTGCCGCTCGCCTATTCGAAGGACATGCAGGAGGACAAGCAGGTCGCCTTCGACGCGCTGGATTCCCTCAGCCTGTCGCTCGCGGCAATGACCGGCATGGTCGAGGATCTCGTGCCCAACCGCGAAGCGATGCGCGCCTCGGCAGCGGCGGGCTTTTCCACCGCTACCGATATTGCCGACTGGCTGGTGCGGGAAGCCGACATCCCGTTCCGTGATGCCCACCATATCACCGGGCAGCTCGTGGCGCTGTGCGAGCAGAAGGGCATCGGCCTCGAAGGGCTCACCATCGAGGACTTCAAGTTCATCGATCACCGCATCGACAGTCGCATCCACAAGGTGCTGAGCGTCGAGAGTTCGGTGGCGTCGCGCCGCAGCTATGGTGGCACCGCGCCCGAAAACGTCGCGCTCCAGGCCGCCCGCTGGCGACAGCTCCTCACGGGGGAGGCCGCCGAACCGGTGAAGGTCCCGCGTTCAGGCGGCCATGGCGAGGGCGTGGCCGAGTAGCGCCCGGCCATTGTGCCGCTCGCGCTTTCGCCTGCGGCCGCTTTGGCCTAGAGCTTCCGACAATTTCAGCGGGGCACGTCCACCTTGGTGCATCACTTCCAGTATCGCGACGACCGGCTGTTCGCCGAGGATGTCGATATCACCGCGCTGGCCGAGACGGTCGGCACGCCCTTCTATGTCTACTCGGCGGCGACGCTCAGGCGGCATGTGCGCGTGCTGCGCGAGGCGTTCGCGGGCATCGACACCTTGGTCGCCTACGCCATGAAGGCCAATTCGAACCAGGCGGTGCTGACGCTCATGGCGCGCGAGGGGGCCGGGGCCGACGTCGTGTCGGGTGGCGAGCTCGAGCGTGCCCTCGCAGCGGGTATCCCGCCCGAGCGCATCGTATTCTCCGGCGTCGGCAAGACCGTGGCGGAGATGCGCCGCGCCCTGGCCGTGGGCATTCACTGCTTCAATCTCGAGAGCGAGCCGGAGATGCGCCGGCTGAGCGACGTGGCGGCCCAGATGGGGCTCGTGGCGCCGGTGTCGGTGCGTATCAATCCGGATGTCGACGCGGGCACGCACGCCAAGATCTCTACCGGCAAGGCCGAGAACAAGTTCGGCATCCCCTATGAGCGGGCCCTCGCGGTCTATGCCGAGATTGCTGCGCTTCCTGGCCTCAAGGCGGTTGGGGTCGACATGCATATCGGCAGCCAGATCACCGATATGCGGCCCTTCGACAACGCCTTCGCGCTGCTCGCGGAACTGGTTCGGCAATTGCAGGCCGCCGGGCATGATATCCGCCATGTCGATGTCGGTGGCGGCCTCGGTATCCCCTATCACCTCGATGAGGCCGCCCCGCCCGATCCGCTGGCCTACGCCGCCATCGTCGCGCGCCATATTGGGCCGCTCGGCGTCGAGTTGATCCTCGAGCCGGGGCGGCTGATCGTCGGCAATGCCGGCATTCTTGTCACCCGTGTCGAGTATGTGAAGGAGACCGGTGGGGCGGCTGGCGGCAAGACCTTCGTGATCGTCGACGCTGCGATGAACGATCTCATCCGGCCCACGCTCTACGAGGCGCATCACGACCTGCAGCCGGTGGTGCATTCCAACCGGCCGCAGATGGTCGCCGATGTGGTTGGCCCGGTTTGCGAAACCGGCGACTTCCTCGCTCAGGATCGGCGGATGGCCGGCGTGGTGGAGGGTGACCTGTTGAGCGTGATGAGCGCGGGCGCCTATGGCGCGGTCATGGCCTCGACCTACAATTCGCGCGCCCTGGTGCCGGAAGTGCTGGTGGATGGCGCGCGCTGGCACGTCATCCGCCCCCGCCGCTCCATCGAGGACCTCATCGCACTCGACAGCGTTCCGGACTGGCTCTAGCCCTCCAGGGCCTGACGGGCGAGCGGGACGATCTCGGCCGGGCGGCCGGCCAGCGCGTCGGCGACCTTGTCCAGCATCTGCTGCAGGGTGAAGGGCTTCGGGATCACGTCGTAGATCAGGGCGTCGAGCCCATGCGCCCGCTCACGCTGATCGGCGAAGCCGGTCATCAGCACGATGGTGACCTGTGGCCAGCTGGCCGCGACGTTGAGTGCCAGCGCGATGCCATCCATCACCGGCATCTTGATGTCGCTGAGCAGCAGGTCGAAACGGCCATTCTCTTCCAGCATCAGCTCCGAGGCGAGGCCGCCATCTTCGGCCTCCATCACCTCGTGGCCGCCATGGGTGAGGGCGCGCGCCACGAAAGCCCTTACGCTGTCGTCGTCTTCTGCAAGCAATATTCTAGCCATCAGTGGCCTGCCTCATGGGCTGGAGTGGCGGGAGTGCTGGCCGTCTCGCGGCGGCGTCCCTCCTCGGAAAATCTCAGCCGGACCTGCTTGGCGCCGTCCGGCGGCTGCTTGAGTTCGGTGGCGAACTCGATGGCCTCGCCTGGCTCGATATCGCTGACCGCGGTGCTCATGCTCCACTGGTAGAGATAGCGACCATCTTCATCGAGCAGAGTGACCACCAGTGGCGGAATGATGACCCGGCGCCCTGCGCTATTGCGGATGGTGCCCGAGACATGCAGCACCGGCTGGCCGTCGCGGCGGCTGGTCAGCGTCTTGACCGGCCCGAACTCCAGCCCCACGACATTCACCGGCAAGCCGACCGTCGCATAGAGCTGCGCCATCTGCGGCAACTGGCGGACGATCTCGGTGCGCAGCACCACACCACCGACAAGGACGCCGGCCAACAGGACAACTGCAGTAATGCGCAGCGCACGGATCAGCCGCATCGCAGGCAGCTTGCCGACGAGCTGGCGCTGCCGCTTCGCGATGTCCCGATTCTCCGCCTTCGAGGCCGTGGCAGGCTCGGCACGTTCGGTGCGCTCGGTGGGCTCCGCCGCCGGCGTGCCGGCTGCCTTGGTCGTGCCGCCCTTGATCGCGGCGCGGATTTCGGCGATCGAGCGCATCACTTCAGGTGGCGGCACCTCACCCTTCGGAATCAGCGCCCGGAGAGCAGCCGGAACGTCCGCGAGGGCATCGGTTTCGGATTCTGCGGCCTTGAAGCTGCGGTCCAGCTGTTCCTCGTCCTCGGGCGAAAACAGCTTGTCGTCCTCGATCGCGGGTGGCGCCTCGGCCTTCCAGGTGCGGGCGCAATTGGCGCAGGCGACTTCCCGCCCGCGTGCGCCGATGGTTTCGGGCGGCACCTGGTAGCGCGTGCCGCAGTGCGGGCACGTGATCACGACGCTTTTCGGGCGGGGCGAGGCCATGGGCGGACGCTAAGCCCGCCTCGGTTAAGTTTCCTGAAATTGCGGATCTTGCCGTCCAATCAAGATTTGGACGGAATTGTCGGGGACAAGCCCCGCGGGGGCGGGCTGGCCGCTGTTAAGATGCCAAGTGTGTGATTCGGAGCGGATGGCCTGGTGATCGAGTTCTCCAATGTCGGCCTCAGATATGGTCAGGGTCCGGAGATCCTGCGCGACCTCGATTTTCGGATCGAGCCGGGTTCCTTCCACTTCCTCACCGGCCCGTCCGGCTCCGGCAAGACCTCGCTGCTGAAGCTGCTGCTCCTGTCGCTGAAGCCGACCCGTGGCCGCGTTACGGTGCTGGGGCGCGACACCTCCGCGCTCGACCAGGATGCGTTGCTGCAGATGCGGCGGCACATCGGCATCGTGTTCCAGGAGTTCCGCCTGCTCGATCACCTGACGACTTACGAAAATGTCGCCCTGCCGCTGCGGGTGCTGGGTGAGCCGGAATCGTCCTATCGCGCCAATGTCACCGAGCTGCTCGAATGGGTCGGTCTCGGCGAGCGCCTCGATGCGCTGCCTGCAGTGCTGTCGGGCGGGGAGAAGCAGCGTGCCGCCATCGCGCGCGCCGTGATCGGGCGACCCGACATCCTGCTCGCCGACGAGCCGACGGGCAATGTCGATCCGGAGCTGTCGCTGCGCCTCGTCCGGCTCTTCGCCGAGCTGAACAAGATGGGGACAACCATCATCCTGGCGACGCACGAGCTGCCGCTGCTCGACAATTTCCCCTTCCCCCGCATGGTGCTGACGGACGGGCAGGTGACCTTCCATGGCTGAGTTGAAGCTGCCGCGCCTGCCGAAGATCACACTGCCGCGCTTTGTCGGCTTCTCCCTTGCCTCCGACAGTGCTGCCATCGTGCCGGAGCGCTCGGTGGCCGGCCGCACCTTGGTGCTGCTCATCGCCATCATGACCTTCCTCTCGGCCGTCACGCTCGGCGGCGTGGTACTGGTGCAGAAATCGGCGCTCGCCTGGTCGGCCGATGTGGGGCGCGAGGTCACCATCCAGTTGCGCCCCGTGCAGGGCGAGGTGATGGAGAGCAATCTGCGCACCGCGGTCGCCCTCGCTCAGGCGACGCCCGGCGTGAGTTCCGCCCGCGCGCTGACGCTCGAGGAGAGCCGGCAGTTGCTCGAGCCCTGGTTCGGCAGCGAGATCGATCTCAGCGCCATCGACATCCCCCGGCTCGTCGTCGTGCAGCTTTCCGATCCGGCGGAGGCCGATATTGAAAAGCTGCGCCGCGACCTGCAGGTCGTGAACGGCGCCAGTCTCGACACCCATGCGGCCTGGCGGCAGCAGCTCAACGTCATGGCCGGCACCATCGTCGCCTCCGGATTGCTGGTGCTGGGTCTCATTGTCCTTGCGACCGTGCTCGCCATCATCTTTGCGACGCGGGGCACCATGGCGTCGAACCGCGAGATCGTCGACGTGCTGCACTTCATCGGCGCGTCGAACAGCTTCATCGCCGGCGAGTTTCAGGGGCGCTTCCTCACCATCGGCTTTCGGGGCGGGATCGTGGGCGGTCTCGCCGCCATCGCCTTCTTCGTCCTCGTCGGCCTGAGCGTGGGGACCATAGCGCCGGCCGAGGCGAGCCAGCAATTGGGCATCCTGTTCGGCCGCTTTGCGCTCGGTTTTGACGGCATGCTGGGCATTCTCGCCGTGATCCCCGTCATCGCGGCGCTGACGGCGATCACCTCGCGTCTCACGGTGCGGCGCTTCCTGCAGCGCACCTCCTGACGGATTCGGGCAACCAGGCCTTGCGACGCGCTGCCCGCGAGGGCACCTTCGGCGCATATTGAGGGAGGGGTGCGTGGTCGTTCAGGCGATCCGGTCATTGCTGTTCTACGCCGTGTTCTGGGTGCAGACCGTGCCTCTCGCGATCATCGTGGGGCTCGGCGCGATCATCGCCAAGCGACGCACCGCCTTCGGCTGGGCTCTCGCACTCTACTGGGTGCACTCGCATCTGTTCGCGCTGCGCTGGCTGGCCGGCATCCGCACGCGGGTCGATGGCGTCGAAAACATCCCGGACGGCCCTTGCATCATTGCCGCCAAGCACATGAGCGACTGGGACATCTTCGCGATCCTGCCGGGCGCCCGCCGTCCGGCCTTCATCGCCAAGAAGGAACTGATGGACATCCCCTTCTTCGGGCAGGCGGCCATGTCCTACGACACCATCCGCCTCGACCGGTCGCAGGGTGGCGACGCGATCCCGCTGATGCTGGAAGATGCGCGGCGTGCGCTCGCCAACGGCGCCCGCATCATCATCTTCCCCGAAGGCACCCGCAAGGCGCCGCTCGAGCCGCATGACTATCGCTATGGCGTGGTCCGGCTCTACGAGGCGCTTGGCGTGCCGGTGGTGCCGGTGGCGCTCAATTCGGGCCTGTTCTGGGGCCGGAACAGTCTCATGCTGTGGCCGGGTACCGCCCGTGCCAGCTTCCTGCCGCCGATTCCGCCGGGGTTGCCGCCCGAGGCGTTCCGGGAGCGGCTGATCGCCGACATCGAGGGCGGCAGTAACCGGCTCATCCTCGAGGCGTTCGAAAAGGGTCTGGCGCGACCCCTGTCGCCCGAATTGCGGGAGCGGCTCGACGCGTTGCGGCGTGGCGAAGCCCCCGGCCCGAAGCCTCTCAACTCCTGAGCTTCTACTACATCTTGACGTGCCGGTCGGACCAAACCATACAGATGGTATTCGGGGGGAAAGTGCTTGACATTTGTCCCGCATTTTGTTCTATTTTTGTTCTGTCGAATGGACTTGAGGGAGTCCTGAATGGTGCCGGTACTGGAGCGGGATCTCATCAACAATGTCGTCGCCCGGCCGCAAAGCTGGCGTGGGCGATCCGGGCGCATCTATGCGCTGCTGCCCGTTCGGCTGCAGGATTTCGCGCTGGCGCCGGATCGGCTCTATCTGGTGGCGCTGGGGGCGCATGTCCTCTGGGTCGGCACCGCCGACGACCTGGTCCAGGACGCGGTCAGCCGTGCCCGCTTCCGGCTGGCGCTGGATTGCGCCGATCGCGCCTATGTTCTGGATGCTGCGTCCGACGAGGTCGAGCGCATGACGGTGGTGTGGGACCTCGAGGGCGGCAATCCCACAGCGGGGCTCAACGCGGCGTGAGCTGCGCCGCGTCTCTATCCAGCGCTGTCACCAACTGGTCGAGATAGCGGTCCCTGATCCCCAGTTCGGCGAGGTGATGCGCCGTGTTCAGCACATAGTCGATGTTCCGGCCGGACTCGCCCCTACCGGCCCGCACCAGTCGCACCTCGTCGGCAAGTTCAAGCTGCCCGGCATATTGCGCATGCCGCGGGTCGGCGACATAGGCGAGCGCCGTGACCCTCCGGCCGTCGGCCAGCAGCGCCGGCCGCCAGGCCTCGGAATACACGCCGCGATCCATCTCGCGCGCCGCAAGATAGGCGTGCACTTCGGTCCATTCGGCGGCATCGACCTCGAACGCCATGCCGCGACAGGAGCCGCCGCGCATCAACCCGAACACGAGGCCCGGTTGGGCCTCGGTGCCGCGATGGCGAAAGGAGTAGACGCAGAGCCTGCGGTGCAGCCCGCTCAGCCGGGCGGGGTGGCAGGATAGGTAGCGGAAACCGGGATTCCAGATCAGCGAGCCATAGCCGAACACCCAGCGGGATGAATTGTGCTGCATGGCTCCCTTTGCCGCCTTGCCCCGGTCATCTTCCTATCGATACGGTCCGCCCGGCGCAACGGATGCGCCTGCATGGGAGACTTGACCTTGCGCAGAATACTCGGCCTCGCACTTGCAGTCGTGATCGTCATCGCCATCTGGAGCGCGGGCTGGTTCGCCATCGCCAACGTGGTGCGCGGGCAGGTCGAGATGCTGGCCGAGGCCGATGGCGAGACTGCGCCGCGCCTTACCTGTGGCGAACACGGGGTAGCGGGCTTTCCCTTCCGCTTCGATGTCGAATGCCGCGAAGCGACGCTGGTCAGTCTCGACATGAGCTACGCCATTCCGGCGCTGCGCCTGTCGGTGCTGGTCTACAATCCCACCCACGCCATCTTCTCAGCCCAGTCACCGGTGCTCGCCGAGGATGCCTTCTCGGGCAGCCGGCAGCGCATCGATTTCGCCGGCTTCGAAGGCAGCGCCCGCTTCGTCGCCCGCGATTTCTTCGCCGGTGTCACTGAGGGACGCGGCTGGCGCATCGGTCGTATTTCGCTTGTCGCCGAGGGACTTGCCGTCACCGACACTACCGCAACCGAGGAGTTGCGCCTCAGTGCCGCCCGCGCCGAGGCGCATCTGCTCGATGCTCCCGAGCAGCATGATCCGGCGGCGGGCACTGCGACGCTCGCTGGTTATGTCCGCGCCGAGGGCCTCGACGTGCCGCTGCTCGATGTCGCGGACGCCACTGCCAGCCTCGAAGCCGAAGCGACGCGGGTGCCGGACGATCTGCTGCTGCTCGCGGAGTCAGCCGAGCCGCTACGCGACTGGCAGCAGCGCGGCGGCCAGTTCCGGCTCTATCGCCTCGCCGGCGAGCAGGAGCAACCGGCCGAGAGCTTCGAGATCGCGGGCACCGCGCGCCTCAGCGACACGGGACTGATCACCGCCGAGATCGACTACAAGACCCGCGGCGTGCTCGATCGGCTGGCCGGCCTCGTGCAGCCGCTGCAACTGGCCGCCTTGCGCGGCAAGCCGGAAGCGGATGGCAGCTTCACCAACTCCATGCAGATGGTGAACGGCGAGTTGAAGCTGCTGACCTTCACTCTGGCGGAGATTCCGCCTCTCTGGTGACCGGCGTGGGCTTCCGCCCGGCCCGGCTCAGTGTCCCAGTACCTTCCTGATGGCATCCGGCTCGTCATGCACCGCCAGCTTGTCCATGATGGTGGCGCTGGCATCGTTCATGCCGATGACCTCCACCTCCGCGCCGGCGCGGCGGAACTTCAGCACCGCCACGTCGATCGCGTTGACGCCCGTCAGGTCCCAGATATGGGCCGTCGACAGGTCGAGGCGAACGCGATCGAGCGGCTCTGCGAAGTCCATCGCGGCAAGGAAGTCGCTGGCGGAGGCAAAGAACAGCTGACCTTCGACGACGTAGGTGCGCTCCCGTCCATCCGCCGACAACGTGCTGGTCACCCGGAAGATCTGGGCCACCCTCCAGGCAAAGAAGATGCCCGAGAGCAGCACACCGACACCCACGCCCAGTGCCAGGTTATGCGTCCCCACCACCGTCAGCACCGTTGCCAGCATGACGAGGCTCGAACGGCGCGGATGCTTGCGCAAATCGTTGAGCGACGCCCAGCTGAAGGTGCCGACCGACACCATGATCATGATGGCGACCAGTGCGGGCATGGGGATGAGCCCGACCCATTCGCCGAGAACCATCAGCAGGAAGAGCAGGAACACCCCGGCCGTCAGGGTCGACAGCCGCGTCCGGCCACCCGAGCGTACATTGATCACCGATTGGCCGATCATGGCGCAGCCGGCCATGCCGCCGAACAGGCCGCTGGCAATGTTCGCAATGCCCTGGCCGACGCTTTCGCGGTTCTTGTCACTCGACGTATCGGTCATCTGGTCGACGATCGACGCCGTGAGCAGGCTCTCCAGCAAACCGACCGCGGCCACGGCCACCGAATAGGGGAAGATGATGGCGAGCGTGTCGAGGTTCAGCGGTACGTCCGGCAGCAGCAGCATGGGCAGCGTGTCCGGCAACTCGCCGAGATCGGCCACCGAGCGGACATCGATGCCGAGCGCGAGCACCAGGGCGGTGAGCACCAGGATGCAGACGAGCGGTGAGGGCACGACCTTGGTGAGGCGCGGGAACAAATAGATGATCGCCAGCCCGACCGCGATCAACAGATAGGTTTCCCAGGTGACGTCGATCAGTTCCGGCAGCTGCGCCATGAAGATCAGGATGGCGAGCGCGTTCACGAAGCCCGTCAGCACGGAGCGTGACACGAAGCGCATGATGTAACCGACCCGGGCCCAGCCGGCGACGATCTGTATGAGGCCCGCAAGGATGGTGGCGGCGAGCAGATATTGCAGGCCGTGTTCGCGGACGAGCGTGCCGAACAGCACCGCCGTGGCTGCCGTCGCCGCCGAGATCATGGCCGGGCGGCCACCGGCGAACGCGATGACGATGGCGATCACCACCGAGGCGTAGAGCCCCACGCGCGGATCGACGCCGGCAATGATGGAAAAGCCGATGGCTTCGGGAATAAGGGCCAGGGCGACGACGATGCCGGCGAGAATGTCGGCGCGGATATTGCTCAGCCAGTTACGGCGAATGGATGCGATGAAGGTCATGAGGGCCAGAGGTCGTGGACCAGGCGCGGCGATGGCGCAGGTCGGAAACGCGAGCGTTCTGGTTGTCCGGCGGATCGGCGGCCGGAAGAGCCACCCGGAATTGCACCGGGTCCGATGAATGGCTCTGCTGTGCCAGAAGCGGGCGGGTCGATCAAGCCCGCCGGCTCACATCACGCGGCCCGTCTCAGGCGTCTTCGCCGCCCCCATGCTCGCGAATGCCCAGTTCCGGCACGCTCGGCGGCGGCGGCACGGGCGTTGCTGCCTCGCTCGTCCCGTGTGGGCGCCCGAAATCCGGGGCAGCCGTCTCCTGGCCCGCCGTGATGATGGAACGGCGGATGGCGCGGGTGCGGGTGAACAGCGCCTCCATCGCCGGCCCGTCGCCCACCCGCACGGCGCGCTGCAACCGGCTCAGGTCCTCGAGGAAGCGGCCGAGCATTTCCAGCACCGCCTCGCGATTGGTCAGGAACACGTCGCGCCACATCACCGGGTCGCTGGCGGCGATGCGGGTGAAGTCGCGGAAGCCGGAAGCCGAGAACTTGATCACTTCGGACTGTGTGTCGGCTTCCAGGTCGGCCACGGTGCCCACGATGTTGTAGGCGATCAGGTGCGGCACGTGGCTGGTGATCGCCAGCACCAGATCGTGGTGCTCGGCGTCCATGCTCTCCACATTTGAGCCCAGCGCGCCCCAGAAGGCGGTCAGCCGGGCGATCGCCACCGGATCGGTGCCGGGGGCGGGGGTCAACACACACCAGCGATTGACGAAGAGTTCAGGGAAACCGGCCGCGGGGCCGGAGTGCTCGGTGCCCGCCAGCGGGTGGCCGGGAATGAAGTGGATGCCCTGCGGCAGCAGCGGTTCGATCACCTTCATCACATGCTGCTTCACCGAGCCGACATCGGAGAGGATGGCGCCCGGCATCAGGTTCGCTGCAATGTCCTCCATCACCGGGCCATAGGCGCCCACCGGGGTGCAGAGGATGACGAGATCCGCGTCCCGCACCGCGTCGGCCGCGTCGAGCGTATAGCTGTCACCGAGGCCCAGCGTGCGCGCCTCTTCGAGCGTTTCGCGCTTCCGGGTCGTGATGGCGATGTGGCGCGCCAGCCCCTTCTGCCGCACGGCGCGGGCGATCGAGGAGCCGATGAGGCCGATGCCGATCAGGGCGAGTTTCTCGAACATTATGCGTCTGCTCCCGGAGCTCCGAAGGTTTTCAGCACGTCTGCAACGGCGCGCATATGCGGCTCGAGGCCGATGCTGATGCGCAGGCCGTTGCCGATGCCGTAGCTGTGCATCTCGCGTACGAGCAGGCCGCGGTCGCGCAGCGCGGTGAAGGCCGCGCGGGCCGTCTCGGCGTCGGCGAACAGTGCCAGCACGAAATTGCCCTGGCTGGGCGGCACCCGGATGCTGTTGGAGGCCAGCGCCCGGGCCAGCCACTCGCGCCATTCGGCGTTGTGCGCGCGCAGCCGCGCAGTGAACGCAGTGTCGCGCACCGCTGCCGCAGCCGCCGCCTGGCCGGACAGCGTGACGTTGAACGGTCCGCGCAGCCGGTGCATCGCATCGACGATGTGTGGCGGACCATACATCCAGCCCACACGCTCCCCGGCGATGCCCATCTTGGAGAAGGTGCGGACCATCACGGTGTTCTCGCTCTCGTCCACGAGGTCGATGCCGGGGGTGTAATCTTCGGCGGTGACGTATTCGGCATAGGCGCTGTCGATCACCAGCACGATGTCGCGGCGCAGCCCGGCATGCAGGCGCTTGAGGTCTGCGCGGCTCAGATAGCTGCCGGTCGGGTTGTTCGGATTGGCGAGAAACAGGATGCGGGTCCGTTCCGTGACGGTTGCGAGCAGCGCATCCACATCGGCGCGGTAGTCGGTCTCGGGCGCCATCAGGATTTCGGCCGAGGCGCCGCGGGTGATGATCGGATAGACGTTGAAGCCATACTGGCTCATCACGGCATTGTCGCCCGCCCCCAGGTAGAGCTGTGCCAACAGGTGCAGGATGTCGTCCGAGCCGAAACCGCAGACGAGGCGGGCCGGGTCGAGCCCATGCACCTCGCCCAGCGCCTCGCGCAACAGCCGCGACGATCCCTCGGGGTACACATGCAGGCTCTCCGCCATCCCGCGATAGGCCGCGATCGCCTCGGGGCTGGCGCCGAGCGGGCTTTCATTGGCGGAGAGCTTGATGAGCGCAACGCCCTGAGGAACGTCGGAGCGGCCGGGCACGTAAGGCGCAATATCGAGAATGCCGGGCTGCGGCTGCGGGCGAAGGGGAATGTCGGTCATGGCTTGCCGGGGTCGGAAAAGGCGGGCGGACCATAGGGGATGGCTGCCGGCAAGGCAAAGGTTTCGCGCTCGGCCGCTCAGCTCCGTGGCGGCAGTTCCATTGCCGCCTGCGGCGACAGCGCTGGCACGCGAACGAGGCGCCCGGCCTTGCGCCGCCGCGGCACGGCCGGAAACAACTCCTTGCGCGCCGAGACGATCAGCGCCCCGGCCAGGGTCGGGCCCAGCACGCGGTTGACCCGCTCGAACAGGCGAGTGGATTTCAGCAGCAGCGGGTGCTGCAGCGGCGGCAGGTAGAGCGCGTCCTTGAACTGCTCGGGCACGAAGCTGTGCTCGCGCAGCAGCCGCTCCATCTGGCCGCGCGAGAACGGATGTCCGAAACCGAACGGCGTGTTGTCGGCGGCCGACCACATGCCGCGCCGCTTCGGTACCACGACGATCAGCCGGGCATTGGGCGCCGACACCCGCCACAATTCCCGCATCAGTTCTTCCGTGTCGGCGACGTGCTCGAAAGCGTGCACGGCGATCACGAGGTCGAGCGCCGAATCGGTCAGCGGCATGTCGAGCGGATCGCACAGCACAGTGTGCGAGAGGCCCTCGCGCGGCCAGGCCGAGGCGCCCTGCCGGGCCGGCATGAAGGCAATCACCCGCTCCGCCGTCGCCAGGGTGAACCGCAGATAGGGCGTCGCAAAGCCGAGCCCCAGCACGCGCTTGCCGGCGACGTTGCCCGCCATACGCACCACTTCCTCACGCAGCAGCGCCCGCGCGATCTTGCCGAGCGGCGAGCGGTAGAACGCGATCAGTCCGGCGATGTCCGGTGTCATGGCCATCAACTCCGTGATTGGCTAGACTGTGCAATGATTGCCCTCGCTTGTCACGCATCGCCCCCCGGGAGGGACCCCGATTGAGCCTGCTCGTCGATATTTTTCCTTGTCGTACAGATAATTACGGTTATCTCGCCCATGATGTGACCTCGGGTCGCACCGCCTCTATCGATGCGCCGGACGCGCGCGCCGTGCGTGAGGCGGTGCTGCGACGGGGCTGGACGCTGACCGACCTGTTCATCACCCACCACCATACCGATCATGTGGACGGCATCCCCGCGCTGAAGCGCGAGTTCGGCGTCACCGTCACCGGCCCGCGCGAGGAGGCGAGCAAGATTCTCGGCCTCGACGTGCTGGTGGGCGGAGGCGACACGATCCGGCTCGGCGAGTCGGAGTTCGTGGTTCTCGACACGCCCGGGCACACGCTGGGGCACATCGCCTATTTCGAGCTCGCGGGGCGGCAGCTGTTCTCAGCCGACGCGCTGTTCTCGCTCGGGGTCGGCCGCATGTTCGAGGGCAAGCCGGGGCCGATGTGGGACGGGCTCATGACGCTGCGCGGCCTCCCCGACGAGACGCTGATCTATTGCGGGCACGAGTATACGCTCGACAATGCCCGCTTCGCGCTCAGCATCGATCCGCGCAACCCGGCGCTGCGCATCCGGGCGGCGGAGGTGGAACGCATGCGGGCGGCCGGCGAATTCACCGTGCCCGTCAGTCTCGCCATGGAAAAGGCGACCAATCCATTCCTGCGCGCCGACGATCCCGCCATGGCCCGCGTCATGCGCTTGCCACCCGATACCGAGCCGGAGCGGGTGTTTGCCGCACTGCGCAAGGCTAAGGATGAGTTCAAGCCGGAGTGAGCGTTTTATCCCCGCCGTTAACTCTTTCGCAAGGAAGTGCGGGAAATGGCTAATAAAGTTTTGCAACCTCTGCTGCCGATCGCAAATTGGTCGGCCAGAGGAGCGCGAAACTGTGCCATCCCGGTACAGGCCGCTTCTCGGCAACGAGGAAGGGTCGGACGCGGATGGACGAGTTCGAGGCAGGGCCGCAGCCTGTGCCCGTGCTGCTCCGCCCGGAGCAGCGCGCCGAACGCCCGTCCGAGCGCTCGTCCTTGTGGCGCCACGCGCCCCATGCCGATTTCCTCAGCCAGTTGATCGCCGAACGTCAGCATCTGCCGCCGCAGCGCGCCCGCCGTCGTGCGGCCGTAGGGGTTGCGGTCAGCGCCTATGACGAGGGGGGCAAGCGGGCGGTGCGCCGCCTGCCGCCCGGCTACCGGCGCAGCATCGTCACCTGAGCCCTTCCGGCTCAGTTCATGGTGACGTCGCGTCCGGCGCTGGTGATCGAGACGGTGAAGCCGGCGACCACATCGACGAGCGCCATGATCATGAGCAGGAAGAACACCGAACTCCCCGCTCCGCCGATCAGCAGGAATTCGACGAGGAACACCACGAACACCAGCGTCGAGAGCATGTGCTCGACCACCGAAGATCGTCCGGTGTTGGTGGCCTTCACGACCTCGAAGAACAGGCAGACGAGCCCCACTACCAGCAGCAGGTCGCCTGCGGTCAGCGACCAATCCTGGCCCGACACCATCGGGATGGTGAGAAGCTGGGCCGACCAGCCCGCCGGGTCGCCACCCATGAACAGGAAGACGAAGAAATTGTAGGCCAGGAGCGGGATCAGCAGCAGCGGCGGAATGAAGCTCGATCGCGACGGCCGCCGCCCCGGCGGGATGAACACGGTGTTGTCGGTCATGGCGATCTCTCTGCTCCGGACGGGCGGACAATGCCAGAGGCCGGCCTCCGCTTCCAGCCCGTTGCGGGCCGTTTCCTCAGCCGCGTCCGAAGAAGAACAGCGCGCCCAGGATGACGACCAGCGCGACGCCCTGCGCGATCACGCGGGCGCGCATCAGCATCTGGCTGCGATTGCCGTCACCGCCCTTGAACATGTTCCACAGGCCCATGAACAGGATGATGGCGACCACCGCCAGGGCGATGATGGTGACGACGGCAGTGACGTTCATTTGGAGATCCTTGCGAGGTAGAGGGAAAGGTCCTCGCCGAGCCGGTCATAGATGGCACGAATGCGACGGCTGGTGAACAGTTCCCGGTGGGTGGTGAGCCAGACTTCGAGCGGGGGCGGTCCGAACGTGCCGAACAGGTGCACCATGCCCGGCGTCTCGCGCACCAGTCCCATCTGGGCGAAGGTGATGCCCAGTCCGGACTTGGCGAGTTCCTAGATGGCGGTCTGGCTGTCGGTGCGCAACGCGAAGTCGCTCCGCTTGAGGTCGAAACCCAGCTGCCGCGCGCCCTCGATGAACAGTTCCGAACGATCGAAGCCGATGAGGTCGTGGCCGACGAGATCCTCGGGAGTCTCGGGGTGGCCACGACGGGCGAGATAGGTCTCATGTGCGGTAGCAACGATGGGAATCTCGCCGAGTTTCCGCGTCACGAGGTCGAGTTGTCGCGGGCGGAACATGCGCACGGCGATATCGGCTTCGCGCAGCAGCAGGTTCTCCGAGGAATCCGACGGCACCAGCTCCAGCGCGATGCCGGGGAAGTCGAGCCGCAGCCCGGCCAGCAGCGGCGGCAGCACGTAGTGCGAAGTCACTTCCGAGGACGTGATCCGTACCGTGCCGCTCAGCTTCTCGCTGCTGCCTTCGGCGCGGAGGCTCGCTTCCGCCAGGGCTTCGCGCGCCCGCGCGACCGGCTCGAACAGCCGCAGCCCCGCCTCGGTCGGGCGCAGTCCCTGCAGCGTGCGGGTGAAGAGCGTGGTCTCGAGCTGACGCTCCAGCTCCTCGACATGCCGGCCGATGGTCGGCTGCGTCAGGCCGAGCGCCCGCGCCGCTCCGGAGAGCGAACCCTTTTCCACTACCGCTGCAAAGCTGCGCCAAAGCGTCCAGTCAGGCTCTGCCATCGCGACCCTCCGCGGTCTCCGCTATACATTTCTGTATAGATCAGTCGACGTTTCGTCGAGTTCCCATTCATCTGCGTCGCGCCTAACTTCCTGGCCATCGAAACAGGAGACGGAACATGGACAAGGTCGTCATTCTCGGCATCAGCGGTCGCATCGGCAGCCATGCCGCCCGGGCTTTCCTTGCCGCGGGCTGGCAGGTCACCGGCTTCGGGCGCACCAACCCGCGCCCCATCGAGGGCGTGCGCTATGTCGCGGGCAGCTCGGACAGCGTGGATGCCATGCGAGCCGCGATCGGCGACGCCCGCGTGGTGGTGAACGCGCTCAACCCGCAATATCACGAGTGGGATGGGGGGCGCATGGAGGCGCTGCATGCCCGGGTCGTCGAGGCCATGGGTCGGGATGGCAAGACCATGCTGTTCGTCGGCAATATTTACAATTACGGGCCGCAGCACCGCCACGTCACCCCGGACCTGCCGCAGGATGGCACCTCCGAGAAGGCCGTGATCCGCCAGCGCAGCGAGCAGCTGCTCGCCGAAGCCGCTGCGCGCGGTGATCTGCAGGTCATCGTGCTGAGGGCAGGGGACTTCTATGGGCCGGACAGCGCCGGCACCTGGTTCGATCTCGTCATGCTACGCGAGGCGGCGAAGGGCCGGCTGGCGCTGCTCGGCAAGGCCGGGGTGGGCCATAGCTGGGCCTTTCTGCCCGATCTCGGCCGTGCTTTCGAAAAGCTTGCTTGGCACCGCGGTGAGCTGGACCGGTTCGAGACCTTCCACTTCGCCGGCAATTTCGTGACGCCTGAGCAAATGGGGGCCGCTATCGTCAAGGCTGCGCCCGTCCCGCTCAAGGTCAGCTATTTCCCGCGCTTCATCTTCGGCGTTATGGGCCTGTTCGACCCAACCATGCGGGAGGTCGCCAAGATGGGGTACCTGTTCGACCACCCGATGGAACTCAGGGACCCCCGCCTCGCCCAACTGCTGGGGCCCGGCTTCGAAACGCCCTTCGAGGACGCAGTGGCGCAGGCGGTGACTGAGTTGCTGCCGGAAGCCGCACGTCGCGCCGCCTGAACTCAGTCGAGCCCCAGTCGCTCGCGAATGGCCGCCGGCGTCCAGCCGGCGGCCCGCAGCTCGGCGAGCGCCGGCGCGCCCTTCGACTTGGCGAGTTTGCGTCCATCCTCGGCGAGGATCAGCCGATGGAAGCTGTAGATCGGGGCGGGCAGGCCGAGCAGCATCTGCAGCAGGGCATGGATGTCGGTCGCGGCTTCCATGTCGCGTCCGCGCGTCACGTGACTGATGTGCTGGGCGGCATCGTCTACCACCACGCTCAGGTGATAGCTCGTCGGCGTGTCCTTGCGCACCAGCACCACGTCGCCCCAGCGCTCGGGCCGGGCGTAGCGGACTTGCGGGCGGTCGTCCGGCTGGGGCGCGGCGACGCTGAAGGTCACCACACCCGCCTGGTCCATCGCCTCCGCAACGTCCAGCCGCCATTGCGGGCGGCGGCCGGCAGCGACATGGGCATCTACCTCCGCCTGGGTGAGATGCCGGCAGGTGCCGGGATAGAGCGGCGCCCCGTCAGGATCGGTGTCGGTGCTGTGCTCGGCGATCTCGGCGCGGCTGCAGAAGCACGGGTAGAGCAGCCCCAGCCGGTTGATCCGGCCCGCCGCCGCCTGATACTCGGCGAGGCGGGTCGATTGTTCCCACACGGGCTCCTCCCACTGCAGGCCGAGCCAGGCGAGATCCTCGAAGATCGCCGCCGTGAATTCCGGCTTGCAGCGGGTGGTGTCGATGTCCTCGATGCGCAGCACGAATGTGCCGCCCATGCGTTCAGCACACTGTGCCGTCCAGAGCGCGGAAAAGGCGTGGCCCAGATGCAGGCGGCCATTGGGGCTGGGCGCGAAGCGGAACCGGGGAGGCGAGATGCGAGACGACGACATGCCGGACAACCTAGCACGGGGCCAGGTCGACGCGACAGCGCGACTCGACTCCCCTGCGGCGCTGGCCGAGCAGCTTGCTGCGTTGCTGGCCACAGCGCCCGACCTCGTGCCGGTGGCGGAGCGGGCCGGCAGTTTCGAGATCCGCCGCATCGCACCGGGGTTCGGCGGCCTCGCCCGCATCGTGGTCGGGCAGCAGGTCTCGACCGCCAGCGCCGATGCGATCTGGCAGCGCTTCAGTGCGCTCGACGGAGCGCTGACCCCCGCGGGATATCTGGCGCTCGAAGAGGCCGCGATCCGCACGGCCGGGTTTTCGGCAGCGAAGTTCCACACCCTCACCGGCGTGGCCCGCGCGCTCGTAGCCGGGGAGCTCGCGCTCGAGCCGCTCGCCGAGCTCCCCGCCGCAACGGCGATCGCTCAGCTCACGCAGCTCAAGGGCATCGGGCCATGGACGGCCGAGCTCTATCTGATGTTCTCGGCCGGCCACCCGGATATCTTTCCTGCGGGCGACGTTGCGCTACAGCAGGCAGTGCAATGGGCATTCGCGCTTGACGCGCGTCCTGCGGCGGCCGATCTCATCGCTCGGGCCACCCGATGGTCGCCCTACCGCTCGACGGCGGCGCTGCTGTTCTGGCGCTACTATCGCGCGATCCGCAACAGGGAAGGAGTGCCCGTCGGATGACCAAACTTTCCGGTCCCATGCTGGCGCCGCAAGGCGGCGGCGCCCCGCGCCGACTCGTGGTCCTGCTGCACGGCTATGGCGCCGATGGTAGCGACCTCATCGATCTCGGTCGACACTGGGGACAATTGCTGCCCGACGCATTGTTCCTTGCGCCGAATGCGCCCGAGCCCTGCGCCGGCAGCCCGTTCGGCTTTCAGTGGTTCGCGCTCGATGTCGAGCGCGCGACGGCGCGGCTGGAGGGAGCGCGCGCAGCCAGCGCCGTGCTCCACGGCTTCCTCGCCGACCTCTGGGCGCAGACCGGCCTCGGGCCGGCGGACACGATCCTCGTCGGCTTCTCGCAGGGGGCCATGATGGCGCTCGCCGTCGGCACGGCCCTCTCGGAGCCGCTTGCCGGCATCGTCGCCTTCTCCGGTGCCTTCATTGCTCCGGAGGGGTTCGAGGCCGGCCGATTCGCCCGGCCGCCCGTCGCGCTCATTCACGGCGACCTGGATCAGATTGTACCCGTGACGATGACGGAGCAGGCGGCTGAGGCACTGAGCGCGGCAGGCTTTGCTGTGCAAGTGCATGTTTCTGCTGGCACTGCGCATGGCATTGCCCCCGACGGGCTCGATTTTGCCACCCGGTTCATCGCGTCCCGCAGCGGCGGAGGCGCGACGCAATAGCGCTTCACAGCCATGTCACAGTCGGCGTAGAGTATTGCTGATCATGACTGGCCGAACATCCTCTTCCGGTGGCGACAGATGACAGTCCATGTGTCGCCAGAGTCCTGTCCTGCGTTGGTGTTGAACGCCGACTACAGGCCGCTGAGCTATTATCCGCTGTCACTGTGGTCATGGCAGGATGCCATCAAGGCCATCTGCCTCGACCGGGTGAACGTGGTGTCGAGCTACGACCGCGTCATCAAATCCCCCAGCTTCGAGATGCAGCTGCCGAGCGTCGTATCCCTCAAGGATTATGTGCGGCCCGCCCGGCACCCGGCCTTCACGCGCTTCAACGTGTTCCTGCGCGACAAATTCCAGTGCCAGTATTGCGGCGCCCGCGATGATCTGACCTTCGACCACGTGCTGCCGCGCTCGAAGGGCGGGCGCACCACCTGGGAGAATGTCGTCGCCGCCTGCGCGCCGTGCAATTTGCGCAAGGCGAACCGGCTGCCGCACGAGATCAAGATGTTCCCGATGCAGAAGCCCTATCAGCCGACGGTGCACGATCTGCACAATAATGGTCGCGCCTTCCCGCCCAACCATCTGCACCAGAGCTGGCTCGACTATCTTTACTGGGACATCGAGCTCGAACCCTGATCGCCGCGCCCGCGCAGAACGGCCCAGCCGAGCGCCGCGACGATCACGGTCGAGATCAAGAAGTTGAAGCCGGCTAGCGAGAGGCCGAACAGGCGGAACTGCACCTGGTCGCAGGGCACGACGCGATTGGCGTCGATATTCTGCAGGTCGTTGAAGTTCACCTCGACGCCGAGTCCGGTGCAGGCGGTCGGGCCGGGCCAGAAGCCCCACTCGACGCCGGCATGGTAGCCTGACATCCACATGCTCCACACGAACGCCGCGATGGCGAGCCCCATGCCCAGCAGCCAGAGCGGACGGGTCAGCCGCCGCCAGAACAGCAGCACCAGCAACAGGATCGGCAGCCCGACATAATACGCCCAGCGCTGCTCGAGGCAGAGTTCGCACGGATAGAGCCCGCCGATGATCTGCGAGCCCCAGGCACCCGCTATGGTCGCCAGCCCGAGCAGGAATGCGCCCCAGCTCGTGGCGTGGGCCCCTGAACCGGCTCTATCCGTTGTCGTCACTCTGTCGCTCCCAGCGGTCATTGCTGGGCATATGCTCGCGGCGGGAAATCAAGTCAATCGCAACGACGCCGGCCGCCCGTCACGAGCCCGTCAGCGCTCGCCGGGCCCCCTGAGTCCCAACTCAGCCATTACCGCGCGGGCGTTGTGCGGCGCGTGCTCCTTGTCGGTGGACACGAAATAGGCATAGACGTCCCGCGCCGGTGGCGCCTTCTCGGCCGCGTCGAGTCGGGGTGCGTCCGGCGTGCGCCCCGCTGACAGATCGGCAATCCAGCCGCCCCGCTGCTTCAGCTGTGCGCCGTCGTACCGTTCGGCGCCTGGCGCGCCCTGGAGGCGCAGATAGGCGAAGTCCGCCGTCTGATCGAAATGGGGCCACTCCGCCGTGTCGGAGGCGACGAGCGCCACGTTGTGGCGGCGCAACTGCGTGAGAAACGCCGGCGTCGCAAAGCTCTCGTGCCGCACTTCGATCGCGTGGCGGATCTGCGTCACCCCGGCCACTTCGAGAAAAGGCGGGTGCCCGAGCCGCTCATCCGCCTTCCGCGCCAGCTCCACCAGCGCATCGGGCGTGTGCGGCAGCAGTTGCAGGAAGGCCTCCATCCGCTCCGCGTCATAGGTCACGTTCGGCGGCAGCTGCCAGCAGAACGGCCCAAGCCGGCTGCCGAGCGCCAGCACGCCGGAGCCGAACATGTTGGCGAGCGGCACTTCGACATCCTTCAGCCGCTTCAGATGCGTCACCAGCTGGTGGCCCTTGACGCTGAACACGAAACCTTCCGGCGCCTCGGCTGCCCAGCGGGCGAAGCTCTGCGGCGACTGGTGCTGGCGGAAGGTCGCGTTGATCTCGATGCTGCCCAGATGCGCACTGGCGTGGGCCAGCTCGTCCTTCTGCTTCAGCCCCTCCGGGTAGAAGCTGCCGCGCCAGGGTGCGTACACCCAGCCTGCCGTCCCGAGCCTGATCGCGCCACCCATTGCCGGTCTCTTCCCCACGTTCCGCTTCGCCCCACTGTGGCGCAGCGGCACGTGAGTGAAAAGCCGTGGCCGCACCACGTTGACGGCAGACCCCGATTTGCCTTAACTCCCGCTCGCGTCGCGCGAAGCGGGTGTGGCGGAATTGGTAGACGCAGCGGACTCAAAATCCGCCGTCCGAAAGGATATGTCGGTTCGAGTCCGACCACCCGCACCACGCCGCGCGAGCGGGCCGACCGCCGGCCCCTCCGCTGAGGCGCGCTTGTCCCCGGCCTCAGTAGCCCGAACCGCTGCCGGTGGCTGCGCCGCCGCCGAGCAGGCTGCGGAAGCCCGTCAACGCCTGCCGTGCCCCGTCGCGCAGCAGCGCAACGTCGTGTGGGCCGACGATCACGCGATAGCCGAGTGCGAGGGTCTGCTGCAGCGAGCGCGCCGTGCTCGGGATGGTGCCCATCGGCTTGCCGGTCGCCTTGATCAGCGTTTCGGCGCGGGCGATCAGCGCCAGCACGTCGGGATGGTCCAGCTGCTCCAGCCGGCCGATCGAGCCGGCAAGGTCGTTCGGGCGGATGAACAGCACGTCGACGCCGTCGATTGCGCCCATCTCCGGGATGCGCTCCACCGCCTCGGCGCTCTCGATCTGCGCCATCAGCAGCGTGTTGGCGTTGGCCTTGGCCATGTAGCCCGGCTCATGGCCGAAGCTCGAACCGCGGACCACCGAGGCTGCATAGCCGCGACTGCCCTGGGGCGGGTAGCGGGTGGCGGAGACCAGTTGCGTCGCCATGTCCGGTCCGGTGACCGAGGGCACCATGAAGCCGGTGATGCCGCGATCGAGCGCCTGCTTGAGATAGAGCGGGCTCGCATCGGGCGTCCGCACTACGCAGGGCGTGTGCATTTCCGCCAGCAGCACCGCGCTCGCGGTCGCGCCGAGGTCGCCCTGACCATGCTCCTGGTCGATCACCAGGAAATCGAAGCCGACATGGCTGAGGATCTCTGCGTTGCCGGGGTGACCGGTGCCCACCCAGGCCCCGAACACGGTCTCGCCCGCCGCGATCCGCTGCTTGAGACGATTGTGCCTGAACATGTGGTGCTGCTCCCCTCGCTTCCGGCGCTTTCTCGGTCGGCGCTCCCTCATAGGGCGATGCGTCGCGCTTGGCCATGCCCTCTGCTGCGGGCGGAAATGCGAACGGGAGCGGCTGGCAGGGCGGTCCCGCCTTCCGCTCCCGTCTCCCCGCCCCCCGGACGGGTTCTCAGAACCCCGCGGCTGCCGTCCCGGCCGTGATGCCGCGCAGGGAACCGGTGAACACCCGCTGCTGGGTTTCCCCGAACATCGTGAAGCCGATTTGCAGGGCGCTGCCCGCCTTCAGCTGCGCCAGTTGCGGCGCGTCGACCAGCAGCATGGCGATGCAGGTGGTGCCCACGCAGGTGCGCAGCGTGTAGGGAAAGCCGGGCTTGTCATCCACCGCCCCCACGACGCCCGCCACGAAATCGAGACCGGCCGGCAGCAGCGCCACCAGGGTCACCGTGCCGCTGGCCTCGTCTCGTCCCAGGGTGAACTTCAGCAGGGACTGTCCGGACTGCTGGTCGACCAGCGTCTGGCTCAGCGAGCAGGCCTCGCGGCCCTCGCCGACCGGCGCGCATTCGTAGATCCAGTCGCCGAAGGTGTCGCCGGCCTTGGCCGTCGCCTGGGCGACGGCTGGTCCGGTGAGCGCCAGCAGCACGGCGACGAGCGCCGCTAGCCCCGTGCCGGCGGCACGGGGCGCCTCAAGACGCCCCGTCACCACTGGCCCCTCAGGCTGACTTGGCCCTGATAGGAGGTGAGGCCGGCGTCGCCGATCCCCTGTGTCCCGCTCAAATCGGTGGCGAAGGTCAGGTTCTCGCCCAGCAGGCTCGAGAAGCCGCCGCCCAGTTCCACGCGCGGACCGCCCATGCCGGTGCCCCATTCGAAGCCATCCACCACGACGGTCTTGTCATCGTAGATGTCCTGCGCCACCGCGACATTGGCATAGGGGGCGAAGCCGCCGAAGTCGGCCGAGACGCGCACGCCGCCTCGCACCAGCAGCGACTGGTTGCCTTCGAAATTGACCGTATCGACCCACGGGCTGTCGAGGTCGCCGAACTCGGTCATCTGGTAGACCATCTGGCCCCAGGGCGTGATGCTGCCCGCATCGGTGCCGAGGGTGAAGCCGGTTTCGAGCGACGCCGTGGTGGTCGTGCCGGTGATCGTGGTGTTGCCCGCCGCCTCGACCGGACGGATGGTCCAGTCGCTGCTGCCATACTGGCCGGTGGCATCAAGGTAGAAGCCTCCCGCCGAGAAGGTCGCGGCGACGCCGCCGGTCCACAGCGTGCCGTCGACGGAGGCATCGCCCAGTTCGGTGGTCACCGATCCCGTGGAACTGCCATAGGAGCCGAGCACGCCGAAACGGAAGTTCTCGGTCGCCATCAGGTCGATGCCGCCACGGGCATAACCGACGGTCTGGTTGGAGGAGATGAAGTCGTCGATGTCGGCGAAGGAGCCGCCGCTCGCAAACCACACACCCTCCTGCCGCTGCGCATTGGCCCTGTCCATGAAGGTGCCGAGCGTCGTGACGCCGGCATTGTGGGCGAGGCCGGTGAGCGCGGCGAGAGCATAGGTCTCGTCCTGCACGAAGGCTTCGAGACCATAGACCGTCATGGTGCCCGGATTGCCATCGTTGAAGAACTCCTGCTCGGTCTGGTAATCCACCGGCTCAGCACCGGTGCCGATCACGGTCGCCGTGTCCGACAGCACCACGCCGTCGCGCCGGACGATCCGTACCTCGTGGCCGTTCTGCGTTACGCGGTTGATCTGCTGCACGCCCGAGCCTGCCGCGACACCGTCACCCAGCCGGATCAGCTCGATGCTCTCATAGTCGCCCAGCGCCACGCCGCGGTCCGACAGGCTCGCCAGCTGCACGGCCAGCACATCGCCGGTCATCTGCCCGCCGATGTTGATCTGGTCGTAGTCGATGCCGGCCTGCAGCAGGTCACCGAAGGTGACTTCGAGCAGGCTGCGCGCACCATCCATCATGTCCACGTCGCCGCCGCCGGGGCTGCCGGCATTCACCGGATCGATGCTCCCGGCCGTTATGATGAAGTCGCCGTCGGCAGCGATATAGCCCGGCGAATTGCCCGGCGACATGAAGCCGCCCAGCGAGAGGTTGCCGCGGAAATAGAGGTTGCCGACCAGCGCGCCATCCTCGAACACACCGTCGCCGGTCACCTGCAGCGGGATGTTGGTGGTCGAGCCGTTGATCTGTGCCCCGGCCTCCATGGTCAGGTCGCCATTGATCTTGCTGCCCTCGTCGAAGAACACGCTGGCGCCGGCCGCGACCGTGAAGCTCGCCGCATCGGTCTTGCCCGACCAGGCCGAGCCCGCCGCCACGGTGACGAAGGTGCCGCCGGAGCCGGTGATCAGGCTCGGATCGTCGATGATGTCGCCGGTGATCGCCTTCTCGTTGCCGAGCCCGCCATTGTCGATGGTCAGGTGGACCTTGCCGTTGCCGCCGTCGCCCTGGCGTTCCACCAGCAGCAGCCGGTTGTCGTCGTTGGCGACGAAATAGGCCCCGGTGCCGATGGTGATGTAGGCTTCCCGGTCCGCTTCATTGAAGAAGGCATAGATGTCGGGGCCGACGGCGGTCATCACCGTGTCTTCGACATTGATGGTGCCGCCATTGATTACCGACAGCGCCGCGTTGGTCTGGCCATCGGCCGCCGTCGCCGTGATGCTGCCACCCTTGACGTCCACGCGTCCGCCGCCCTTGGCGGTGAGACCACCACTGATCGCGGTGTCGAGGAAGGTCTGACGGCCCGAAACCACGATGCCGCCGAGCCCGGAGCCGCCGATGGTGCCGGTGAAGCTGGTATCGGCCGTGCCGCCGGTGATCTCCAGCAACTTGTCGCCCAGCGCCACCGTCGCGTCATTGGCCTCCAGCGTCTGGATCGCGGCGAAGCTGCCGTCGATCATCGAGATGTCGAAGGTCGCGCCGTCGCCCAGACCGAGGCCGGCGGATGCGGCGATCGCGCCCTCGCCTTCGAGGATGAGCGTCGCGCCTTCGGCGAGTTCGGTGCGGCCGGTATAGCTGTTGGCCCCGGCCAGCACCTGGCGGCCTTCGGCGATCGTCAGCCCGCCATCGCCCGTGGCGCCGTTGCCGATCGTGCCGGCAAAGCGCGCCGCCGGCGCGTCGGGGTCGGTCGTGCCGTGCACGGTGAGCCCGTTGGCGCCCAGGATGATGCTCGCGGAGCCGCTCGCCCCGACGAGGCCGTTGAGCGTGCGGCTCCCGTCCGCCCCGGAGATATCGAACACGCCGTTGAGGTAGAGCCCGGCGGAACTGCCGATGTCGCCTTCACCGTCGAGGATCAGCGTGGCGCCCGAAAACACGGTGGTCAGCCCGGTATAACCGTTGGCGCCGCCCAGCGTCTGCGTGCCGGCAAGGATTTCGAGGGCACCCTCGCCGCTGATCACGCCCGCGAAGCTCCCGCTTGCTGCCGTGATCGAGAGCGTGTTGCTGCCGAGCTGCACTGCCGCGTCCTCGCCCGACCCGGTCAGGGTCCGGATGCGCACTGTGGCGGTCGCGTCGCCGATGTCGAACATGCCGTTCGCCAGCACGCCCGAGGACCCTTCGATGCTGCCGATCCCGCTGAGGGCCAGCGTCGCGGCCGCGTCGATGGTCGTGGCGCCGCTATAGCTGTTTGCGCCCGACAGGGTCTGCGTGCCGCCCGAGACGACGATGCCGCCGGTGCCCTGGATGTTGCCGGCAAACTCGGTGTCCGCATCCGTCAGCGTCAGCGTCTTGCTGCCGAGCGTGACGTCGCCGCTGCCGGAAAGCGAGGTGATTGACGTGCCGCTATCCGTGCCGGCGATGTCGAAGGTTCCGTCGACCTGAACCTCACTCGAACTTGCGATACTCCCTTCGCTGTCGCCGTCCTGGGCAAGGCGCAGGGTCGCGTCGCCGGCAATCGCGGTCTTGCCGGTGTAGTCGTTGCTGTTGGTCAATGTCAGGTCGGCTGCCACGTTCCCGCCGGCCACGCTGAAGCTGCCGTCGCCGGTCAGCTGCCCGTCGAAGCTGGAGGTGCCGGCCTGTTCGAGGCTGAAAGTCGCGCCGTCCGCCAGCGTCACCGTGCCCTCGCCCCCGAACGCAGTGGTCTGGAGGGTTGTGTCGCCGTTGATGTCGACCGTGCTGCCCGCGCCCCCGGTGAATGCGCCGGTCAGTGCCAGCGTGCCGCCCGCCACCTCGAGGCTGCCATTGTTGGCAAAGCTCGTCGCGTTGAGGTCGTCCCCGAGCCCGAAGCTGCCATTGTTGACGATGGTGCCGGCCGTCAGCTTGCCACCGACGGTGATTTCCGCCACGGCGTCGTTGGTGATGTTGCCGGCCGTCAGCGCCTTGTCGGCAGTGATGGTGCCGGAATTGTCGATCGCGCCAGTGGTGGCGTTCTCCGCAAACGAAATGGTGCCGTCATTGTCGATAGCGCCCGTGTCTGCAATGCCCTTGAAGGCGATGGTGCCGTCATTGTCGATGGCGCCGGTGCTCGCCGCCTTGCCGAACTCGACGGTGCCCAGATTGTTCAGGGCGCCGATCGTTTCCACGCCGTTGATCTTCAGTGTTGCGCTATCGGCGACGCTCACGGTGCCGGTATCCGCGATGACGTTGTCGCCTTCCGTCACCAGCGTCCCGGACCGCAAATCGGTGCCGCCCGTATAGGTGTTCTTGCCCTTGAGCACGAGCGTCCCGGTGCCGTAGCCGTCCGTGTCGCCCACGATCAGCGCGCCATTGCCGCTGATGATGCCTTCGATCACGGCGCGGTCGGCGGTGCTGCCGGCATTGTCGACGACGATGATCTGGCGATCGCCGCCATTGAGCGCGATGTTGTTCTTCAGCACCACCTCGGCATCGGCATAGACCGAGCCGAAGATCAACGCGCCGGTGATCGCATTTGGCGCGGCCGTGGTGTTCTGGAAGAAGCCACTTTGCCCCCAGGTCAGCGTCTGCGGCTGGGACAGGCCGCCCAGGTTGACGGTCAGCGTGCCGCCCTGGGCCGCGAAGCCGCCGCTGCCGGTGAACTGTACGCCGCCCTGCTGGCTGCCGACCTGCCGGTTGAACGCGCCGCTCGTCAGCAGCACGCCGGCGCTGGCTTCGCCGATGCTGCCATCGCGGCCCGCGCCGTTGAAGTTGATGTTGCTCGCCGTGTGGATGCCCTTCCCGAGATCGGCGTCGAGCGTGCCGCCCTTGATGATGGTCTGGCCCGAATAGGTGTTGGTGCCGTTGAACACCACGAGGCCCGGCCCGGCGATCGTGATGTCCGCGCCCTGGCCGGCCGCATTCGAGGCCTCGCCGTAGCTCGCCTTGCTGTCGTCGGCGATCGAGCCGTTGAAGGTGATGGTCTTGCCCACACCCGGGGCAAGGATCACGTTGGCACCTTTCATGACGAACATGTCAGTGCCGGCGGCGTTGCCGGCCTGGCCGCCATTGGTGCTGGAGCCGCCGGTGGCGACGTTGTTGGCAAAGGTGCTGTTGCCCTCGATAGTGACCGAGCCGCCCTGGCGCACGAAGATCGCGCCGCCGAATCCGGAGCCGCCACCGCCATAGAGGCCGTCGCCATCGGAACCGACGCCGCCGCCGAAGCCGGCACGGCCACCCGCGCCCGCGCTGCCATCGGCCGCATACATGCCGGAGCCGGCGTCGCCGCCGGACCCGCCCGAGCCGCCACCGGCACCGAACCCGCCGGCGCCGCCATTGCCGCCATCGCCGCCACTGCCGCCGGTGCTGACCGAGATGCCGCCATCACCGCCGTCGCCACCATCGCCGCCGGCGCCACCGCCGAAGAACTCGCTGCCGCGGCCGCCGCTGCCGCCATTGCCGCCGGCGCCGCCCTCGGCGACCCGGCCATCGGCCAGCGCGATGTTCCACAGCGCGAGGTTGGCCGCGTCCTTGGCGAGCTGGATATAGGTTTCGGACAGCGCCGCCGCATCGACCGCCGCCTTGACGGCGTCGGGCACGGGGATCGGGGCGCCCTTGGGCGTGAGGTCCGCGGCAACCTGCGAGGTGCCGATCGCGGCCTGGATGGCGCCGATGGCGACCGCGAGCGTCAGGTCGGGCTGGAAGGGCAGGGCATTGCTGCCGTCGCCGCCATTGCCGCCGGCGCCGCCGGTCTTGCCCTCGCCGACGGCATTGCTGCCGTTCTGGGCCTGCTTGCCGGCGCCGCCCTCGCCGCCATTGACGATGGCGTGGATGATGTCGCTGTCGGCGCCGTTCTGCCCGTTGGTCCCGGAGCCGGTCGCCACCATGCCGTTCATGGCGCCGCCCGTCGCCAGCGGCGAGACGAAGCGCAGGCTGGAGATCGCCGTGGTGTCGGTGATCGGGTTGGAGAGCGTCACCTGGTTGCCCGAGACGCTCACCACCGTGGTGCCCTGCGGAATGCCGGGACCGGAAAGCACCATGCCAGGCGCGATGTTCTGCGGCATGCTGCCGGCGACGAAGCTGATGGTCGACTGGCCGCCGCTGTTGGCGACGCCGCTGATGCCCGAGAAGGTGAGGCTGCTCGGCACCGTGCCGGTCACGTTGCTCGACAACACTACGGTCGTCTTCTTCTCGCCCGTGTCCGGATCGGTGACAGTGGTCACCGAGCTGATCGTCGTGCCGTCGGCGATGCCGGCGCCCGAGACACGCATGCCGGCGACGAGCGTCTCGTCGGCGCGCGGCAGCACGATGGTGCTGGAGTTCAAGGAAGCGGCGATGGTCGCCGCGTTGAAGCCGGTGATCGGCTTGTCGCCGGTCGGGAGCTTGTCGATGGTGATCGACTTGCCGTCGGCGCTGATGCTGACGATCTTTGCGCCCTCGGGGATGCCGTCGCCGGTGATCTGCATGCCGACTTCCAGCGTACCCGACGGCTTGTCCAGCATCTGGATGGTGGTCTGGCCGCCGCTGGTCGAGATGTCGAGCAACTGGCTGGCGCTGAAGGCGCCGATCGACACGAAGTCGTAGCTCGTCAGCGGAACCTGCGAGGTCAGCGCATTGCTGAGGGTGACGACGCCGGTCTGGAAGTCGATCGCGGTCACCGTGGTGCCGGCCGGCACGCCAGCGCCGGTGATATAGCTGCCGATCTGGATGGCGGGCGACAGCGGCTCGCCCAACTGGCTGGAGTCGAGCCGGATCTGCTGGGCGGTGAGGTCACCGGTCACCAGCGAACTGGTGCGGCTTACAGGATTGACCGCCACCGGCGTGGTGAAGGTAACTTGTGCGCCGTTGACGCTCGCGACCTCGGCGTAGATCCCGTCCGGCGTCACGCCCGGAATCGACACTTTCATGCCCGGCTTCAGCAGCGGGTTGGCCGCGCTGAGCGTGATCGTCTGCACCGACATGCTGTTGCCCGCGCCGGTGAGGCCCGGATCGGTCACGAGCCCGCCAATGCCGATGATCGACGTCTGGTTGCCGGCCAGCGCCACCGCGATGGCGCCGGTCGAGACGCCCGCATCGCTGCCGCCGGTGCCGCCGACGACGGTATTGCCGCTGAATTCCACATTGCGCAGCGTCAGATTGGTGTTCGCATCCACGAAGAACACGCCGCCGAGCCCCGCACCGCCGCCGCTGCCCGCGCCGCCCTGGGTGACGAAATTGGTGAAGATGGTGTTCTCGACCACTTCCCCCGACTTCTGCACATCGACGCCGTAATGGGTCGCGGCATTGCTGTTGAGTACGATGTATCCACCGCCGCTCGCGCCGTCGACGACGGTCATTTCCTGCGCCTCGGCCCGGCGCGGTGCATCGACTGCGAGGAGGCCCGCCGCCAAGGCCAGAGCCGACACGCCGGCCAGCGCACCCCGCCTGACTGCGCCCAGCGGCGCGGCGTGCGGCGCTAGCGGGGATACGGTGGAGTGCGTGGCGAATATCGGCATTTGAAACCCCCAGAGACAACAATCCGGGCGCGAACCGGGCAGACTCGCGCCGAATGGAATCGTTAACAGGAGCAGCGGGGTCGGATTTTACCCAACATTACCCGGCGCGGCCGGAAGCGATGCATCCATGCAACACTGCGGAAATCACGCGCGTGTGATGCAACGAATTCCGGTCTGGCTCAGGCCAGCGTGACTGTTTCCTGCAGCCGGTAACCCCAATTGCGGATGGCGCGAATCGGTCGCGGCGAGGCCCCCGCCTCCTGCAGGCGCGCGCCGAGCCGGAACATCGCGACCCCCACATTGGCGCGGCTGTAGGACCAGCCGGAGCGCTCGAACAGCTCCAGCACCTGCCAGCTCTCGAGCCGCAGGTCCGGGGCGCGGGCAAAGGCGCCGAGCAGCACCGCCTCCTGCCGGCGCAGCTCCACGCTTCCGGCGGGCCCGGTGAGGGTGAGGCGGCGCATGTCCAGCTTCAGTCCGCCGCTCGCGGTGGGCGCCGTCGAGTCGATCCTCCGCCCGAGGGCGGTGACCGCGGCCTTCAGTTCCTCGCCCGAAACCGGCTTGGTGAGGAAGATGTCGGCGCCCTGCTCGTAACCGGTCTGGCGATCCGCGGCCTCGCGCCGACCGGTCATCAGGATTATGCCCAGTCCGGGCTGGATCGCCCGCAGCCGGCCAGCAAGGCTAAAGCCGTCCTCGCCGGGCAGGTTGACGTCCACCACCATGATGTCGATGGCGCCCAGTTCGGTACCGTCGACCATCGCCTCGGCCGACTCGACGCCGATCACGTGGTGGCCCATGCCCTGCAGCACCTCCAGCATGGTGCTGCGCAGCGCGTCATTGTCCTCGATTACCGCGACGTTCAGCATGGGTGCCACACCGAAAGGCGCACGCGGCGTCCATCGAGTTCGCAGTCCACCCGGCAGCCGAGCAGTTCGCCGAGTCCCCGCGCGAGATAGAGCCCGATACCGAGCCCCGTGCGCGCGCTTGCCCCCGGCCCGCGATAGAATTTCTCGAACATCTTGGCAGGGTCCGGCAGTTCCGCTCGCGCCGCTTCGTTTTCCACCAGGATCGACACGCCATCCTCCTTGCCCACGGCTCCCTTTACGCTCACCTCAACCTCCGAGTCGGCGGGCGAGTACTTCAGGGCGTTGTCGACGAGATTGCGCAGCACCAGCTCGAACAGGCGCGGGTCGGTGCGAATGCGCAGCGGCGGGACCGGTGCCAGCGCCACCCGGCCTGCCCCGGGAAGCTCGGCCAGCAATTCCCGCAGGGTCTCGTCGAGCGCCACTTCCTCACGGTCGACCTGCAACTGCCCTTGTTCCAGCCGTTCGGCATAGGCGCTGAGGTCGATCAGCCCGTCGATGCTGTCGATGGCCTGGCTGAGCCGCTGATGCGCACCACCTTCCATCGGAACGGCGCCCAGCGACAGCCGCGCCACCGAGAGCGGCGTGCGCAATTCGTGGGCCAGGAGCGCAAGGAATCGACCGCGCACGTCATGTTCGTGCCGCTCCAGTTCGAGCTGGCGCTGTGCCACCTGCGCGGCACGCGCCGCCGCGAGGATCTGCCGCGACCGGGCCAGCAGCAGGGCAAAAGCCAGCATTCCCGAGGCCGCCCCGAGCAGCAGCGTGCCATGCCGCGTCAGCGCCGTCGCTTCGGTCAGCGCCAGCAGCGGCAGCGCGGTGACGACGAGCGCCAGCGACTGCGCCACCCCTGCGACCCGCAGCACGACGAGGCCAGGCGGCGCATTATGGCGGGCGAGAATCGCCACGACGGTGAAGACGAGTGGTCCGATGACCACCAGCACCGCATTGAGCTGCAGGGCGAGGCGCACCCCGCCGAAGCCCAGCAACAGCAGGATGGGCACGCTGCAGAGCGGGATCAGCGCGAAGGCCTTCAGCGCCAGTGGCGGCGGCTCGAAGCCGCGCAGGAGGAAGACGTAGAAGGTCGTCTGGGTGGCGACCGTCAGGCAGACCAGCACACTGGTGAACTCGTCGAGCACCAGCCCCGGCAGCAGCAGCGCAAGATATCCCGAGATGGCGAAGCTGTAGATGATCGAGGTCGTCTGCGTCAGCACGTACCACAGCATCAGCTGCTCGCGCCGCGTGACATACTCGTAGGCGCCCCAGGCGAGCATGGCGAGCATCAGGCCCAGCACCAGCGCGATGCCGACGCCGAACAGGATGTCCTCGGTGTAGAGCGCGGTCGGCTCGAGGGCTGCGACCGAGATCATCGAGGTGCTCGTGGTCTTGAGCCGCAGATAGTAGGTCGTCGGGCTTTCGGGCCGGATTTCGAACGCAAGCGCGGCTGTCGGCAGGCGCTGATCGAGGGCAATGGTGTCGCCGCTCTGCCGCGTCGTCCATCCCCCGGCGCCATCGGGCGCGTAGAGCGTCAGGCTGTCGAGATAGGTCGGCCAGGCGCGCAGGAACAGCCACTCACCGCCATTGCGCGGCTCGACCACGATGCGCAGCCAGAACGCCGAATCGGTGTATCCGCCGGAAAACACCTGCGGCATCGGGTCGAACTGCCGCTCCAGCACGTCGGATATCTCGAGGGTGCCGCCGGGGTCTTCGAGAAGCTGTCGGTCGATGATCCGGTCGATGGCGAACGCGTTGCCGGCCCCGGGCAGGGCCAGCAGAATCGTCAGCCAGAGCAAGGCAATGGCAGTCCAGGTTCGCCTGTGCTGCGTGCGGTTGCCCCCCTGGGCATCCGCCTCGATCAACCTCATCAGCGCAATCGCTTTTCAGTACCCGCCCACGGCTCCAAACGAGCCGCCCGCAGCGCCGGAACAAGGGCGGTATTGCTGCCCCTGCGCCGACGACTACTGAGGGGACTTATGCCCCGTGGGTCGGCCGCGTGCAACGATGCAAATGCCGAATTCGTGTGCATCTTCGCGCCGCCGCCCAAGCGCGAGCCGATTGACCCCGGTCGACGCGAGGCATACAGACGGCGGTGCGTAAACGCCTGACGTGCTTTGACCCGCCTGCATCGCCCGCCGTGATGTGAAGTGGCCGACCGGCTCGAACCCCTATGTTCCCCGGCCCGCTGTGCGTGACGCAGGGTGCTGAGGGTCGGGAGTTTCTCCAATGAACAACATGTCGCAGCCGCTGTGGCAGCGTTTCCTCGTCTTCCTCCTGCCGCTGATGCTGAGCAACATCCTGCAGGCACTGTCGGGCACCATCAATTCCATTTTCATCGGCCAGATGATCGGTGTCGATGCGCTCGCCTCGGTCGCCGTGTTCTTTCCGGTGCTGCTCTTCCTCATCTCCTTCATCATCGGGCTGGCCTCCGGCTCCGCGATCCTCATCGGGCAGGCCTGGGGGGCGCGGAACGTGCCCAAGATCAAGCAGATCACCGGCACGACGCTGACGGCTGCATTCCTGCTGGGTCTGGTCGTTGCCCTGTTCGGCGGCACCTCGGCCGAGGCGCTGATGGGGCTGTTGAACGTGCCCCCCAACATCCTGCCGGACGCTGCGGCCTATGGCCGGATCATGCTCATCGGCATGCCGGGCTTCTTCATCTTCCTCATCTACACGTCGGTCCTGCGCGGGGTGGGTGACACCACGACGCCGCTGATCGCGCTCGTGCTTTCCATCCTCGTCGGCCTGGTGGTGACGCCGGCCTTCATCGAGGGCTGGTTCGGCTTGCCGCGCATCGGCGTCATGGCGGCGGCCGCCGCCTTCATCGCCGGCTTCGTCGTCTGCCTCGGCTTCCTCTATTTCTATCTCAACTGGCGCAAGAGCCCGATGGCACCCGATGCGGCGTTCTTCCGCAATCTGGGCATCGACCTGCCGCTGCTCGGCATGGTGCTGAAGCTCGGCCTGCCGGCCGGTGTCTCCATGGTGGTGGCGTCGCTCTCGGGCATCGTCATCATCGGCATCGTCAATCGCTTCGGCTCCGACGCCGGTGCGGCCTATGGCGCAGTGAACCAGGTGCTGAGCTATGTGCAGTTCCCGGCCATGTCGATCGGCATCGCCGCATCGATCTTCGCGGCCCAGGCCATCGGGGCGCGACGCAATGACGACGTCGAAAAGATCACCCGCACCGCGCTGCTGATGAACACTATCGTCACCGGCGGGCTGGTGCTCATCGCCTATCTCTTCTCCGAGCACCTCGTGGCAGTGTTCATCACCGATCCGGAGGTCATCGCCCTGACCGAGCGGCTCCTGCACATCGTGCTGTGGAGCGTGATTGTCTTCGGTTACGGCTCGATCTTTTCGGCCGTGATGCGCGCCTCCGGGGATGTATGGATCCCCATGACACTCTCGCTCGTCGCCATCGCGCTGATCGAAGTGCCGGCGGCGCTGCTGCTCAGCGAAATCTACGGCCTCGATGGCGTCTGGATCGGCTACTGCCTCAGCTTCTCGGCGCTGATGCTGCTGCAGGCGAGCTACTATTACGGCTTCTGGCGCAAGAAAGAGATCAAGGCGCTGGTTTGAGCCTGGCGGAGGTGGGTGTCAGCCCAGTTCCTGTTCCATCCAGGCAACAGCGAAACTCACCATCGGGGCGGCGGGCACCAGCACGCACTCGGCAGTCCCGATGCGACGCGTAGTGCCGCCGCCCGTCGCCAGAAACGCCCGCACGATGGTGGCGAAATAGTCGTCCGCCATGCCGTCGGGCACGGTGCTGGTGTCGAATTCCTCGAACGACCGCCACTGCGTGCGCCCGTCGACGAGGATAGGCGTCTCGTAGCGGCGCACGCGCTTGTTGGGAAAGCGGGCCAGATGCTCGGCATGATGCAGCAGCGTCATGGTGTCGAGCGGCGCGCCCAGCATCAGTACCTTGCCCTCGGCTGCCACCAGTTTGCCGAACGGTGACTGCGGGCCGTAGCCGTAATCGAGTGCGTGGTCGGCCACGAACCAGGCCGCCCTGCCGCCCAGCGCCGCGCATGAGGCGCCGGGACTGGCGCTGCGCAGTGCGCCGGGCGTCGTGCGCAGCATTTCGGGAAAGAAGCCGTTGTCCCGGATCGCGCGCGAGCGTTGGGGATCGAAGGGCGGGATGTCATCGCGCAGGTCGGGCTTATCCAGAACCTCGTCTTCGAGCTGCCAGTCGCAATAGCCGAGGATCGTGCCCTCAGGGCCGAGCACGTCACGCAGTGCGTCGATGATCGTGTCGGGTCCGCCGAGAACCGGCCCTACGCTGCGCAACGCAGCATGCACCAGCACAGCGTCGCCCGCTTCCAGGCCGATCGCTCCGAGCTCCGCCGCAAGGCTGCGGCGGGTGGCCGGCGTCGTCACCTCACCGCGCCGGCGTAACGCCGTTCCGGCACCTGCTGTTCGGCGGCGGCCTCGCCCTGCGCCGCGTCATAGCGCGCGCGGGCATTGCCGACTTCGTGCTGATGCGCCGCGGCCCATTGCCAGAGCGCGTCCAGCGGCTCGGTAAGCGTACGGCCGAGTTCGGTCAGCTGGTATTCGACGCGCGGCGGAATCTCGGGATAGACGGTGCGGGTCACCAGCCCGTCGCGCTCGAGATTGCGCAGGGTCAGCGTCAGCATGCGCTGGCTGATGCCGCCGATCGCGTGGCGCAGCTCGTTGAAGCGCATGGTCCGGCGGTTGAGATAGCCGACGATCATCACGCTCCACTTGTCGCCGATGCGGTTGAGGATGTCCCCCATCGCATTGCAGATCTCGACCTTTTCGGGCGAACCCAGCGCCATGGCACCCGTCCTTTCGCGTCCTGTCAGAGCCCAGATATAGACGCGGTTACCGTTTGTGACCAGAGGCGTGCCGGGGCTTATGCTGCGAACTGCCGCCCATGGAGGCCGAGATAGGCCTCCAGTTCTTCATTGCCCAGCCCCAGGCCCGCAAGCACCGCGCCCGCCAGGGCGATGCCGGCCGTGCCGGGTGCGGTGATGACCCGGTCGTCGGTCACCGGCCGCGGGCTCTCGACATAGTGCGCCGCGCCGGCATAGCCGCTGGCCGCCAGCGACGCCGCGTCGTTGCCGGTGTGGCGGAGGTCATCGAGCAGGCCGGTCCGCGCGGCCGCAAACACACCGTCGCAGATCAGCGCGATCAGTCGCTGCTGCGCCCGGAAATCGGCCAGCAGCGGCCCGAGATCTGGCGCGCCGTCCGATTGCCAGGCCGTGCCGCCGCAGACGACCAGCACGTCGAACTCGGCGGCGGTCACCTCCGCCAGCGCCAGGTCCGGCGTCACGGCGAGGCCACCCATCGAACGCACCACCGCACCATCCGGCGTGGCGTAGCGCGTCTCGATGCCATAATAGCTGCGCACCGCCGCGTTCAGCAGCGTCGTCTCCCAGTCGGCGAAGCCCTCCGTCAGCAGTGTGATCATGCGCGTCATGTCCGTCTCCCGGCCTGTCCTTCGTCGTCATCACGCTAACCAGCGATTGTGTCACTGCGTGTCAGCAGCCTGCCTTCAAAACGGCTTGACCGCTGCCGCCGCCGGTTGAGCATGGCGGGCGTGATTGCTAGAACGGCGCCACCCGAAGGCCACTCACCGCAAGGGACACCGCTTGCTCCATTCCGCCATGCGGCGCTGCCGCGCCTTGCTCGTCGCTTTGCTGCTCCTTGCCGGCGCCACGCCGGCCTGGGCCAATCCGCTGCTGCTCATCGACATGGCCAATGGCCAGGTGCTGCATGAGAGCGAGGCGGGCCAGCCCTGGCATCCGGCTTCGCTGACCAAGATGATGACGGCCTATGTCGCCTTCGCCGCCGTCAAGGCGGGGCGGATCTCGCTCGATACGCCGATCAAGATCTCGCAGCGCGCCTGGAACCAGGCGCCCAGCAAATCCGGTCTCGCGGTCGGCAGTTCGATCACGCTGCGCGATGCGCTCTACATCCTCATCGTCAAGTCCGCCAACGACATCGCGGTCGCCATTGCCGAGGCGGTCTCGGGGAGCGAGGCGACGTTCGTCGCCGAAATGAACACCATGGCCTCCGCCATGGGCCTCACTGCCACGCGCTATGCCAATCCGCACGGGCTGCACGATGCCGCCCAGGTCACCACCGCGCGCGACCAGGCCATGCTCGCCCTCTATATCCGGCGCGATTTCCCGCAATATCTGCCGATCTTCGGCACCGAGACCGTCACGCTCGGCAAGGCGCGGCACGATAGCAATAACGGGCTGCTGCAGCACTTCAGCGGCACCACCGGCATGAAGACGGGCTATGTCTGCGCCTCCGGCCTCAACATCGTCGCGACCGTCGAGCGGGATGGCCGCTCGCTCCTCGCCGTCGTGCTGGGCGGCTCCTCGGCCCGCGAGCGCAACGAGATGACTGCGGAGCTCTTCCTGCGCGGCCTGTCCGGCTCGGCGCAGCCCACCGGGCGCAGCGTCATCGAGATCGCCAATCTCGCGACCGCGCCGGTCAATATGCGCCCGCTCATCTGCGGCAAGGACGCCAAGGCCTATGTGGCCGAGCGCGAGGCGAAGTTTCCCTGGGGCCTGCGCGGCCAGCCGAGCTATCTCACCGATCAGGTCGCGGGCGTCAGCTACGAGGCGACGGATCTCGGCATCATCGTCGACGTGCCGCTGCCGCGCCGCCGCCCGGCCTGGGCGCCGCAATCGGTCGCCGCCATCGGCAACTAAGGCGGGGGACGTTCAGCCCGCGGCAGGCGCCGTACTGGTGGCTGTGGCCTGCCGCACTACGATCTCGAAACGCCACACGTCGGCGGCGCCGATGCTGTCGCAGGCGTGGCCCTGCTGGCGGCAATAGAGCGGAATGTCGATGCGCGCCACCGGGTCCGTGGCGAGGCACACGAACCGCGCACCGGGCGCCGCCGTCGCCAGCCGCTTCTCCAGTTTCAGCACGGGCAGGGGGCATTTGAGCCCCCTGTAGTCCAGCAGTTCACTGTCCAAGCAGCAGCACCCAGTAGACGCCATGCGTCGAGTTCGGCTCGTAGGCGACACCGAGGCCGGCACGGCGGACCGAGGGGCTCGCCAGCACGCCGGCATCGCTGGGCATGCCGCGCCAGCCGGAGAACACCTCGGCGAACGAGCCATAGCCTGCGCTCAGCCGCATCGCCGTGACGCCACCCGGCATGGCGGGGGCCTGGCCCGACCTGGCATAGGCGGTGGCCAGCGTCTGCGCCTGCTGGTCGAGCAGCGTGTCGCCGCGGACATCGGACGCGCCCTGTGTGCGGCGGTAATCGTTGAGCAGGAACAGCGCCTCGACGCGATTGAGCTGGGCGCCCGGCTGATCCATCCGTGCGGTGAGGCCCGGGGAAAGTGCCTGTCCCCCGCCCGGCGAGCAGGCGGCGATGGCGATGGCGAGACCGGCGGCGGCGGCGATACGGGGCAAAGCGGCGGCGAGCATTGCGGCAGTCATGGGCTGTCGGTTCCTGTCCTGGCCGGGTGCTGAAGGTGGGTGGGCGGCCCTGCGGGTTCGTACCCTGGGCCCCGGGATTGGCAATTCTTGGACCAGGGTCAATCCTGCGCGCCTAGCTATCCGCGTTCATTCTCTAAGTCCAGTTAAGGGCCGCCCCCGTTCACGAAAGGTTGCAGCAGCGTTTGCTGCGACCGGCCTCGCCCCCGTCAGTCGCCGACGCGCAGCATCGTTGCTTCGGGCATCCAGTTCCGCCCTCAGCCGGATGTCGCGTTGTGCCCGTCGGCGGCCATGCTAGTCTCCGCCGCGCCCCCTTGGCCCAGGATTCTCTCATGACCGACACCGTATCGCCCAAGCTTTTTCTCTCCGATGAGAAGAAGGCCTGGTTCACCCATGACCGCTTCGGCATGTTCATTCACTGGGGCATCTACGCACTGGCGGCGCGGCATGAATGGGTGAAGAACCGCGAGGAAATCGACGACGCGGGCTACCGGAAATATTTCGATCACTTCGATCCCGATCTCTACGACCCCAGGGAGTGGGCGCGCCGGGCGCGCGAGGCGGGTATGAAATATGTGGTGCTGACCAGCAAGCATCATGACGGCTTCTGCCTGTGGGACAGCCAGGTGACCGACTACAAGGCGACGCGGACGCCGCATGGCCGCGATCTCATCGCGCCCTTCGTCGAGGCGTTCCGCGCCGAGGGGCTCAAGGTGGGGTTCTACTACTCGCTGCTCGACTGGCACCATCCGGACTTCACCATCGACATGTACCACCCGCTGCGCAACCGCGCGGACGCGGCGGCGCTCAACCAGGGCCGCGACATGACGCGTTATGCCCGGTACATGCGCGACCAGGTGACCGAGCTTTTGACCCGGTACGGCAAGATCGACATCATCTGGTTCGATTTCAGCTATCCCGGCCGCACCTATAACGGCCTGCCGGGCAAGGGGCGGGACGACTGGGAGAGCCTCGAACTGCTCAAGCTGGTGCGCCGGCTCGCGCCCGACATCATCGTCAACAACCGGCTCGATCTCGATATCGAGATGCCCGACATGATCACGCCCGAGCAGTACACGCCGCGTACGCCGCCGCAGATCAACGGCCGGGACGTGAGCTGGGAGATGTGTCAGACCTTTTCCGGCTCCTGGGGCTATTATCGCGACGAGGAGAGCTGGAAGAGCCCGAGCCAGCTGATCCAGATCCTGATCGATGGCGTGGCGCTCGGCGGCAACCTCTTGATGAATGTCGGGCCGACGGCGCGCGGCACCTTCGACGCCCGGGCCATCGCCGCGCTCGACGCCTATGCGGGCTGGATGCAGCTCCACGGCCGCGCCATCCATGGGGCAGGGCGATCCGCATTTCAGGCGCCCGACGGCTGCCGCTACACGCAGAGGGGCAACCGACTCTACCTCCACATCTACAACTGGCCCAACCGCTACCTGCATCTCGACGGCCTCGCCGGCAAGGTGGCCTATGCGCAGCTGCTGAGCGATGCCAGCGAGGTCCTCTGGGTCGGCGCGCAGACCGATCCGCATTTCGTGCCCCCGGTCGGCGAGACGACGCTCACCCTCGACTTGCCGGTCAAGCGCCCGGACGTGGTGGTGCCGGTGATCGAACTCTTCCTCAAGGACGCCTGAGCCATGACCACCTTGCGTCGAGAACGCATTGCCCTGCCCATGTCGCGGCTGGGCCGGCCCAGCAATCTGCCGCGGTTTCGCTGGCAGCAGCCCATGCCGAACCGCGAGACGCCGCCCAATCATGGGCTGTCGGAAGACGAGAGCCGGCATGGCTTTGCCTGGGGCGAGGACTCGATCCTGCCCTATCAGGTGTCGGACGACTATGACCGCGACCTCAGACCGGGGGAAATGGATTGCCTCGTGCTCGAGAACGGCCGGCTGCGGGCGGTCATTGCGCCGACCCTGGGCGGCAGGCTGCTCGAACTCAAGGATCTGGCGACCGGCCGCGACCTCGTGTTCCGCAATCCGGTGTTCCAGCCGGCCAACCTCGCGGCGCTGAACGCCTGGTTCTCCGGCGGCATCGAGTGGAACGGGCTGATCCCCGGGCACACCCCTTTCACCTGCGCGCCGGTCTTTGCCGGTGTCCGCGACACCGAGCACGGGCCGATCCTGAGGCTCTACGAGTTCGACCGCATCGTGGAGGCGACCTGGCAGGTCGATCTCTTCCTGCCCGAGGGCTCCGCAGTGCTCTATGCGCATGGGCGGATCGTCAATCCCAATGCCGAGCAGCGCCTCGCCTATTGGTGGACCAATGTGGCCGCGCCGATGCTCCCTGGAACGCGGGTGCTGTCGCCGGCCGAATACTCGATCGAGCATATCTGGCCGGGCAACGAGCTGGGGCGCTGCCCGTTTCCGCGCGACGACCCCGATCCCTCCTATCCGGAGAACTGGCAGAACGCGACCTCGGTGTTCTTCCGCGCGCCAGCGGCCCGTCGTCGCTTCATCGCTTCGGTGGATGCCGAGGGCTATGGGCTGATGCAGACGGCTACGGCGGAGATGGAGGGGCGCAAGTTCTTCTATTTCGGCAGCGCGGTGGGCGGGCAGAACTGGATGGACTATCTCGCCCGGCCGGGCGAGGGGCTGTATCTTGAAATCCAGAGCGGCGTGGCCCCGACGCAAAACCAGCGCTTCGCGCTTGGCGCCAATTCGGAGCTGGAATGGACCGAGGCCTACCTGCCGGTCCGGCTCGACGCCGCGGCGGCGCACGACGCCTATGGCGCGGCCGTCGCGCATGCGGCCGAGGCGCTGGACGGGCTGGTGCCGCCCGCAGAATTGGAACGGGTGGATGCCTGGCTGCGCCAGGAGGCGCGGCGGCCGCTCGCTGTGCGTCACAGTTCGGGCGAGCGCTGGGGCGCGCGCCAGGAAATGTTGGTCGGGCGGCAGCTCGCCTCAGGGCTGGACTTTTCCGTCGCCGGTGCCGACGCGGACGAGGTGTGGGACGCGCTGGCGCGGGACGGTGTCCTCACGGATGCGCATCTGGCGGCCGTCCCCGAGGGCGTGGTGGTGTCGCCGGCCTGGCTCGCCCGCGTCCATCGCAGCGCCGAGCAGCAGGGCGCGAATTGGCTGCATGAGCTGATCCTCGCGACTGCGGCGCTCGACCGCGAGGAGCGCGACGCGGCGCAGCAGCATGTCGACCGCTCGCTGGCCCTCCGGCCGAGTTGGGCGGCGCATCGCCTGCAGGCGCTCCTCGCCGGTGACGCCGATGCCGCCCTCGAACACTATCTCGCCGCCTGGCGGCAGGGCGATGCGCCGGCAGAACTCGCCGTCGAGATCGCGACTTTCCTCATGGCGCAGCAGCGCCCTGCCGCGCTCAGGGCGTTTGTCGAGGCGCTGCCCGAGGCCGTGCGGGATCGCGAGCGCATCGTCTTGGCGCGGGCGGTGGTCGCCGCCGATGCCGGTCGGTTCGACGAACTGGAACGGCTGCTGCTCGAACGCCAGTACGCTTCCATCCGCGAAGGGGAGACGCTGCTGTCCGACCTCTGGGTCCGGCTGCAGCGCGGCCGGCTGGAGGCCGAACTCAGCCGCACCGCGACAGCCGAGGAGGTCGCCGCGCGGCTCAGGACGCATCCCTTGCCGCGCCAGCTGGATCTCCGCATGCACGACGTCGAGGCGAGCTAAAGTTCTTCCCGCTTGAAGCCGATCACCGTCGTGCCACGCCCTCGTCCTTCGACGGGCTCAGGATGAGGGCTGCTGCTGGGTAGGAGGCCCTCATGGTGAGCCTGTCGAACCACGAGGGCCGGGCAAGCCGGGCCCAAGTAATACTTGAGCGGTGAACCGCTCTAGCCAATCGCGCCTTTCGTCGATTGGCTCGCGATGGAGGCCTTGATGCGCGCCAGCATGAGCTCGTCCACCACCACGCCCTCGTGGCGCAGCGCCAACACGGCCGCGCCGACCGAACCGTCGCCGGCGAGGCGGATGTCGGGGGTGTGGCCGGCCGCCTCGAGCAGTTGCGACAGTGCGGCCGGCAAGCCGTCGAGACGGGCGGCGATGCTGCCGCCCAGCACGACGGGGCCGGGCATGGCCGGATCGAAAACGAGGCGGAAGTCCTGCAACAGGTAGGCTTCCGACTGCGCCAGAAGAGCCGCCGCCACCGGGTCGCTGCGATTGGCGAGGACGAGCGGAGCGAAGCCGGCCATCTCGATGGGGCGCATGCGGTAGATGGCGTGGATAAACTGCTGCAGCGAAACCGGCCGGCTGTCTCCGCCGCGCGCGTCGGTCACCTCGATACCCAGCGAGCCGAGAATCGCCTCGGTCAATGCCGTGGCGGGCCCGCGGCCTTCGAGCGCCGCGGTCACCGCAATGGCGGCCTGGTGCCCGAGCCAGTGGCCCGAGCCGAGATCGCCCAGCAGATAGCCGGCGGCGTCAATGACGGCCTCGGTTTCGCCGTTGCGGATGCGCACGGCGCCCGAACCCGTGCCACCGAAGACGCAGTAGCCTTCGGTTGCCGCCGAGACCGAGGGCAGCATGGCCTGGGTGTCGCCGGTCATCACCAGGGGACCGCTGAGCCCCAGAGCGCCGAAGGCCTCGGTGAGCCGGCGCTTCACCTCGTCGTTGCGCGGGCCGGCAATGGCCAGCAGGGCAAGCGCGAGATCGAGCCGGCCGCCGGCCTGTTCGGCAGCGCTGGCGGCTGCGGCGGCGATGGCGGCAGCCGCCTGCTCGGGCGGGTTGGAGCCGGGATTGCCGCCGCGATTGCGCCCCTGGCCGAGGCAGTTGCCGTGCCGGTCGACGATGACGGCGCGCGAGGTGGAGCCACCGATGTCGATGGCGAGCAGAGCTGTGATCATTCTGTCACATACCCGCTTGTCAGCCGCATGTCCGCTGGGTAAGAATTGTTTTCACGGAAACGACGACCTCCCTGATAGTCATTTTCACGGCGGCCCCCTAGCACACGATGACAGCCATCGCAAAAACCTTCGGCGTGCTGAGCCGCATCGAGACCTACCAGTCTCAGATGCCCGCGACGATGGCGAAAATTGCGACCGTGCTGGTCGACGATCCCAAGGCGCCGCTCAATCTCTCGATCACCGAACTGGCCGAACGCGCCGGCACCTCGGCAGCCAGCGTCACGCGCTTCTGCCGCATGATCGGCTATGGCGGGTATTCGCAGCTGCGCGTCGGCATCGCCGAGGATGTCGGCCGCGGCGGGGACAAGGCGGCGTGGATCGGCAATATCGGCCGGTCCTTCGGGCCGGACGATCCGCCGGACGAAATCCGCGACTCGCTGCTGAACACCCACGTCGCCTCGCTGCAGACCACCGCCCAGGTGCTCGACCTCAACACCGCGATTCGCGTGGCCGGCAAGATCGTGCGGTCGCGCCATTTCGACGTCTATGGCGTGGGCGGCAGCGCGCTGACGGCGCTCGAGACCGAAGTCAGGCTCTATCGCATCGGCATCAATGTGCATCCCTGGAGCGAGGTGCATAACGGCCTCACCAGCGCAGCAATCCTCGATGCCGACTGCGTCGCCATGGGCATTTCCAATAGCGGGCGCACCGAGGAAACCATCCAGATGCTGACGGTGGCGAAGGCCGCCGGCGCTTATACGGTGGCGATGACCGGCAATCCGGATTCCCCGCTCGCCAAGATTGCCGATGACGTGCTGCTGGTGGCCTCGCCGCATGGCTATCTGCAGCCGGCGGACCTCTCCGCGCGGCTCTGCCAGCTGTTCGTGGTGGACCTGCTCTATCTGCTGGTCGCGCAATCCGACTTCGAAAAGACCACGCGGCTGCTCGCCGCCTCGGGCGCCGCCGTGGCCCCGCGGCGCCGGCCTCCGCGCAATGCGACCCTGCCGTTTTCAGCCGAGCAGATAGCCTCGGCCGATATCTCCAAAAAACAAACGAGTTGATGATGACCGATCTGACTGCCCAGTTTCTCACCGAGGTGCAGACCCGCCTGACGAAGCTGGCCGAGCCGAATGCCGCGATCGACAAGGCAGTCGAGTTGTGTGCCGATGCACTCGAGGCCGGTGGCGTCATGCAGGCCTTCGGGACCGGTCACTCGGAAGCCTTCGCGATGGAAATTGCCGGGCGCGCCGGCGGCCTCATCGCCACCAACCGGATAGCGCTGCGCGTCCTCGTGCTGCGCGGCGGGCGGCCGGTTTCCGATCTCGGCAAGGCCGAGTTCGAGCGTGACCCGGATATCGGGGAGAACCTCCTGGCGATGTTCCCCATCGATCCGCGCGACATCTTCCTCATCGCCTCCAATTCGGGCGTCAACGGCTCCATCCTCGGCGTCGCACTGGCGGCCAAGGCGCGCGGCCACAAGGTCATCGCGGTCACCAGCCTCGATCACACCATGAAGGTCACGCCCAAGCACCCGAGCGGCAAGCGCCTCAGCGAGGTCGCCGACGTGGTGATCGACAATCTGGCGCCCTTCGGCGACAGCACCATGCAGCTCGAAGGCGGCATCGGCATCGGCGCGGTCTCCTCGATCACGGCCGCCTTCATCGCGCAGCGGATCACCTTCGGCGTGGCCGAAACCATCCGCCGGCGCGGCAACACACCGCCCGTATTCCTCAGTGCCAATATTCCGGGCGGCGACGAGCACAACCGTGCTCTGCAGGATCTCTATGGCGATCGGATCCGCGG
>VFQR01000446.1_pt1 | contig 58741 bp, 56 predicted proteins | sample 3512321 | NCBI WGS metagenome assembly VFQR01 (sample SAMN10412374, study PRJNA504923) | tailings metagenome | isolation source: Relicate 3 Philex TSF1 revegetated site | place: Philippines: Tuba, Benguet | collected 2017-08-29 | reverse complement strand
CTGAGCTTACCTCCGCTGACCCAAATACTCCTTTTGTCAACCTGCGGAATGTCGGCTATAAGTGCGATCTCTTAAAACAAGAAGAGACTAAAACAAGAAGAGACGATTGACTACAACTCGCTTCATTCCCATGACTTGAAAATTTGGTTAACCGTTAACTGGAAGTCTGGAAAAGCTGGAGAGATAACCTGATCTGCTCATCAAAACTGCTGTAGCTCATACTCTCCATCGACTAGAGTACAAACCGTGCAAGTCGGTCGTTTAGGTGAGCCGATGTAGCGCCGACCACCAATGCCAAGATAATCGATAATCCAGTACTCTTGAATGCCCAGGTTCTCGTAGTCAGACATTTTGACCATGTAATCATCACGCCAGTTGGTCGAAACCACTTCTACAGCCAGTTTGATTGTTTTTCCATGTTCAATCACAGAAGAACTTTCCCATCGATGTTCATTCACTAATACACGGCGATCAATAACTGCGATATCAGGTTCATAGCCCGTATCATTAGCCAGCTTGACAATGCATTCTCTAGGGATAAAGTAAGGAGCCTGCATCTGGTCAATGACATTATTCAATCTTTTAATCACAAACCCTGCAATCTCTGAATGCTTTCCCTTAGGCTTTGGCATCTCAATAATCACCCCGCGTCGCAGTTCGTAGCGATACTCTGAATTTTCTGGGTAACCCTCTATGAACTCATCAAAGGAGACAGGGGTTTATATCGGTAATAGCAACCATGGGTACTCGGCTCCTACAGTTCCTCAGGTCAATTATGACAAACTCCAGCGGCGACCCAGCTTTTGGTGCTCTCGCTGGGCGGCTTTGATCAGGTGCTCCATGTGCATATCTCTGCCTTCGCTGGCCGCCGTAAAGGCCGCCGCCAAGGCAATGTTTTTGATGTTGCCGCCCGGTAGCTTCACCTCCCGCGCCAGCACCGCCAGATCCACATCCTCCGCCAAGGGCACGGCGGGCGGAAACGTCACCTGCCAGATGCGATGGCGCGATTCTTCGTCGGGGAAGGGAAATTCCACAATCATTTGGATGCGCCGCACAAAGGCATCATCCATATTTTGGCGCAGGTTGCTGGCCAGGATGGTAATGCCCTCGTAGTCCTCCATCTTTTGCAGCAGGTAGCCCACCTCAATATTGGCGTAGCGATCGTGGGCGTCTTTCACATCCGATCGCTTGCCGAACAGAGCATCGGCCTCATCAAAAAACAAAATGGCATTAGCCGTTTGAGCCGCCATAAAAATGCGGTCTAAGTTCTTTTCGGTCTCACCAATATATTTGCTCACCACCTGAGACAGATCGATGCGGTAGAGATCGAGCTGTAGCTCATTGGCCATGACTTCGGCGGCCATGGTTTTGCCGGTGCCCGGCGGGCCTGCAAACAGCATCGCCAACCCCTTGCCTCGGGAGAGCTTATCGCCAAAGCCCCAGGCGCGATACACCTGCTCCCGGTAGCGGGCCTGGTGGCAAATTTCCCTGAGCTGCGCCGTTTGATCGACCGGCAGCACTACATCTTGCCACTGGTATTTGGGAGTCAGCTTTTGGGCTAGAGCCGCCAGTTCTTGCCCCGACTGCTGCCGCGCCGCCGCCATTAGCTCTACCAGCGTCAGGGCATCTCCAGCGGTGGTAGCCGCAGCCAGAGCAGGGCGCAGCGCCTCGCGAACGGCTCCTTCGATCTGCTCTGGGGTAAGTCGAAACAGCTCAGCCAGCCGATCTACTTCAGGCGGGCTCAAACCTGCTCCTGCGGCATCCAGGGCATTTTGCCAATACATCCGTCGTTCGGAGGCAGCGGGCAGCGGCAGCGGCACCCTTAGCAAGTCAGGATAGGCGATGTTGAGCCCAGCCCAGGGCCGGTGACCCGCCAGCACTACAGCCCCGCCAAAGTGATGGAGCAGTTCGCTCAACCAAAGGCCGATCTGAGCTTCGGTCTGCACCAGGGCATCTACCCCGGCAAGATAGAGCACCGCCCGCTGAAGCTGGGCCTCTCGCTGCACGAGCGTCAACTGATCGGTAATCTCAGCCGGGTTACCCTTCATCTGAGCCAGACTGGCCTTGAGTAAGGGAGCCTGGAGATGAGCGGCGATCGCCGCCGCCACCCCCTGCTTACCCACGCCCGATACCCCCTGTAGATAAACCCTAGGGGGCAAATGCTCCCCAGAACCCCGGGCCAGGCCATCTACCCAAGCGTCCCCCAGCGCCAAAGGCAGTTGCGCCGGGGGAGCCGGGGCCCGCTCTAGCTGGCAAAACGGTCTGAGCCGAAAATCTAGCTCATCGTCCCCCAGTAGAAACTGCACAATCCGACGCTCTACCCCCAGAGCATGGGCTAAAAATGATGCCTCCGCCTGGTTGGCGGGCGGTACCACCTGAACCAGCCGATGCTCTACCAATGGGCCACCAACGGTGAAGCGGTGTCGGTTTTCGAGCTTGTCGGAGAGGGCCTGGCAGAGCAGGTTGAGCGCTAAATCGACCGTGGGGGCTTTGCGGGTGACATCATCTTGCAGGTAGGCGTAGAGCCGTTCGTAGCGCAGGTCGATTTCGGGCGCTAGAGCCACTAACAGAACGTCTAAATCAAACGGCGACAGCTGAAACCGCTCCTTGAGCAGGGCAAATCGTGAGCCAGGTTCAGCGCCCAGACCCAGGGCATCTATGGGGAATAGGGGGGGGAATAGGGGCTGACCTACCGATCGCTTCAACAGCTGCTGAACCTCGTCTTCACTGATGTAGAGCCCCCGGTTAGGGTCAGCGGCGGCCTCTGCACCAAAGAGTTGATCGGCAGCGGCGATCGCCTCCTGTAGACGCTGATCTAACCGCCGCAGTGCCGCCTGCATCTCGTTGAGCAGCAACGCTCTAGCCTGCGATGTAGATGATTCCATGCCCTACCCCAGAGCAGCCTACCTATTCAGTAGCTTAGCGGCAGTTGTCGATACAGCCTATTGCCAACCCACCCAAGCGGCGGCAGGCTAGCCAGGGCCAAGACAATCATCCGTCGGTGGAATTGCCAAACCCGGTGACTCGGTTTCAGGACGATAGCGGTGAGTGAGGGCAGCGGCCAGGCCGCAGAGTAGGGCAATTCCCACCAGCACCAGCGGCAGCCCCCAGGTCTGGGTCACAATTGGCAGCCCAAAAGCCCCCAGCACGGCTCCGGCCTTGGCTACAGCGGCGGCGAACCCGGCCCCCGTGGCGCGAATGGCCGTGGGAAACACCTCCCCCGACAGTAAAAACGTGGTGGAATTGGGGCCAGCATTCATCATCAGGTTAAATACCAGAAACCCCGCCACCACCAGGGCAGCTTCGGTACCGCTGCGCTCGGGGGCCAGGGCTGAAGCGGCCAAAATCAGCAGGCCACAGGCCATGCCTCCAAAGCCGATGATTTGCAGCCCGATGCGGCCCAAACGGTCTACCAGCCCAACAGCACAGAGAAACCCCACCAGCAAAAACACATCCACCAGGGCTGCACCCCTGGCCGCGTTGATCTCCTTCACGATGGGGTCGATGTCGGTGGAGAAAGCCAGCATGGCAATGATGACTGGAGTAAAGATGCCGATGCCGTAGGTGGCGATGTCCTGCAAAAACCATGGCACCGAAGCCAGCACGGTGCTGCGGCGATGGCTGGGACTAAACAGGGTGCGGTAGGCAATAGGTTCTGGATTGACCGGGGGTTCTAGATCTGGGGTAATGGCGATCGCCTCGCCGAGCAGCTGGCTGGCGGCGGCAGAAGCCGCCTCGTACTCGCCCCGGCTGATGTGGTAGCGGGGGCTTTCTAAGCGAATGGCGAGCCTGACAGCAGCCACCCCCAGGGCCAGGGCTACCCCTACCCCTAGCATCCAGCGCCAGGCGTAGTGAATAGCCATGGGTTCTGGGTCAGCATACAGCGCGCGGCACAGGTGGAGCACCACCACCCCGGTCACTGCCCCCAGCAGTGCCCCTACCGCCTGAAAGGCAAACGCCCCAATCACCAGGCGACCCCGATAGCGAGCGGGCACGTTTTCGGTGATGTAGGCGACGCTGATCGGGTAGTCAGCCCCAATCGCCACCCCGACCAAAAACCTAAACGCAATCAGCGATGCCGCATTCCAGGCCAGGGCAGTACCCGCCGTCGCCACCACAAAGAGCAGAATATCTACCACTAGCATGCGCTGCCGCCCGACCCGGTCGGTAATCGGGCCGAGGGTGAGGGAACCCACCAGGGCACCGACCAGGGCAGCGGCGGCCACGGCCCCCACAGCGGCGACGCTGAGCCCAAAATCTTGGCGAAGAAAGGGAAGGGCCACGCCGATAATAAAAAAGTCAAAGCCATCAAGGGCAATCAGCCCCGCCGACAGCAGCCACAGCAGCCCCATGGTGCGGGTCAGGGGGGCCGCATCTAGCCTGGTCTCAAAGGAATTGGAATGCACAGTCGTTCTCACTCGTTTGACTCGTAGAGTACTCGTAAGACAGGGTCTGTGTACAAACCAACTCAGAAATATGCCCTAGTACTTGACCAAGCTGATTTTGACAGGGGCCGGCAGCTCTGGGTACAGGGTGCAAGGTATACGGTCTACAGCTCACCTTGAACCCGAAACCGTGAACCGTATACCCCCCTGACCCGTCATCTCTAGCTTGGCAGTCTACTAGCCAACGCTGGTGAAAATGGCTGCACCGAGAATGCCGGAGACAGCCGTAGCGGCCAGCAGGTTGGTGAATAGACGACCCGCTTCGACGTTGAAGCCGAGCTTCTTATCTTCCTGCCCAGCAGTGAAAAACAGGGACCAGGCCTGGTTGGCGTTGATGGCCTCGGCCTGGTTAAAGCCAGGGCGAAAAACCACCGGGCCAAACAGCTCTTTGTTGGAAAAATCGAAATCGGTAGCCATGGTTGCTCTCCTTAAATAAATCGGTACGGCTTACAAAGAATTACAGAGGAATAGGGGAACAAGGTGCCGCAGCAGGTTGCCTAGAGGTGGGTCAACCAGGTGACAACACCTTGACCCGTGAGCGCCTCAAAGGCCAGGGCCGACGCAAAGCCGAGCATGGCCAGACGACCGTTGAGCTTTTCGGCATAGGTGTTGAAGCCAAACTGCTGGGTGTCATCCACGTAGACCTTTGGCTCTAAAGCGTAGACATTCAGACGACCGCCTTCTTCAGTGGTGTATCCGCGAGCTGTCATGGGAAACCTCTTGCCTCTATCCATAAGAAATGTAACATAATGTAAATAAATATTGCAACAAATTAACGTAGATGCTACGTCTGACGGCTATACGCGCTATAGAACCGTGTCTGGCAGGTATTGCAAACGTCCGGCGTGTACTGACTAAATCGACTGCTGCAACAGCTTGAGGCAGGACAGGCTTGGCGGTGGCCACAAAAAGCTGTGTGCCAGCGGCTACTGGCACACTACCGAGACGAGATCGAAGCCAGGCAGTAGGGTTTTTATAGCTGAGCCCTGGTTGACTGACAAAACTAATCAGCGGCATAGCAGTACGTCTGTATTTTGACCTCGATTCGCTAGGTGTGCTGCTCATGTTGTTCGCGAGAAGCCATCGCAGGTTCAGGATCGCGGTTATTGGGGAAACAGACCTGACGGATGAGTGTCCACCCATTCTCTAGGGCGGCTTTCAGCCAATCCCAGCCGATGCGGAAGTAGCTATTGCCACGAAACCAAGGGGGGGCAACCCAGCGCCGTTTACCAGCGGTGACGACCTCGAGGCCTTGGGCGGTGACCTAGAGCGTCGCGACCGCCAAGAGGAACCAGAGCCGAGAGAGGTCGCAGAGGTCGCAAATTTCAAATTTCTGGAGATTCCAGCCGTTGGATTGGTCATCGAGAAACGCCTCCTCGATATCAAAGCGCAAGCCGTAGTCTTCGAAGGTGTGGAGGTTGGTGGGTTCATCGCTGGCGATGGCCCAAAACTCACCGTTTTCACCCCCTGGGGCAATTGGTTAGCAGCTTGATAGAGCATCTCCCGATACTCCTCGAAGCCGACGGATGCACTGCGGTGCTCGAGCACCCGCCAGACCACAGGCAAGGCCCGACCTCTATGCACCACCGCCAGGCGGATCAAGCAATACTCATCCCAAAACAGCGAGGTATCCAAGCTCAGGTACAAACAGTCCTCATCCCAATGGGCTAATGCCCCCTGAATCAAGGGCTTGTACAGGCGATCGACGTTCAGACGACTGTTGTGCAGCCAGCGGCTTAGGGGAGCCAGCGTGTCAGGTTGATTTCCCCACGCTGGAGCAAGGCCGCCACCATCCACAGGCAGGTCGTCAGAGGCCACGATGCGCCCAAGGTACCGATTGACCCAACCAGGCGGTCAGGGCATTGTAGAGAGGGGAGTTTTCTTCACAGCATCTACGCTTTTGAGTGGTCTCTCAGCTTAGAACGCTGGCTCCCCTCTCGCCTCAGATCCCTGAAGCCACCGTCCAACAAACTGTTCAGCAGCTTTTAGCCAACTTTTGTCAGTCAACCAGGGCACGACCTCTGCGGTGCGATTGGCCCAGCCAGGCTGCGCCAACGCAGCACTCTACCAACCGAGCTAATTCCCTAAATTACAATGGAGAATAGGAGATTCGAACTCCTGACCTCTGCGGTGCGATGGTAAATATCTGAACTCGATAACCTTCGCTATTTAAGGGTTGTAGACTTTATTAAAAAGGCTTCGATCCATTTTCGAGCCAAAATTGCTCATGCTGGCCAGAAACTCGCCGCTGAAAGGCAGACCTTGAGGTGAATGCTCTTGCTTTATTGGATCCATAGCTTGCATTGGATGCGGTCTTGTCAGCTTGGTTTCCCCACCGTGATGAGCCATGGGGGAGAGTTACGGTGGTCGCGTCGGTCTACATGCGCTACCGGGCGCGGAAGCCTTCTATCGACGTTACGATATGCCGGACTATGGCTCTGACCCAGACACAGACGGATTGGTATGCTTCGAGTACGCCACTTTAACGCTCTAACTCATCTAATGCTTATGAATGATGCAGTTCTGACTGAGCAACTGAGAAAAACGGGCAACCTGATGGATTTGCTCAATGACGAGGCTTGGGTTCGGGAAGCAGATGCCGATCGCGCCGGGGAGGAAGGGCCGGTTGAGGCTGGTCTGGGCCTACAGCCTTACGTGGAGTTAATTAAGAATGCTTCGCCAGAAGCTTTGCAGCGGCAGCGGTGGACTGTGAAAGTGCTATCTATCTTGTTGTCGGAGCTAAAGGGGTGGTTAGAGTCGTGGCACCTCGGGCGAAGTCTGGAGGTTGTCTACATGGAGGCACAAAAATGCCTGTATCGTCACCTGAGAAATTTGACTCCAGAACAAACGGACTGGATTGAGGCGCTATTGGCTGAAAAAGAGCAGCCACTACCCGACGAGCAGAAGGTGGTTCGGGTTCAAGCAGTAACCATGCTCGCTGAAATGTTTACTGCCGAAGATTGGCAGGCGATCGCAGATATTGCCTCTCAAACGATGGCGAAAGACATTTTGCAGATGGGGCAAGAAGCGGCGGTTCCCACTCTCGCCATCTAAACTTAGCTATTTAACCATTCAATAGGGTTGAGAATGGCCTAGTGCTTTTCTATCCCCTCAAGCAAACACCTCCCCATGCCTGTCGGGAGTGAAGCCGGGGACAGATGGAGTTGGATCGAACATAACGGTGTACTGAGCTGAGGGACTCAGCCGCCGCATAGCTTTCAAATGGGCATCCGCATCATTGCGACGCCGAAACCGGGCTACAGTGCGCCGCTGCATGTGGGGGAGGAATTGAACAACGCACCAGGGATGGAGCAGCTGGTTGTAGGCCGTGGAAGCTTCCACTTTGTAGGCCACAAATGAAGAGTACTGCTGGCTCTCTAGACGGTGAGTCTCCTGCTCGCTGACAGCATCCTTTGGGTAAGACGGCACGCTCTCCCCGGCACTGGCAGCGGTAGGCCTCAACGCCTGCTCAATCTTGCCCAACAGTTCAGAGGCCTCTCGATCAGGGGGATGCAGCGTCCAGGCGTTGATCAGGACAGGCTGGAAGGTCAGCCGGTAGGTTTTGCTGTTTCTACCGTGAACGAGCCAAACGGCCTGCCGAGGAAGCTTTTGCAGACGGTACGAGCCTGGCCCTGGCGTTGCCAGCGCCGCCCGGATACGTTCGCTAGCTTTGCGTCGCTAGGTAGGGCATCAAACTGCTCGGTGGCATCGATACACTCAAACGGATCGTCAACGTCGATGTCGCGCAGTTCGTCGAATTTCTCAAAGAAGGCCGCCACGAGATTGGCGTACATCCACCGTTCGATTTCATTGGCATAGGGTTGCCCATGTTTGACTGGCCACATGTCGAATTTCCCCAAAATACCGGCTGGCAACGTGACGATAGAGCACTCGTTTGCTAAGGGTAACGAGAAATATCCGGCTGACATTCTCGGGCTATACCTAAACGGTGGGCTCACCTAGTGAGGCGAAGTCGCCAAAGCCTTTGTCTATCGATATCTCAACGATAGCCGCCTATAGATAGGAAGGCACAGCATGCGCTTACAAGCGTCTGTGGGTGGCCGTGAATGGTGAAGTTATCATCATGATTTTGATGAAATACCTGAACTTTTCCCCGATCAGTTTGGGCAAGCTAAGAAGACTTAAAAAACTTAGCTTTCATAGTGATGTGGTGTGTGGCTAGCCCAGCGTCTTGATGGCCAGTTTATAGCCGCAGCCCGGCGGAACAATGGAGCAACTGGCATGGCGAGATTTGTCTTAACCCACAGCAATAGCTATGCCACCGCCCTGGATTGGTCCACGCGACCTAACTATCAACTCGTTACCCCGTCGCGGCTGGCGGCTAGGGCTTTAGCTAAGCCCCACGAGCCTCTTCGTAGACTAGCGATTAAAGCCCTGGAGGCTGTCGACCAGAAAATCGCCCCTGATCTTACTGCCCAACGGCTGTTTCGCCAGGTGGTGCAAGACGTTGTGCAACCGGTAGATGGGTTGGGTACAGCGAGAGCTTGGCTGCCGGGGGTGCGATCGCTCCTCCAAAGCAGCCCCAATCTCGCGACCGTGACCGCAGCCTCTGAGCGAACCGCCCAGCTGCTCGACGTAGCCAGAGCCTATCAAACTACCCTGAGTGAGCAAGGGTTGATCGACGGAGCAGACCTCTACTGGCACGCTGCCGAGAGCCAGGTTTCTCCCCAGCAGGTGCTCATCTACGGCTACTTTCAGCCTCGCCCCGATGAACTGGCCTGGATCAATTCCCTGTCCGCTGAGGAAAGTCTGCTGTTTTTGCCGCTCGCAGAGTCACCGCTGTTTGCCGATAGCCAAGCATCCGTGGATTGGCTGGTGAAGCAAGGCTGGCAGATCATGGGAGAACTGGATGCCAGATCCCAGGGTTCTAGCAGGGATGAGGCTGCAACCGTTAAAACTGGGCAGAACCCTGGGATCTCTCCAACTGGGCAGAACCCTGGGATCTTTGCGATCGGGGAATCGCTCAGCCAGGTGTTTTGCGGGGCCAGATCCCAGGGTTCCAGCGGGGGTAAGGACGTAGCCGTTAAGTCTGAACAGAACCCTGGGATCTCTTCACCTGGGCAGACCCCTGCGATCGCCTACGCCTACAGCACCCTGGAAGCCGAGGTGCGGGGCACACTCGCCCAAGTCAAAGCCCTGCTCAACAGCGGCACCCCCGCCCGCGACATCGCCATTGTCGCCAGAGACGAAGTCGCCTACGGCCCCAAGCTGATCGACATCGCCTGGGAATATGGCGTGCCCCTGCGGGCTCTCTACCAAACCCCGATGCTCACCACCCGCTTGGGAACCTGGCTAAACCTGCTGGTAGACGTGCTCGATGCCAAATTTCCCTTCGAGGGCACAGCGCGGCTACTCAGCCACGCCCTGGCCAGCAACCCTGATCGCGACTTTTGGGCCACCGCCCGCCGCCAACATCCCCAGGGCTTTGCCGCCTGGAGAACTCTTGCCCAAGACCACCTTGACTTGGATCTCGACCTGCTGGCCCAGATCAACCAAGCCCGCCGCCGCGACAACTGGGTAGAGCTGTGGCAAAGCATTTTGGGTCGATTTGACCTGCGCCGCCGCTGCGCTCGCTGGGCGAGGGAGAGCGTGGCTTTTAACCGGTTCCGTGATGCCTTGAGGGAACTAGCAGAACCCGAAGCAGAGATTTTGAGCTGGGGTGACTTTCGCCAGGAGCTGCGGGACTTGGTGGATAGCTTGACCGTACCCGCCCAGCCCGGTCGCGGCGGGGTCGAGCTGCACAGCCCCCGGTCGTTAGTGGGGGCCAGGTATACCCACCTATTTGTCATTGGCCTGGCCGAGGGCGTGCTGCCTGCCCCCATCAGCAACGACCCCCTGCTGGACTTCTTTGAGCGGCAGCAGCTCCGCCCCCAGGGGGTGATGCTGCCCAGCGCCGCCGAAATGGCTCGGCGAGAGGCGCTGAATGTTTACTTTTTGCTGCAAACGGTGACCACCGCCGTGGTGTTTTCCTATCCCCAGTTGGAGGGGCGCAAGGAACTCTTGCCCAGCCCCTACTTGGCGCAGTTGGGGCTCAAGCCCAGTGAACCGCCAGCAACTGCGATCGCCAGCCCCGAAGAACATCGCCGCACTATCCTGCGCCACAACTCCCCCACTGAAGATCCGGTACTAGTGGCAGCCGTCCATGCCTATGCCGTCGAGCAGCACCGCGAGAGCAGCGCCGCCGCCAACGAGTACGACGGTGTCATCGGCATTCCCTTTGACTATGCCGACTGGCCCTTTAGCGTGTCGCAGTTGCGGAACCTGGGCCAGTGCCCCTTCAACTGGTTCGCGAGCAAACTGCTGAAGCTGGGGCCACCGGAGGAAATTGACGACGACCTCAGCCCTAGCCAGATTGGCCAGCTCTACCACCGGGTGCTGGAGCTGGTGCTGACCCGGTGGGGAGAGCATCCAGAGTTGGAGGTAGCCGACCCAGCGATGCTGCATGAGGCGTTTGCGATCGCAGAACGCGAACTCATTCCCCCCACTCTCCCCGCCTGGACTTTACGCCGGGAAGAACACCTGCGCGTCCTGGCCCTGGCCCTGCAAGACCCCAGCTTTTTGCCCACCGGGGCAGAGCCGGTTTTGCTGGAGGGCGACTTTGAGGGGGAATGGCACGGCCTGAAAGTGCGGGGCCGCATCGACCGGATTGACCGCACCGACGCCGGACTGGTGCTAATCGACTACAAAACCGGCAAAAGCCGCCCCACCGGCATCAAAGACCAAACTGGCAAAGCTTGCATCGACCTCCAGCTCCCGCTCTACCGGGAGGCCGCTGGCCCAGCCCTATTTGATGAACCCGTTGCCGACGCCTACTACTATTCCATTCGCGGCAGGCAAAAAATTGCGCTTTCGTCGAAGGCACCCCAGCACGAATTGCCTACCGCCATCGAGCGCTGCAAAACCCATTTAGAGACGGGGCACTATCCGGTGCAGCCCGATACGGAACGAAAGGCCTGCGCCTACTGCGATTTTGATGCCCTGTGTCGCCAGGGCGACCGCCTCAGCCGTAAGGAGATGACCCATGGGACTGACTGAACAGCAAGAACGCGCCGCCTACAGTCCTAAGAGTGTGGCGGTCACGGCAGGGGCAGGCACCGGCAAAACCCACATGCTCTCCGAGCGCTATCGGTACTTTTTGCAGCAGGGCTTTTCGCCCCTGCAAATTGTGGCGGTCACCTTTACTGAGAAAGCAGCGGCGGAACTGCGATCGCGGATCCGCTCCACCATTGCCACATCTATGGGCGATCGCCCCGACCTACTAGCCGAGCTAGAAGCCGCCCAGATCAGCACCTTCCACGCCCTGGCCTCCCGCATCTGTCGCGAGCACGCCACCATTGCCAACGTGCCTCCCGACTTTGCCGTGCAGGACGAGCTGGAAAGCCCCATCTGGCAGGCCGATGTCTTTGCCGATGCCCTGGCCCAACTGCCCAGCCACTTCTACATGGGCATTTCCTACTCACTCATGCGGGATGTATTGCAGGCGCTGCTAGCCGATCCGCTCACCGCTGCCCAGGCTCTAGAAAAAGGCCGCGACGACTGGCTGCCTTGGGTGGAGCGCATTCAGCTTCAGGCCCTAGAGGAATTCTTGTCGCACCCGGACTGGCTGAGCAGCAAGCACACCCTGCAAGCCTACGCCGCTCCTGGTGACAAGCTAGAGGAGCATCGGTTGGCGGCCCTGGGGGCAATCGCCCTGTTTGAAGAGGGCCATGCCGCCCAGGCATTGGACATACTCAACAGCTTGAGAATCAACGTCGGTAGCCAAAAGAACTGGGGTGGTAAAGAGGCTCTGGCGGCAGTGAAAGCAGCGATCGCAGCTTTACGTGACCTGGCCCGAGAGGCGATCAAAACTGGCTTGATCACCCTGGAAGCCAACGCCTACGACGACCAAACCGACGCTCTACTGCCTAACCTGCGCGGTGCCTTTGCCTGGGTGCGCGACTTTCTGCAAAAAGCCAAGTACCAGCAGCGGGTTTTGGATTTCAACGACCTCGAAGTCCATGCCCTGCAAGCCCTGGCTGACCCGACGGTGCAGCACTACTACGCCCAGCGCTGGAAAGTGTTTCTGATCGACGAATTTCAAGACACCAACCCCATCCAGGGGCAACTGCTCGAAACGCTCACCGCCAACGCCACCCTCACCATCGTTGGCGATCCCAAACAATCCATCTACAGCTTTCGGCGGGCGGATGTGCGGGTGTTCCAGGAGTGGCAGACCCGCATTCACCCAGGCAATGACCCCGTTAAACTCAGCCTCAGCTTTCGCACCCACCAGGCCCTGATTGCCCAGATCAACCAGGTGTTTGCCCCCGTCCTGGCCGACCTCCACCAGGCTTTGGAGGCTCACCGCCAGGAAGCCCTAGAGCCTACCCCCGAGATCCAACTCTACACCGTGACGGTGGATGAGGAATTCAAAGAGGAAGCCAAGGCTGACCCCTGCCGCCGAGTGGAAGCCCAGAAAATTGCCGACCTGGTGGAGGAAATTCTCTCGGCCAAGCTGCAAGTCCACGACAAGCCCAGCGGGCAATTACGGGAAATTCAGCCCAGAGACATCGCCATTTTGTCGCGCACCTGGGGGCCGCTGGAACTGTACGGCCATGCGATCGCTGCCCGCAACATCCCCATCTTGCAGGCCGGGGGCGGCAACCTGCTCGACACCCGCGAAGCCAAAGATGCCGGAGCACTGCTACGGTTTTTGGCTGACCCGACGGATAGTTTGGCCCTAGCGGCGGTGCTGCGCAGTCCTTTCTTTGCGGTTAGCGATCGCACCCTCTACACCTTTGCCCAAACCCTGCCTGAGAAAACGGGCTGGTGGAAGCACCTCCGTACCAGCACCGACCCAGACTTGAGCCGCGCCAGAGAAATCTTGGGTGAACTGCTGATTGCCCGCCGCACCGAAGCGCCGACTCGGCTGCTACAACTGGGCGATCGCCTCACCGGCTACACCGCTGTGATTGCCAACTTGCCCGGTGCCGATCGCCGCCTGGCCGACTGGCAGGGCTTTGGGGAACTGGTGCGATCTCTGGAGGCAGGCAGCTTCGACGTGCTGGCCGTCATCCGTCGGCTCCAGCGGTTGCAGGCTGCCGAGGTGGAGGTGCTCCGCCCTGCTCTGGCTGGAGGCAATGCTGTCAGCCTAATGACCATCCACGGGTCTAAGGGACTGGAGTGGCCGGTAGTGATTGTGCCCGACTTGACCCGCCAGTCTCCTCCAGATTCTCCCCTGGTGCGCTTTGACCCAGAGTTGGGGGTGGCAATCAAGCTAGAAGATGACGAGGGGGAACGGCAAAAGTCGGCTCTCTACATCCTACTGGAGCAGCGCAAAAAGGCCAACGACAGCGAGGAGAGCAAGCGAGTGCTCTATGTGGCTCTGACTCGGGCACGCGATCGCCTCATCCTCACCGCTGCTAAAGCCGCTGGTGGTGGCCTAGATGTTTTGCAGCCTGGGCTAGACGGTCTAATTGCTCCTGCTGCAATCCCCTTTGCGCCAGAACTGGCCCAACCCGTAGCCCCCGTGGCTCTTACCATTCCATCTCTGCCCGAGCAGATTATGCTCTACCCCGCCAGGGCGGGTTTTGCCGAACTACCCGTCACCGCCTTGAGCGATTACGCGATCTGCCCCCTGCGGTTTAAGTTTCGCCATGTGGATGGCCACCCCGGCTATACCAGCGGCAACGGCACTTCCAATTTAGGAATGGAGCTAGGAAAACTCACCCATAAGGCCCTGGAACTCGGTATTGATCAGGTCGAAACCCTGGCTACCTATGCCCCCCACCTGCTGCCCGCCACCGTCGAAGAGGCGCTTGCTCTGGCCCAAGTGTTCCGCCAATCCTCGGTCTATAAAGCCCATCGGGCGGGCGCGACTCATTGGGAGCACCCGGTTTCACTCACCGTGGGCGACCTGACCCTCAACGGTGTGGTGGATTTGGTGGGCGAAGATTTTGTGCTCGATTTTAAGACTGATCAGGCCATGTACCCAGAGCACCACCAGTTTCAGCTCTGGGCCTATAGCCGCGCCACGGGCAAGTCCAGCGCCCACCTGGCTTACCTGCGCCACGACCACCTGCATTCCTTTGACGTAGAGGCATTGCAAGCTATCGATCAAAAGGCAGACGCTTTAGTGGGTAGCCTAATGAATGGAGACTTTACCCCCAAGGTTACTTCCCACAACTGTGGAATTTGCCCCTATCAGGAAGCTTGTGACGGTGCATGACTTGATCTCATTCATTAAATTAACTTTGCCAAATAAAAAAGACTTCCAAATTAATCCTTAAACTAGCCAAGATTAAACCTTTATGAATGAATCTAAAAATAATAACGAGAACCGTTTAGACGCTGTTGAAAAAGTTCGACAGGGATGGATAAACAGACTTATAGACTTATCGCGCCGTAATAACTTACTGTACTACCGCGATCTCAAAACTGGGACACTTGACTTATCAAGCAGTGACCCACAATTGATCACAGAATTCATGGGTGGAGAACCTGTGACTTTAAATCGTCTTATAGACAAGGAAGTCCAGGAACAGGCAAATGCGTGTATTCAAAAAATCCATCGCCGCGCTCTTGCTAATTTAGAAGAGAAGGGTTTAGACACATTATTTCTGGCTCTGGGCATGGCAACATGGGAGCCTGTAGATGCTGGTCGTCCACCGAAGTCAGCATTAATTCTATTACCAATTCGAGTTGAAATTCGTGGAGCGATAAGGATTCAGCGCAATGGGAAGCTCAGATAAACCCAGTTCTCCTACAGGCTTTGGAGATGGATTATGACATTAAGGTTGCTCCACAAGATCTATTAAAAGGGGCTGATAGCATTGCGGAGGATGAACAGTCAGACTTGCCAAAAATTATTGAGAAATTAAATAATAAGACTCAAGACATCAAAGGATTTGATGTTATTCCTAGGCTGGTTTTGAGCAATTTCTCATTTCAAAAGATGGCAATGGTTAGAGATCTGCGTGACTGCCTTGAAGAAATGGCAGATCATGATCTAATTGCAGCTATAGCTGGAAATATTGAGGCACGTCAGGCGGTAAAGGGCGATGACGAGGAATTTGATGTAAGAAAACTAGATCGGACTTCTCCAGAGGAGGAATTTCTAGTATTCGATGCAGACTCCAGTCAACAAAAAGTGATCCGAGAGGTTTTATCAAAACAAAACTGTGTCATTCAGGGGCCTCCGGGTACCGGTAAGAGCCAGACAATTGCCATCTAATCGCTGCTCTGTCAGCAAAAGGCTTAAAGACTCTCTTCGTTGCAGAAAAACGAGCAGCACTTGAAGTCGTAAAACAACGACTGCAACAGAAAGGGCTAGGGCATCGTGCACTCACCAGCAAATCCACCGACAAAACCAGATACTGAGCAACACCGTATCGAAAGGCTTTCTCGTTCAGCCACAATTCCTTTTATCCCTGTATCACAACCGCAAGCAGCGGTTCGCTGACACAGGGCATTGCTGCGACAGGATTACATTCTCGCGTGAACTCTAGGGGAGCGATCGCAGTTGCATGAATACCGTTACCCTGGTTGCCAGTATGCCGATCGACCAATGCCGCCAGTTCTGCACATTTATCGATCGCGCTCTTGTGGCTGAGTGTATCAATCGTCATGCTGTTCTAACTTAAACTCTGCTTCTGCGCTCATTACAGGGAAAATTCTCTGTTACCAATGCCTCACTTGAGAGGATTAGGCAATCATCTGCCAGGTTTGTATATTCACGCCAAAGCTTTTCAAACCTAGGATAAATCCATGCCGTAAGAGAAGACTAGCGATTGAACGTTAAATCATTGGACTCATCAAAAGTAGAACCCGCCGTTGAACTGTGCCGTTGGGGTCTTCGGTTATCAAAATTGGTTTCGACATTTCAGGAGTAAATTTATGTTTGTAGTGTTTGGTGCGACCGGACAAACGGGTTCTGTGGTTGCCGATACGTTGCTTGAAAAACAACTGCCGGTGCGCGTCGTGTTGCGATCGGACAAAGCCGCTGACGCTTGGCAGGCGAAAGGCGCGGACGTTGCTTTCGCTGATGTCACTGACGCAGATGCGATAACCAAGGCGTTAGACGGCGCGATTGCTGTTTATGCAATGAATCCACCTACTTATCAGGCTGTCGATATGTTCACCATAGCCAAAAATATTGGTGCAGCCTATGTTGAAGCGATCGCGCAATCCAGCGTGCAAAAAGTTGTCTTGCTTTCTTCGGTCGGCTCGCAGCACGCTACTGGCACAGGCAACATCATGACAACTTACTTTTTGGAAAACATCTTTGACAATTTGGCGATTCCCGTCGCGTTTCTGCGGGCAGCGGGATTTATGGAAAACTGGAACGGCGTGGCTGTAATCGCCGCCGAAAAAGGCATTTTGCCGAGCTTTTACAGTCCACTAGACCGTAAACTTCCGATGGTTGCCGCTGCCGACATCGGACGCGCTGCCGCTGAAGCGTTGACCGAAGACTGGACGGGCAAACGCATCATCGAGCTATACGGCGCGGCAGATTATTCGCCAAATGATGTCGCCGCCGCTTTTGCTGCCGTGCTCAAGCGCGACGTGCAAGCTGTCGCCCTTCCCGAAAGCGATTGGCAGGCGACGATCGTTGGTTTCGGTGCCTCGCCTGAAGCTGCTAACGCTTGGTGCGAGATGCTGCGCGGCTTCAATTCCGGTCATATCATTTTTGAAAACAACGGCATTGAAACTCGCAAAGGACAAACGACAATCGAAAATTTTGCTGCCGAAACTGTAAAAGCGCAAAGCCTGATTTAGAAGTTCACGCTCAAGGACTCAATGAGAAATGCCTTTTCCATAAAAGCGATACCGAACAATGCAATAGACGGGAGAGCGAAATAGCTACTTTGTTATGCAACCTTCAGGAGGTTAAAAAGATGCATCGTTTGAGTCAGGTTTTGATCGGTACGGGATTGATTGGGCTGCTAACAGTTCCGGGGATGTCGAAAACGCCTAATCAACCATTGTCTCAGGTCATGCAGCCCACCCCAGTAGGCGTACAAGATACTGAGAGGATCGAACAGCGCAACAAAGAAATCGTCCAGCAGTATTTCGACGGTTGGCGCAACGGAACTGGCAACTTCTTCGATTTGCTTGCTCCAGAAGCAACCTGGACGATTACCGGAACTGGAGCAACGGTGGGCACCTACCGCAAGCAAGAACTCCTCGATCAGGTTGTCAACCCAACCAGCGCCCGTTTGTCTAGCTCGATCGTGCCAACCGTGCGCGGTATTTGGGCAGATGGGGATATGGTCATTGTTCTATGGGACGGAGCGGCGATCGCCAGGGATGGACAACCTTACCACAACACCTACACCTGGTATTTCAGAATGCAGGACGGCAAAGCAATCGAAGCGATCGCCTTTCTGGATATGCAAGAGTTCAACGACTTATGGGCAAGAGTTTCGCCGAGGAACTAATGCTGGTCGCCATACGGCAAAAGAACTAGGACACAGACAGATTGCCGTAAATGTTGTGGCTCCAGGCGCGATCGAAACAGATTTTGCAGGCGGTGCAGTGCGGGATAATCCAGAAATCAACAACTTCCTCACTTCGCAAACGGCGTTAGGTCGTGTGGGTGTTCCCGATGATATTGGAGGTGCGTTAGCGAAGCTTACCGAAGGTATCGCAGCATTGCTCTCCAAAGACAATCGCTGGGTGAATGCACAGAGAATCGAAGTCTCTGGTGGTCAGTCTATTTAATTTCAATCCACCTCAACGTTCAGGAGAACCATTATGTTGAATATAGAAAATAAGGTGATTGCTATCACCGGAGCCAGTAGTGGTATCGGTGAAGCCACCGCGAAGCTGCTCGCCCAAAATGGCGCAAAAGTCGTTTTGGGAGCACGACGGACAGACAAGCTAGAAAAGCTAGTCGAGGAGATTCATGCATCCGGTGGACAGCAGAGTTCAAAGCGGTCGATGTCACCGATCGCGACGATGTAAAAGCATTTGTGGAGTTTGCCAAAGCCGAGTTTGGTCGCGTCGATGTCATCTTTAACAATGCAGGCGTGATGCCCCTATCGCCGATGAATGCCTTGAAAGTCGAGGAATGGGACAACATGATCAATGTGAATATCCGGGGCGTGTTGAACGGTATCGCAGCGGGGCTGCCAATTATGGAATCACAGGGCGGCGGGCAAATCATCAATACTGCGTCCATTGGGGCCCATGTGGTCGTACCCACGGCGGCAGTTTACTGCGCCACCAAGTATGCGGTTTGGGCAATTTCTGAAGGACTGCGGCAGGAATCACAAAACATTCGCGTCACCACTATCTCTCCGGGGGTCGTTGCCACCGAACTAGGCTCCGATATCACTGATGAGTCATCCAAAGGCTTGTTAGAAGAACTTCGCAAAACCGCCCTTGCCTCAGAGGCGATCGCCAGAGCTGTTTTATACGCTGTGTCCCAGCCGGACGATGTTGATGTCAATGAAGTGATTGTCCGCCCGATTCGCCAGGCGATGTAAACCCTGTAAACCCATCATTGAGAATGATCCCATGACGCATTCAATATCACAATGCAAGAGTGATTTTGAGTCTGAGGTTCCATCTCAGACTGATTCCATCTGTGACTCTTTAGTTAATTATGCCCTGATTGCGATCGCGCAAGAAGTTGCTGAGTTGCTGAAACAATCCTATCCTGTACAAGCTGATGAAAGCGACAGTAGAGAGTTAATAGTCAGGCGCAATTTTGCTGAATGAACGATCAGCGGCTGAGTTAGAAAAGTCTGCCTAAGGAGAGAAGCGTTGATGGCTAGCTTGTGCCTTGACGCGTCAATTATTGTCTTGGGTTCCTAACTGGTAGACGCTTTTGCTGCGCCAGAGTAAGGCTGAATAGATACGCAGATCAGGCAAGGGTTTGAGGAGATGAATCAGCTCTGCCATCAGTACGTGATTCAGCAGTGTGTAGAACCAGCAAGATTGACGCCGCCGAAAATAGATTTAGCAATACGTGCTGCGCACAGGCTGCGCCAACGCAGCTATTGCCCTGCAAGTCGGCTCCTCTAGCCAGAGCCACCTAACACAGCAGTTCAAGCACCTCACTGGAATAACGCCAAAACAGGTTCGCTAAGCCCATAAGAATCTGATAAATCGCCGTAAGAATTTGAAAGAAGTTGAGTGTTGGAACTCACTACACTCAAGCTGGTTAAGACAAAGGCAACCTGTACAGAAAATATACAACCAGCGCCTAATAGCCACGCTGGCAGTATCCGTTGCGGGGGTGACCTCACCCCTGCCGACTGTGGCAGGATCTCTCAGATGTTATTCCCTGACAGCATTGCCAGAGGTTGAATAACTGTTGGCTCAAATTGAATGTGCTGATTAGTGAAGCAACCTCTTGTCGATAGTGTCACCAAGCGCTATATTGTCACTCAGTGACAGATTCCTGAAAGGAAGACAGCTGTGGGGAGTGACGGTACCAACGAGACCACAAAGAACGAGCGCAAGCCAGGGAGGATGAGTGAGCAGCGGCAGCAGCGGATACGTCTGGAGATTTCGCGGGAGGCATCGCGTTTGTTCTGGGAGCAAGGCGTCGCGGCCACGACCGGCGAGCAAATCGCTGCGGCAGTGGGTCTCTCGGTGCGCACTCTCTGGCGGTACTTCCGCAACAAGGAGAGCTGTGTCGAGCCGGTCTTGGCTCAGGATGGCGAGGAGTTTGTGGCGCTATTGCGCCGCTGGCCTCGGGATGTCTCCCTGGAAGATCACCTCATGGAGTGGGCAGTGAATCGGACTAAAGATCCCGATCAGCAGTCCTTTGATCAGGCTGTGATCAAGATGACCGTGCTGGCCGAAAAAGAGCCGGACCTGCGGACGGCCTGGCTGATGACCAACGACCGAATAGAGCGTGCTCTAGTCGAGATCTTCGCAGATCGCCTGCGGCGATCGCCTGACGATATCGAGGTGCGGCTGCATGCCGCAGCGGCCACCGCAGTCGTGCGCGTTATCAGTGAAGACATCAGTGCGGCCCTGATGGCGGGAGTCGATCCCACCTCGCTTGGCAACACGCTTAGGCAGATGGCCCGCGCCGTGCATACAGCTACAGGTGGGGCGGTCGGCGATCCTGTCGATCCTTAAACCCATTAACAACTGAAATCAGCAACAAGAATAAAGGAGTTGATCCTCATGTCAAAATTTTCTTCCAGCCATCCGCAAAAGCTGTTCAGAGTATTTCGATTAGACAATTGTGGAAAACATTTGAGGACATAAAGATGAATAAGGCGACCTTCTTACAGCGGGCTGCTGCATGGTTGATTGATCAAGTCATTCTCTCAATTATCTATTCACTAGCAGCGGTTGCTATTGGAGTAGTCATCGGAGCTTACGCTGATAGCGGAATACCTGTGCCAAATTTAATTGTAGCTCCGAGTGTGATTGTATTTTCAATTGCTCCTGCATTTGGCCATTTTTTGTACTTTGGTTACCTTTGGAGTCGGCGAGAGCAATCAATTGGCATGGGAGTGATGAACATCAGAGTCGTTAATCCCGATGGACATTCGCTGTCTTTTTTGATGGCTGGTCTACGCGGCTCGTTGGGGTATTTCCTAAGTAGTCTCATCTTTGGGTTAGGCTATCTCTGGTTTTTTGTGGATAAAGAACAGAAGACATGGCACGACAAGATTTTTAATACTGTAGTGCTGAAGCAATAGTTCGGACAGTTTCAAAGAGCAAATCGACAAAAGAGCTAGCGATCCATACATCCTTTGTAAAGCTCAAATCATCTTTGATAGAGAGATTTTCAACTTGCCCAAAGGAACGACTGCCTACTTAATAATGAAGCCCTTTCATAGGTAGAGCTTTAGAGGTCTTCATTAAACTTTTGTCAGTCAACCAGCGAGATCGGGATGGTCGTGAACCTCCCCCTTAGTCCTAGCTATCGTTGACGACATGTTCCAGCGTGGGGACTCAATCCGTTTGCCAGAGCCACCGCAAGATCGTGGGTGATCTCGTCAGTTCGCAAACCTATCAGCAAATGAACCTGACTACCTCATCAACCTCGAACTGACCGAGGAAGGGGCGACCTGCACCCTATAACCCCAAGATCGCGAACGCATGAAAACAATTCTGGAATGACATTGAGGATAGAGTCATGGTTAAGCATAAAAACGCTAGGCTACAACTGTTTGGGCTGCTGTGGTTAGCAGGCATGGCTGGGGTAATGACCCTGGTGTTGCTGCCTTTGCCCTTGCTCCCAGAGGGTGCTCCACCTGCCGCCGTGGTCAGGTTGTTAGTGCTGGTGCAGCCCACGATTTTGCTGTCGGTGGCGGTGCTGATAGGCGTGCTCTTGGCTCACCGGCTAGGGCTAATGGCACCAGGGGCAGAGGCGTTGGTTGCTGGGCGATCGTGGCGGAAAGCCATAGTTCCTCAACTGTTGCCCGGCGTGGTGGGTGGGTTGATCAGCGGCGCACTGCTGACGGCGATCGCCCTGCTGTCTCGCCCGCTGCTGCCACCCGCCTATGGGGCGGCTGAACCCACGCCGCTGCTGGTGCGATTTCTCTACGGCGGTATCACCGAAGAAATTTTGATCCGCTGGGGGCTGATGACGCTGCTGCTCTGGCTGGGCTGGCGATTTGGGCAGCAGCGCCAGGGTAAACCCCAGACCCAATGGGTGGTCGTCGCCATTGTCGTCTCCTCCCTAGGGTTTGCTGTGGCCCACTTGCCCGCTGCGATCGCCCTAGGCCTGCCCTTAACCCCAGCCCTAGTGGGGTTCTTGCTAATCCAAAATGCTTTGTTTGCAGTAGTTGCGGGGTATTTATTCTGGCGCTACGGGCTAGAGTCCGCCATGATCGCCCACCTGACGGTTCATGCCGTGCTGGCCCTGATCGGCTGAGGCATCTCCTCAAGCCCGCCGGGCACGACCGGGGGCTGGGTGATCTCGAATCTTCGCCACAGTTAAAGCGTTAAACACCCTGTCTCAAGTTTCTTCTAACAGATCACGAAATCGTGACCGACTCACGACCGACTCAAGACCAACAGCTTCCATTAGGAGGAGAATTATGCGCGTTCCCAAGACCTACGTCAGGCGCTTATTGACAGGCACAGCAGTGATGTTGCTTGTCCTCGCTGGGGCACCTGCCGCATTGACACAGTCAGAGGCGACCGCAACTGCTGCGGTTGCCACCGCCGACAAAGCGGTCACGCACGCCGAGAACGACCGCGTTCCCCAAGGCGCGTCCTGGACGCAGCACTACTTTCCGTCCTCAGACGGCTCTGAAGTTGAACTGCACGCCGACGTTCTGTTGCCCGAAGGACTGTCCACAGGCGAGCAGGTGCCGGTGATCCTGTCGGTCGGAGCGTACTTCGGGCACTCCGGCCAGCAGGCACTGGAAAACCACGCGCACACCGGCCCCTCGAACCGCTTCAACGACCTGATCGAAGGCACCGATCTATTCAACCGCGGCTACGCCCTGGTGATGGTTGACCTGCGCGGCTTCGGCGGCTCCACCGGATGTCTAGACTTCATGGGTCCCGGTGAGCAGGCCGACGTGAAGGCCGCGATCGACTGGGCGGCGAGCCAGCCCTGGTCTACTGGTGCCGTCGGCATGTATGGCAAGTCCTATGATGCCATTACCGGTTTAGTTGGCAACAACCTCGACCAGGACGCGCTCAAAGCCGTCGTCGCCCAGGCACCGATCTGGGATCTGCACCGCAGCGTCTGGTCGAACGGCGTCTCCCGCTCGACCATCGTGGATGTGTCGCGCACCTATAACGAGATTGCTATCTTGCCGCAGCTGCCCGACGACGACGAGCGCTACCGGACCAATGCCGCTTACGAACAGGTGAACCCGCTGTGCCTGCCGCTGAACTCGCTCGGCTACCAGGACGCCGACCCGGGCTCGGAGTTCTGGCAGTTCCGCAACCTAGCCGAGCGCGCCAAGGGCACCGACACTCCGATATTGTTCACGCAGGGCTTCCTCGATTGGAAGGCCGAAGCCGAGGCGGTGGAGGAGTTTCTCGGCAACCACCAGGGACCGCAGCGCGGCTGGCTCGGCCCCTGGGAGCATTACCGGGGCAACGATCGCACTGCCGATGGGAAACTGGAAATGGGCCGCGAGGGCTGGTTCGACGAGGTGATCTCCTTCTACGACCAGCACCTCAAGGGCATCAAACCGACCGTGGACTACCCAGCCTACGTCGTGCAGGACAGTACCGGCACCTGGCGTGCCCAGGATACCTGGCCAGTAGTGGAGTACGCCGCCACCATCGCGCTTGGCGGCGGGTCATACCTGGACGACGGCCTGCACGCCGAGGCCGCAGCCGGGGCTCCCAACCGCTTCTTAGTCTGGTCCGAGCCACTTGGGCAGCCGGCTCGGATCACTGGCACGCCGCAAGTGTCCCTGAGTGTCGAGGGCTACGGCAATGTCATGGTCGAGCTGTACGATGTCGCCCCAGACGGCAGCGCCGTTGCGTTCAACCGGCAGGTGGCGATGGTGAAACCCGGCACGACCAGCTTCGATCTGCGATCGACGGACTGGATGCTGCAAGCTGGTCACGCGTTGGTCGTCGAGATTGGCACCATTCAGCCCTCTCTGGCCCCGGACAACGACTGGATTGATACACCGTCGTTTGAAACAATCACCGTCAGCGATGCCCAACTCGAGCTTGTCCTGGACGACCCAGCCAACGACACTGTCATCCCTGGCGATCGCGCGCCGTGGCTGGACATTTACCGGCAGGGGTACACGGAGCAGTTGTCCCCCGGTGCCCCGAGCTTCACGCTGCCGACGGAAGACCGCTGACCCACATCCTCTGCTGGGTCTTGCTGTATGCACGCGGAGGATAACGATGCAGTGGTCAGGCTATGTCTCCACTACATGCCCAACCACGCCCCCATTTGGACACAGATGGAGTCGCGGCGCTTGGACTGCCAACGATGCAGCTGCTCTACGCGGCGGTTCTCACTCTTAATCATCACTACATCCATCACCAAAAATAGGATCTAAAAATATGTCACGCAAAGCAATCGCCACAAAGCGCCTTATTCACCCGAATCATGAAGCAAGACACATCCGCTTGCTTCGCAAACCCTTCCAGATCATTCGCGCCAATTTTCGCGCCTACCTCATCATCAACGCCATTGTCTATGGCTTAGTCATCATCGGGATGGTAGCGGCACTGATTTTTCCCAATCTGGGCGCAACTCAGTTGGCCACCCTCGAAGACAACGGAACGGGAGACCTTGTCCGGTCGCTAATCAATAACCCCTGGCTGTTCGCGCTGACCATCCTGGGAGTCAACGTCATCAGGGTCGGCGTGCTGTCGATCGTGCTCCCTTCGCTGATCGTTCCTTTCGCTGGCATCGCCATATTCGCGCATAGGGCATTCACTATTGGTTTGAGCCTAGCCTCCACCACATCGATCCCGGTGGTATGGATTCCGCACTCGCTGACGTTACTCATTGAATTCCAGGCTTACGCCCTTTTGATGTTAGGCGCGTACATCCTCGGCCGAGCCTGGATCCGTCCCGCCACCATCGGTACTCGGAACCGTCGTCAGGGTTACGTCCGTGGGCTGCAACAACTCGGTTGGCTGAGCCTGACTGCGCTCCCACTGTTCATCATCGGCGCGATCTGGGAGGCGTTCTCGCTCAGCTACCTGTTCAGCCGCTGACCCAATGGTTGTTGTAGCGCTAAACAGACCAAATCATGATGGTTTCTTGAATCGATTGTCAACTCTGCAATTTTAGATGGTGAATCAAATGATTAAGCACAAAGATTTCGCGCCTCGAATTACTGAACGAGGACCCTTCGGCGGCCCTTCCGGGTATGAATCTTTTTCGGAGGTTGTGAGTGCTGTAAATCAGTGGATTGAAAATACAACGATACAGGTAATCAATGTTGAAACTGTTGTTTTACCCGATCGCATTGAAGGCACCGGTGATGGTGACCACGGAGTGACAACCAGCAATGCTTTCTACCCAGTGATGATCAGTCAGGGGCTTGCAATCAATTGCTTTCAATGTGTGCGTGTTTGGTACAGAGAATAAGCTTCACCGGAGAAGAAACAATGAAACGATCTACCTTGTTTACTTTTCTGTATCTTGCGCTGGGAGTTTGTTTGACAGCGATCGCGTTTGGATACCCAAACCTGCCTTCGGGTCTTCAAACCAGCTTGTTCATCAGTGCAGGAGCGTCCTACATCGCTTGTATTTTCAATCCATTTTGGCGGGAGAGCACAATCCGCTTCTATCGCCGCCGCAATTCATCGGTCATCCTATCCTCGTTGGTGATTGGATTCACAATTATTTGGATGATCTGGCAGGTTCAGAGTCAGAACTGGACAGCGGAAGCCATTTTACAGACGCTTCCGTGGCTAATAGGTGTTTTGCTGTTTGCTGAAAACATTGTGATTATCAGGCAAGTGAATTCTGAACATTAGGGTCTAAATCGGATGATGCCGAGCAATATGCCTGTACAAAACGTTAATTCGAGGCCTTGAGGCATCACTTTTTTAGTCAAAGCTTACTACAACACCTAGTTGCCTGACAAAACCCTTGAAACCTTTAAGCTGTTGTAGGTTTGGTTAGCGCCAGCGTAACCCAACAAAACGGTTGCTGGTGTTGGGTTTTCTCCTCTGGAGACGCTTTGCGAACGCTTCGCTCTACACCAACCTACAGCAGAACTTTTGTCAGTCAATCAGACTACAACACACCTATCAGGAGGTTTCCAATGAAACGAAAGATTTTAGTAACTGGTGCAACTGAGAGCAACGGTACAGAGATTGTCAAGCGACTCGCAGCACAGAACGTGCAAGTCCGCGCCATGGTTCGTAGCCATGAGCGAGCAAAGGAAATTGCACTCCCGAATGTTGAAGTGGTGGAGGGGAACTTTGATCGCCCTGAGACACTGTTGGAAGCGCTGACTGAAGTAGACCGCGCCTTTCTCTTAACGAACTCTACGGAACGCGCAGAAGCCCAACAACTCGCGTTTGTTGATGCGGCTCGTCAGAGTGGTGTCAAGCATATCGTCAAACTATCGCAATTCGCAGCCGATGCCCATTCGCCCGTGCGCTTTTTGCGCTACCATGCCGCAGTCGAAGCGGCAATTCAAGCATCAGGAATGACGTACACGTTTCTGCGTCCCAACCTCTTTATGCAGGGCTTATTACACTTTAAATCGACAATCACGAGCCAAAACGCCTTTTATGCAGCGATCGGCGATGCAAAGGTCAGCGTGGTAGACGTGCGCGATATTGCAGACGTTGCAGTAGTTGCTCTAACAGAAACAGGGCATGAGGGAAAGATTTATAACCTCACCGGACCACAGGCATTGACTCATGCTGAGATGGCAGAACAACTCTCGGCTGCGCTCAATCGTCAGATTACATTCGTCGATATTCCATCTGAAGCAATGCACGATCAACTGCTCAACATTGGTATGCCACCTTGGCAAGCAGACGGGCTGATTGAGGATTACGCGCACTACCGACGCAATGAGGCTGCAGCAGTTTCGTCTGGTATACAGGACGCAATTGGTAAAGAGCCGCGCAGGTTTAAGACATTCGCCTGTGACTACGCAACAACGTTTGGCTAGACGCAGCCCAATCAGCCTAAGCCGAATAGTACAGATATGGAGTTGAAGCACAACTCTGGGGTGAGCATTATGGTGCAGCATAAATGGCAAGATGAAACACGACCGTTGGCGATCGCGCCTCGCCTGAGGCTCTGGTGGACATTGGCTACTACAATTGCGGGGGCGATCGTCGGAGCACTGGAAGCGTCAGGCTTTGAGCTTGTAGCAACCATATTTTTTACAGGTTTGTTGATTGGCACAGCCCAATGGCTCGTTTTGCGCAAGTACATTCCTAAAGCCTTTTGGTGGATAGTGGTTAGCACACTGGGATGGACTTTTGGGCTAGTGCTAGTGAGTCATTACATAACCCTTTTTGACCCGCTTATTCCATTCCTAATTACGCTGGGCATATGGCGTGTTTTTGGGATAAGTTTGGTCTATGAGCCGATTGTACTGGCTATTCTTGGCGCGGCTCAATTTCCGATTTTGAGACGATTTGTCCGTAAAGCGCATTGGTGGATTCTGGCCAGCGCGTTAGGAGGTGCATTAAAAGGAGCAAGCGGCTCAGCTGTCGCGTACATTTTGCAGCCGGGGCTACTACCAGCACCATTCTCAACAGCATTGGCCTATGGGTCAGGTTGGCTAGGCTACGGCATCGTTACCGGAATTTGCTTACAATGGCTGTTGCGTCACCAACCCCGGTAAAGCCAAGTATTTCATCAGATATGCACAGGAGAGATTTAGATGTCAGGGAGCAATAAAGCTATCCCGGGGTAAGCTCAAGAAAATTGTATCTAAAGTGTGCATTAGCTTTCAGGCGATGCGGACGCAGCCAGAAGCCTCATTTACAAGTACAAGCTGATAAAATTAATAGCGTAGATGTAGTGGACCGGAACATTTTTGCTGCATGATCGACTCCTGACTGAGTTAAAAAAATCTGTCTAAGGAGAGAAGTATTGATTGCTAGCTTATGATCTAACACTTTTGTTGTTATTTTGGCATCCTGACTGATAAACGCTTTTCTGTGCCATGGTTGACTCGGAAAAAGTCCAATTTTTGTAACTGCAAGCAATCGGTGAGAGCAAGCTCTATGGCCAGCAACCCGCTCAACTCGCTCGAACTCAGCCGCCAGTGGAATAAAACGCTGATGTTCTCCAGTCGCCAAATGAACTGGAATGGCATTTTGGTGGAGCAGTGTCAAAGCCCTGCTTCAGCATTTGAAATGGAACTCCCTGCTTTATCCGATCACTGGCTCTACTTTCACACGGGAGATCCTGCCCCTTTAGTTCAAAAACGCGACGATCATCTGCACGAATCGACCCTCCATCAAAGGGACAGCCTTTTGGTTCCAGCTGGACAACCGAGCTACTGGTGTCAAGCACCAGATATGAGTGATATCATTTGTGCTCCGCTGCACATCTGCCTAAAACCGGCATTGATTCAACAGGTTGCTGAAGTCTCTGACATTGATTCAACACGATTCGAGCTTGTGCATGGTTTTGGTCGGCAAGATGTGCAACTTCATCAGATTGGTATGCTGATATTTGCCGAGTTGAGATCGGGCGGGATGATGGGGCAGCTATATATCGAATCACTCACTCAGGCTTTAGTGATTCATTTGCTACGACGCTATTCGACCCTGGCGAAACCGATTGCATCACCAAACAACCGCTTAACTAATGCCCAGTTGCAGCAGGCGATCGATTACATCCACGCTCATTTAAATCGAGATTTATCCTTGACTGAACTGGCAAGCGTCGTTAATATCAGCCCGACTTACTTTGCAAGCTTGTTTAAGAAAGTGATAGGGATTTCGCCGCATCAGTATGTGATTAAGCAGCGAGTGGAACGGGCAGAGGTAATGTTGAAGGGAACAGATTTGGCGATCGCCGATATCGCTCTACAAGTCGGCTTCTCCAGTCAAAGCCATCTGACGCAACAGTTTAAGCGACTCACCGGAGTAACACCGAAACAGGTTCGCTAACACCTTAAGAATCTGACAATTCACCCTAAGAATCTGAAAGAAGCCGAGCATTAGAACTCACTATACTTCGGTTAAATCAGATAAGAACATTTTGCGATGTTCATTAGGAGGTCAATATGCCTTATGTGACTGTTGGTCAAGAAAATTCTGCAACCATTGATATCTATTACGAAGATCTGGGGGCCGGTCAACCCATTGTTCTCATTCATGGATTTCCCCTCAACGGCCATTCCTGGGAAAAGCAGGTCTTGGTGCTGCTAAATGCGGGATATCGAGTGATTACCTACGATCGCCGAGGATTCGGCGCGTCTAGCCAACCCTCGTTGGGCTATGACTACGATACGTTTGCCGCCGATTTGAACACGCTGATGACCAAACTTGACTTGCAGGATGCTGTGCTGGTTGGGTTCTCTATGGGAACCGGCGAAGTCACGCGCTATCTTGGCAAATACGGCTCAGAGCGGGTGCAAAAAGCCGTGCTGATGGCTCCAGTGCCGCCCTTCCTGCTGAAGACCGCTGATAATCCTGAAGGCGTTGACCAGAGGGTTTTCGATGGCATTATGAAAGCGATCGTCAAAGACCGTCCCGCTTACTTTTCCGATTTTTTCAGAGAATTTTTTAATGTGGATGTGCTGCTAGGCGAACGCATCAGCAACTATGCCATTCAAGCCTGCTGGAATGTAGCAGCCGGGGCTTCTGCTAAAGGAACTTTGGATTGTGTCCCGTCCTGGCTCACCGATTTCCGCGATGATCTGCCCCGGATTGATATACCTACCCTAATCATTCATGGCGATGCCGATCGCATTTTGCCACTTGAATCTACCGCCGCAAGACTCCCAAAACTGATTAAAAACAGTCAGCTTGAAATTATCCCTGGCGGGCCGCACGCCATCAACTGGACTCACGCTGATCAGGTCAATCCTATATTGCTGGACTTTCTTCAGCAAAAATAGTCAGTAATCTGCCGCATTTCTGAATCGCTAAAAATTGGCGATCACAAGGTATGCGAAGGGTGGCCTGTGATCGCCAATTTTTAGCGTCGAAGTTCAGTTGGAAGAAAATTAAAAAAGAGAATCGTACGATGAAAATACGCTACGGGTTTCGACAGGTCGGTGATGTCGAAGTGTTTTACCGCGAGGCGGGGGCAAGCGACGCGCCAGTGATACTGCTGTTGCACGGCTTTCCAACCGCTAGCCACATGTTCCGCAACCTGATCCCTCTCCTTGCCGATCGCTTTCGGCTCGTTGCACCAGATCTGCCTGGTTTCGGACAGACTAAGGCACCGCCCCGCGGGGCCTTCGACTACACATTCGACCGCCTTGCCGACGTAATTGAGGGCTTCGTCGATGCTTTATCGCTCGATCGATACGTGCTCTACATTTTCGACTACGGTGCGCCAGTGGGTCTGCGTCTGGCAATACGCCACCCTGAAAGGATATCCGCAATCGTCTCGCAGAACGGCAATGCCTATCTTGAAGGTTTTAGTGATGAATGGGGTTCGTGGGAGACCTATTGGCGCGAACCGAGCGCAGCAAACCGGGAAGCTTGCCGACCCTCGCTCGTGCCGGACACAATCCGGAATTGGCAGTATGGGATCGGAGCCGATCCAACCCTGCTGTCGCCCGACGGCTACGAACTCGACATCGCCTACATGGGGCGAGAAGGCGCGGAGGAGATCCAGCTCGATCTGATCCTCGATTACCGCAGCAACGTCGCGCTCTATCCAGCCTTCCAGTCCTACTTTCGTGAGCACCGTCCGCCGTTTCTCGCCGTCTAGGGTCGTCATGATCCGGCATTTCTGCCCGCTGGTGCTGCTGCTTATCAACGCGATCTCCCGAATGCAGAGATTCATCTGCTCGATGCCGGACATTTCGCGCTGGAGACCCATGCGGAAGAGGTGGCAGCGTTGATCCACACGTTCCTCGACAACGCGATCGGTTCCACGCTGCGTCTTGAAGGTGATTGCACAAGAATCTGACAAACCACCCTAAAAATTCGAGGGAAAGCAGCAAGAGGAAATGCACCTCAATGATGAGATTAAGGAGAACCCAATGCAGTTAACACCGGATCAAGAGCAACAGACGGCTACTCAAGTATTGACCGCTCTTTTATCGGTTGTGGGCAAGGATGTTCAAGCTTGGCTAGACCTGTTTGTCGAAAATGCAGTGATTGAATTCCCGTATGCTTCCACGACACCAGGACGACTAGAAGGCAAAGAAGCCCTCTACAACTACATGAAAGACGTACCAGCACAAATGCAAAACTTGGTGTTTAGCAACATTCAGGTTTACCCAACATCAAACCCGAATGTTGTATTGGCTGAGGTTCATGGAGAAGCCGACATTGTTTCCACGGGTCGTCACTATCAACAAGATTACGTGATGCGACTGGAAATTAGGGAAGGCAGGATCATTCACTATCGCGAATATTGGAATCCAATGCCCGCGCTTGAGGCATGGGGTAGCACAGAACGTTTGAGCCAATCTTTTAATGTCGATCGTACGGAGTAAAGATATGAAGATTGTGATTGCTGCCGCTTCCGGCAACATTGGACGACACACCGCAGAAAAAGTCGTCCAGGCTGGAGCTGAAACCATTCTGCTCACACGACAGCCAGAGAAGTTAGCCGATTTAGTCGTTCAAGGTGCGATCGCTAAGCCTATCAGCAGCGATGATACCCAAGGATTGATCGAGGCGACTCAGAATGCAGATGCTTTGTTTTGGCTGACTCCACCCAAAATGGACGCAATTAGCTTAGGCGACTGGTACATTCAGACGGCAATGAGCGGGGCTAAAGCTGTGCGCGAAAACCGCATTGAACGAGTGGTCAACATTTCTAGCCTAGGTGCAGGTGCAGGACCAGATTTAGGAACAGTTACATTCATTGGAAACGTTGAATCGATCTTCAACCAAGCTTGCTCAAATGTGCTGCACCTACGTCCTGGCTATTTCATGGAGAATTTTCTAGAGCAAGTCCAGTTTATTCAGCGAGACCACACTGTTTACTTTCCCTATGCCAGTGACCATGATATTCCTTGGATTAGTACAGACGACATCGGGGATGAAGCTGCAAAATATTTGCTTGACACGCACTGGGCAGGACAATGGACACACAATTTGATGGGACCAGAAAATTTAACGCTGTCTGAAATCATTGCGGTTCTCTCACGGGTACTTGATCGTCCAATCAAGTATGTTCAAGTAACCATTGAATCAATTCAGCAGCAACTTGCATTAACTGGGGCAACTCCTGATGTACAACGAGAGCTAGGGAATTTGTTCAATGCTCTTGGCAACCCTGACGGCATCTATGCGACAGTCCGAACACCTGAAGCTGTTACATCCACTACATTCAAGCAGTTTACAACACATAAGCTACTCTCGCACATTCTACAATCTTCAAGACAGTGAGGAGTTACATCTCAGAGAGAAAACATCTCACTATTGGTGCGATTATTTTCCCAGGTCTCGATCAGACGGACTTTACCGCGCCGTTTGAAGTCCTTTCGCGGCTCCCGAATTCTACTTTCCATATTCTTTGGACTGAACGGTGTTCCTTCGGCGAAACTTCCGAGTATGAATCAGGGCAAACTCATCATGAAGGCTTCAGAAGAGTAGGAACTAAGAAAATCATACGAATCTGAAAGAATTTAAGCATTGGCATCAATACAGTTGGGATAGAACGAATTAGGAGAATCTAACATGGTCAAAGAGCAAATCGCAGACAAACAAGCAAATGTACAGGCAACCCCCAATCTGACACCTGCCCAGGAAGCCTTTCAAGCACTCTGGGATGAGCATCTGCGGCTTGAGTTCGACACTCACAACACCGAAGACACTCTCGCCACAATGGTTGAGGATGCTTATGTGAATGGCATTCCGGTAATGACTGGGGGAGTAGGGAAACCGGCACTGCGTGAGTTTTATTCCAAGTACTTCATTCCACAGATACCGCCGGACATAGAGTTGGTTCCGGTCTCGCGCACAATCGGAACCAATCAAATCGTCGATGAAATGCTAATTAAGTTCACTCATTCTATCCAGATGGACTGGATACTACCTGGCATTGCTCCGACAGGGAAACGGGTTGAAGTAGCACTAGTCGTGATTGTTCAGTTCCGTGATGGCAAACTAGCCCATGAACACCTCTATTGGGATCAGGCGAGTGTATTGGTTCAACTTGGCATGCTTGATCCGGCTACACTGCCCGTTGTAGGGGCTGACAGTGCGCGCAAGGTACTGGATCCGAGCTTGCCCTCAAACGCACTGATCGATCGTGCCAGCGATCGCAACTAAAGGTTAGAACAAGCTTTTCATCAATGCTTAGACCTGCGATTAACCTGAGTTCGGGATAAACCCAGGACTGCAATCGTTAGAAACCGTCTCCTGGCTTGCTCTGGAGCCCTCACCCTAAATCCCTCCCCGTGGGAGAGGGACTTTGAACCCCTCTAGCTCCCCTCTCCTGCTGGGAGAGGGGTTGGGGGTGAGGGCTTAAGGGGATAGGGCCACTGAGCTTAACCCGAACTGAGGTTGCGATTAGGTCTAAATGTTTCTCAGCGATTGACTGGAAGGACATTGAAACAGGTTTACGATCTCGTTCGGGGCGGCGGGTACAAAATATGACGCATTCAATATCACAATGCAAGAATGATTCTGAGCATGAAATTGCATCTCGGACTGATTCTCTCAGTGACCCTAAAGTTAATGACGCCTTGATTGCGATCGCGCAAGAAGTCGCTGAGTTACTGAAAAAATCCTATCTAGCACAAACTGATGAAATCGACAGCATAGAGTTAACAGCATAGAGTTAATAGTCGGGAGCAATTTTGCTGAATGATGATCAGCGGCTGAGGTGGAAAAGGCTGTCTAAGGAGAGGTAATTTTTTAGGAGTTGATGAAAGAGTAAGGGTTTCAAGCGAATACCACCGAAATAGGTTCGTTAGCTCCATAAAAATCTGATAAATCACTGTAAAAATCTGAAAGAAGCTGAGTGTTAAAACCTACTACACTCAAGTTAGCTAAGACAAGGAAAATCTAGAAGTTAGTCACCATGTCTGAAGTGCCTTCTAACTTTCCGCAGCAGTCGGACAAGACCCTCGTCACGTCTTCATTCCGAGACGCCCCAGCGTCAAACCTAAGGATTTAGAAATCCCTATCGACAATTGTACTGAACGGAGAAACACCATGAATAAGCCCGAGTTTTTTGTCACCCCCGGCTATGGGGAATATATGCTGAATAACTTGCACTACTCGCAAGCGCTAAAAATTGGCGATCGCGTGGAGACATCGGGTCAAGGGGGTTGGGATGACAACCTGCAAATTCCCGAGCCGCTCGCAGATGAGATTGCCCAGGCATTTCGGAACGTAGAGCGAACCCTGGCGGCTGCCGGGGCGGGTTGGGAGCACGTTGTTCACGTCAATTCTTACCATGCTGGCGGGTTGCCTCCAGAGGTGAACGATGTGATGGTCAGGCTATATCGCCATTACATGCCCAACCATGCCCCCATTTGGACACAGGTAGGAGTCGCGGCGCTTGGACTACCAACGATGCGGATTGAAATCCGCGTGACTGCAATTGTTCCCTGAGTTTTGCATAGGCGGCAGTGCTGTCGCTAGCGCTGCCGCCTATGCGTAGAACGAAAACTTTTATCGCAGCAAGATGGCATGATGAATCATCGTTTCCTTTTCCTTGTTTCTTTGGTCATAGGTAATGTAGGGATACTGCTTACTTCACCTATCTCAGCAGCACTAAGTAATAGACTACATACTCCGCAGATTGCGCAGCGACCAGAGATAAGCAATTCGACCATCGTAGATGATAAATCTTTGGGCGGTGTAGACAGGCAAGCGCGATCAGATTGGGGCAGTTTCTTCGACAGCGCTGAGGTTCAAGGAACTATCGTGGTACTAGATCAGCGCGGAGGTGCGCAGCAGTTGTGGGTCTACAACCAGGAGCGGGCTGACAGAGCTTATTCCCCAGCATCAACGTTCAAGATTCCGCATTCTCTCTTTGCGCTCGACGCCGGTGTTGTTCGGGATGAATTTCAAGTTTTCGAGTGGGATGGCGTGGAAAGGGACTTCGCTCCACATAATCAGGATCAAACGTTGCGCTCAGCTATGCGAAATTCAGCCGTTTGGGTTTACGAAATGTTTGCTAACGAAATCGGAGAAGCGAAAGCAAGAGAGTATCTGACGCAAATTGATTACGGAAACGCAGACCCAAGCACTAGCGAAGGTGCTTATTGGATTGATGGAGCGCTAGCAATCTCAGCACAAGAGCAAGTTTATTTTCTACAAAAGCTGTACCAGAACGAACTCCCTTTTGGGGTTGAGCATCAACGATTAGTCAAGGATCTTATGATCGTTGAAGCAGAGCAGGACTGGATTCTACGGGCTAAAACTGGCTGGGAAGGGCGCTGGGGCTGGTGGGTAGGGTGGGTCGAGTGGCCAACAGGCCCTGTGTTCTTCGCTCTCAATATCGATACGCCAAACCGATTGGACGACCTCTACAAAAGAGAGGAAATTACACGCGCTATCTTGCAATCCATTGATGCATTGCCTGCGGAAGAAAATCCCAAATAGCGTTAGCTGATCAGTACATCTTTCTTGTGCACAACGGGGAGACTCTGTCCATTGTGACGTCATCGAGCTCTTCCTTGACTGTCTCAAATGAGATGTTGCTGCTAAAAAAAAATCAATTAATCGAAGTTTCCTTAAGCTATCAATTCTCCTAATTGCCAGCAGGGGTATGCGATCGCAACATAACAAACCCGCTGCACCGGAACGAGTCTAGATTATCGATGGGATATCAAGGTTGTCTGCGTCCGATGAGCGGGAACGAGTTTGGCCGCCTCAATCGATACTCAATCTGATCTAAGTCACTTCCTGCTGGCATAGCTGATGAACTATACACAAGGAGTTTTTTATCAATGATGGGGGTTGCCGCTCACGACTAAAGATTGATGAGCAAATATACCTGCTAATACTCCATCAGCAGCAGATAAGGTCGCGTTTGCAAAGGGACGAGCAATATCACCAGCAGCAAAGACACCTGCTGTAGTTGTTTCCTTCAAATCACTGGTCTTTATCATCGGGCCAAATGCCCCGTCCTCTAGCTCACAGCCAAGTTGTGAGACCAATGGGCTAGCAATGGAAGATCGGGTAATGATAAATAAAGCTTTAATAGGTATGGTGCGCTGGTCTTTGAGTTTAATACCACTGAGACTTTCTCCCTCACCAACTAAAGATTCAATCGGCGTGTCTTCTATAGTGATTCCACCCTTTGAAGTCAGGTCAGCCCGAACGTCATCACTGATTTGATCAGAACCATTTGCGAAGAGAAAAACGTTATCACTCCAATCCAGCATTAGCTTGACCTGATGCAGTGAAGCCTCTCCTGTGTAAAGCACACCCCAGGTTCCACCAGTAAGTTCGTACCCATGACAGTACGGACACGAATTCACTGTTTTTCCCCATCGCTCAGCTAATCCTGGAATTTCTGGCAAATGATCGATAACTCCCATTGCTAAAACAATCCGTTTGCTTTGATAGGTTTTACCTGACTCTAGCTCCACAGAGAAGGAATCTGTTTGATGACGTTCTGCGCGGATTGCTTTACCTTCAACAAAATGGGCATTCGGATACTGGAGCAATTGCTCGCGGCCAATTTGAGCAATTTGTGCAGGCGATCGCCCATCATGCCCTAGAAAACCGTGGGAAGCCTCAGCAAAGCGATTTCTAGGCTTACCCGCGTCAATCACTAAGACTGGGCGACGGGTACGGGCAATCTGGAGGGCTGCGGATAGCCCAGCAAAGTTACCGCCAATCACAATTACATCAAACTGTCTTTGCTCATTTTGCTCGACGTTTAGCTCAATAGATGAGCTATCCACTTGTAGGTCATTGTTCATGATAATTTCAAGTCCTTTCTGGGAAGTGAGCATGATTGTTGAAGCGGCACCTGACAGCATCAAAAAGGTACGGCGAGCCAGTGCCCAACTCATAACTATGATTGATAAGAAACTACGATCTAAAGCTAACCTAGTTTGATAAAAATATTGATTCTCTTTCGGCTAGAATATTGATACTCATAAAGCATCAATATGATGGATATAAAAGACCTCCGCTGTTTTATCGTGCTGGCTGAAGAGTTGAACTTCCGACGGGCAGCTGAGAAGTTACATATGTCGCAGCCGCCTTTGACCCGACTAATTGGGCAATTAGAGCGAGAATTAGGCGTTGCCTTGTTTGAGCGCACGACTCGCAGGGTAGAGTTGACCGAGGCAGGTCAGAATCTTTTGAGAGAAGCGAGAGGATTAATACTCTATGCAGATGCAACAGCAAGACGAATTCGTCATGCAACATCAGAAGCCTCAAACCGTTTGAGAGTAGGTTATGTGCCTTTAGCTCTTTACACAGTACTGCCGCAGTTCCTTGACCAATGCCGCAAAGACTTTCCAGAACTTGAGTTAGATCTGCGCGAGCGCACGACTGATATGCAATTGAGTGAGTTGTGCAGTGCAGAGATCGATATCGGCTTTATCTACATGCCTGTCTATTCAAATCTGCTGACTGTCAAGCCTGTGTATCGAGAACCAATGAAGCTAGCAGTTCCTAACAGTCATCCAATGGCTAATCACTCAGCCGTGAAGCTGACAGATTTTGCCAGTGATGTTTTTGTCATGCATTCACGTGCTGAAAATCCAGCAATGTATGATGATATTTTGCGATGCTGCACAATGGCAGGATTTTCACCGCGAATTTTGCAGAAGGCTGACGATCAAAGCTGCATGGCTCTGCTGATGGCAGGGCAAGGCGTTCACTTTATTGCTTCAGGCATGGAGTGCCTCGAACCAAATGGTCTAAAGCATCTCGCAATTAGTGGCACTGCACCTACCTTGGAGATTGCGATCGCTTGGCGACAAGAAGATCCTTCCTCTGCTACGAAATCATTAGTGAGTCAAATTCCAGGTGTTTGATGGGGATTAGTAATGTTACTACTAATGCACTTCAAGAGGCTGTTCGTCACATGGGTGAGGGCGGACAGATCATCATGATGGGCAGCGCCAGCAGTGACTTCACCCCCGTTGCCGGTCTCTCAGTCTATGCGTTGACTAAGGGGGCGATCGCCAGTTTCACCCATGGGCTCGCCCGCGATCTCGGGACTCGCGGCATCACGGTCAACAACATCCAGCCTGGCCCAATTGACACCGACATGAATCCCGCAGCTGGAGACTTTGCTGTAGAGGTGACTAAGATAACTGCCCATGCCCAAAGAGCATTCGCTTCACTGTGCGATCGCTCTTAATGCTTTCAACATCGCTGCTTGAGCGTGCGTTAATCCAGTTGCACCTTAAATATTCATATCTTCAAGTATGGAACTGTGCAATTTACTTGCTCGATCCACTTGCATGACTGTTTGCACAAATTCAATATAGAGGGTCGCCTTCAAGCTGTCGCCTATAGCAGGTTAATTTTTTTACAGTGCAAATTGATAGATTAACTATGCCATCACAGAGTAGAAGGCTGGCTCTAACTTAAGTTAGAGTCCGAATTTGATCGAAAGTACATTCATACAACTGATCGACCACCAATATTTGAATACAAAATTCGGTAGCGATGTCCCAGACCTTTAATGCGGGCGACGACCTGTTTGCCCCCCGGATGAACAAGCACTGCGCTGGAGCGTGGCTTTTCGCAAGGTCACCCATGGCTTTTGCTTCAATGGGGTGCGGAGTTGTTTGCCCAGGTGCAGTCGTTGGTTTGCAAGCGGTATACTTTGGGAAACGGATGACAGTCCTTTATCGGGGAGCACTCAATGATTACCCTGCCTGGAATTACTATCCACAGCAAAATCTATGAGAGCTCAGCTTCTTTGGTATATCGGGGTATCAGAGAGCAAGATAGTTGTGCAGTGATTGCCAAAGTTCTCAAGCAGGATTATCCCTCTCCTCAGGATTTAACTTGCTATCGGCAGGAGTATGAAATTACTCGTTCTCTTAATATTGAAGGCGTAGTCAAGGCATACAGCCAGCAAGACTACCAGCGCACGCTGGTTATTCTTTTGGAAGACTTTGGTGGAGAGTCTTTAGAATGCTGGATGCGGCAACAGTTAGACTTCTGTCCCATGCCGCTGTCGGTTTTTTTGAATATGGCGATCGCCATTACTGGTACCCTGGGCAAAATCCATGCGGCTCATATCATCCATAAAGATATTAATCCTGGCAACATTGTCTTTAATCCGAGGACTGGCGTTGTCAAAATCATTGATTTTGGCATTGCCACTCGCTTCAGTCGCACCAATCCCACATTCAGAAGTCTCCATCTTCTAGAAGGAACCCCCGCCTATTTGTCGCCAGAGCAAACCGGACGAATGAACCGGATGCTCGACTATCGCACCGACTTTTATTCACTGGGTGCAACCTTCTACGAACTGTTGACGGGACAATTGCCGTTTCCCACTAAAGATCTCCTAGAGCTAGTCCACTGCCACATTGCCAGACCGCCGACTCCCCCGCATGAATTGAACGCAACGATTCCCCAACCTGTTTCAGATCTGATTTTGAAACTGATGGCAAAGAATGCGGAGGATCGCTATCAAAGTGCCTGGGGCATCAAAGCAGATCTAGAGCGCTGTGCCCAACAACTGGCAGAAACGGGTCAGATTAACGCCATATCGTTGGGACTGCAAGATGTTTCAGAGCAGTTTTACATTCCTCAAAAACTGTATGGGCGAGAAGCGGAGATCGAAGCATTATTGATGGCGTTTGACAGAGTGGTAGGGAATGAGGGAGTAGGGGAATGGGGAAGTGGGGGAGCAGAAGAAGACATTACCCTACCACCGCATCGTGAAATGATGCTGGTCTCCGGTTATGCTGGCATCGGCAAAACAGCATTGGTGCAGGAACTCCATAAACCGATCACCGCAAACCAAGGCTATTTTATCTCTGGCAAATTTGACCAATTTGGGCGCAACATTCCCTACAGCGCCATTGTGAATGCGCTGCAAAAGTTAGTGCAGCAACTCTTGAGCGAACCGGATGAGCAGGTGGAAGTGTGGCGATCGCGCCTGCTCACGGCTCTGGGCAGCAACGGACAAATCATCATTGATGTGATCCCCGAAGTTGAGCTGATCATTGGCAAGCAGTCGCCTGTGCCCGAAGTTGGAGCAACTGAGGCACAGAATCGTTTCAATCTCACGTTTCAAAGATTTGTGCGGGCGTTTTGTGCAAAAGAGCATCCCCTAGTCATTTTTTTAGACGATCTACAGTGGATCGATTCTGCAACGTTGAAGTTAATCGAACTCATCTTACTTGATGAGCAAATCCGGTATCTGTTTTTGATTGGAGCCTACCGAGATAACGAACTGACTCCAACGCATCCGTTGGTCTTAACGTTAGAGCGCATGCGAAATCAGGGAGCAGTACTTCAAAAAATCATCCTGACTCCCTTAACGCTGGAACCATTGAGTCAACTGATAGCTGAGACATTGCATTGCAATCTTGGTTCCGTTCGTTCCTTAGCCCAAGTCGTGTTGCGTAAAACCGAGGGCAACCCTTTCTTTGTTGGTGAATTTTTGAAGCTGCTGCATAGCGAAAACCTGTTAACCTTTGATGCCCAACAGTTGAGTTGGCAGTGGAACATAGCTGAGATTGAAGCTCAAGATATCACCGATAATGTGGTAGAGTTGCTGCTGCGTCAACTGCAGAAATTGCCGGAAGCAACACAGCAAGTTCTCTCCATCGCTGCTTGTGTTGGGTCTGAGTTTGATTTAGAAACGTTGGTGTTTAGCGCAGAGCGCAACTCCGAAGGAATCGTTTGCGGAAAATCACCGAAAGCAATTTTCCAAGATTTATTAGAAGCAATACAAGCGGGACTAATTCAACCTCTATCTGACTTGGACGAAGATTTGCTGGTTCAAGAGTATAAGTTTCTGCATGATCGCGTTCAGCAAGCGGCTTATGCTTTGATTGATGAATCAAAGAAACAGGTTGTTCATCTCCAAATCGGTCGCAATTTGCTCGAAAAAACTTCACCGGAGCAACGCTCTGATCGACTGTTTACTATTGTGGATCATCTCGATCAAGGAACGGAGTTTGTCACTGCTCAATCAGAACGAACTGAAATTGCCAGATTGAATTTAATGGCAGGTCAGAAAGCAAAGGCAGCAATGGCTTATGAAGTAGCTTTTAAGTATTGCACTACAGGTCTTCAACTTCTCGATACAGAGAGTTGGCAGAGTAAGTATAACCTCACCTTAGCGCTGTACTCAGAAGCAGCAGAAACGGCGTATCTCCAGGGCCGCTTTGATGAGATGGAACAGTTGGTAGAAGTGGTACTCAATCGCGCTGAGACAGTGGTTGATAAAGTGCAAGTTTACGATAGCAGAATTCAAGGATATTTATCACAGGGCAACCTGAAAGAAGCACTCAAAATTGGCTTGGAAGTGTTGAAGCTCCTGGGAGTAATCTTACCAGAAAATCCAAGTGAGGTAGATGTTCGAGGCGGATTGGAAGAAACGGTTGCACGATTAGCTGAACAAAAAATTGAAGACTTGGTTAATTTACCAGAGATGATTGCACCAGAACCGCTAGCAGCAATGTCAATCCTAGCAAATACAGGGGCTGCTGCATTCATAGTATCACCAGCACTATTCATGCTGATTACTTGCAAAACGGTAAATTTATCAATCAACTACGGTAATGCTATCTGGTCACCACTGTATTATGCTGGCTACGGATTTGTTCTATGTGGAGTTGTTCAAGACATTGAACTCGGCTATAAATTTGGTCAATTGGCTCTTAGCTTGGCAGAACGATTGAATACTAAAAAAGGCAAGGCTAAAGCATTACAGTTATTTAGTGACCACGTTATGCAATGGAAAGTACATCTTAAGGAGACGATACCACTGCTGGTTGAGGCTTATCAGGAAGGAGTGGAAACCGGAGACTTTGAAACTGCTGGTTATGCTGCATATGACGTGTGCTACAACTCGTTTTTCGTCGGTGAGGAACTCACCCAACTGGAACAGAAAACGGCAACATACAGCAAAGCGGTTGATCGAATCAGACGGGAAAGCCCCTCGACTTGGATTGCAATAGTGTCGCAGACCATTCTTAATTTGTTAGATCGGTCTGAGAATCCCAGTCGCTTAGTTGGTCGGGTGTGTAATGAAGAGCAGGCATTACCACACGCCCTTGCAGTTAAAGATGGAACTGCAATTCAAATGTTATATCTGCACAAAGTTATACTGTGTTATCTATTTGAAAAATATCATCAAGCTGTACAGACTGCTATTTTGGCAAGGAAACCTTTTGAAGAAGTGACAGCAATAAAGGTTTTACCTATATTCTTTTTCTATCATTCGCTGGCGCTTTTGAGCCTGTCGCTCGATGCTTCAAACTCTGAAAAAGTAGCCTGGCTAAACTGTGTTAACACCAACCAAAAAAAAATGCAGAAATGGGCAGAACACGCCCCAATGAATTATTTACATAAATTTTATCTAGTCGAGGCAGAGAAAGCGCGAGTCTTAGGGCAGTTTTTTGAGGCAGAAGAGTTTTATGAACGGGCGATCGCAGGTGCTGCTGAAAATGAGTATATCCAGGAAGAAGCATTAGCTTATGAATTAGCGGCTAAACATTATCTAGCGCGAGGTCGGTCAACGATTGCCCAAACCTATATGAAAGAGGCGCACTATTGCTACGATCGCTGGGGCGCAACTGCTAAAGTTAAAGACTTAGAAACTCGCTATCCACAGTTCTTTTCTCAGTCGTCTAGAGCTGCTTCCGCATCAATTCCTATTACTGCTGAAACTATCACTAATCCCCTCCATGCCGCTTTCGATTTGGCAGCAGTAATGAAAGCTTCACAGGCGATTTCTCGTGAAATTGAACTGAAGCAACTGCTGCAATCGCTGATGCAAACTTTAATTGAGAATGCTGGCGCACAAACGGGATATCTGATTTTAGAAAACTCAGGAGAATGGTTGATCGAAGCGTCTTGTGAACTTAATAGCGATGAGAATGCTTGTGCGACTCAGGTATTACAGTCTATTCCCATTGCCGATCAACTGCCAGAGTCAATCATTCAATATGTGATTCGAGCTCTGGAGCCTGTCGCTTTAAATGATGCGACGCGTGAAGGTGCTTTTATTAATGAGCCATACATTCAGCAGAACCAGCCTCAATCTATTCTCTGTTTGCCGCTGCTAAATCAAGCCAAGCTGGTCGGTGTATTGTATTTAGAGAATCGGTTAGCAACTGGAGTATTTACACCAGAGCGATCCCAGGTCTTGCAGCTATTATCGACTCAAGCAGCGATCGCCATCGAAAATGCCACCCTTTACTCAGAATTACAAGCTAAGGAAAGCAAGATCACCCAGTTCCTCGAAGCGATTCCGGTGGGAATTGGGATCGTGGACGCGATGGGTCGCCCTTACTATTCCAACCAATGCGGCAATCAGCTCACGGGTCAAGAAACTGATACTTCCATAGCACCGGAGCAGATCTCAGAGGCTTATCAGCTTTATGTAGCGGGAACGGATCAAATCTATCCAGCGGAGAGATTGCCTATTGTGCAGGCATTAAAAGGCGAACGCATCACGACTGAAGATATGGAAATTCGTCGAGATCATGTCACAATCCTACTTGAGGCACGGGGAACACCCGTTTTTGATCAACAGGGCAATATCACCCATGCGATCGCTACCTTTCAGGACATTACAGAGCGCAAACAAGCCGAGAAGCTCCTAGCCGACTACAACTACACTTTAGAGCAACAGGTCGCAGAACGAACTGCTGCATTACGACAAAGCGAAGCGAATTATCGCAACCTGCTACAAACCGCGAATTCAATCATCCTTCGCACAGATAGGCAAGGACGAATTCAATACATGAATGACTATGGACTGAGCTTTTTCGGCTATGAGGAAGATCAGATTCTAGGGCGTACCCTACTGGAAACAATCGTTCCAGAAACCGAAACATCTGGGCGTAATCTCAAGCAGTTTGTTCACGATCTGTTTCATAGGTTTGAAGCTTCATTGCCTCAAGCTTACTTGCAAACCGAGAATGAAAACCTTTGTCGAGACGGTAGACGGGTTTGGATTGCCTGGTCGAATCAAGCCATCTTCAATGACCAGGGAGATATCGTTGAAATCTTATCGGTGGGCAGTGACACCACCCAGCGTAAACAAGCAGAAGAGGCTTTACAACGCAGTGAAGCTAAGTTCCGAGCTATCTTTGAAAACTCGCAGGTTGGCATCTACCGAACCCGCACCTGTGATGGATTAATTCTCGATGCCAATCAGCGTTTTGCCGATCTATTTGGTTTTGATTCACCCCAAGAGATTATTGGAATTGAACGCACTATAGGCTATTGGGTCAATCCCAGCGATCGCCAACAAGCCATTGAGGTAATGAGGCGAGATGGGGAAGTGCGAAGCTATGAAGCACAGATGCGAAAACGAGATGGGACAGTGTTTTGGGGACTTTTCTCTTCTTATCTGAATGCAGGCGACGACTGCATCGAAGGGGTGCTTGCGGATATTAGCGATCGTAAACAAGCAGAAGCCGCCTTGCGTGAAAGTGAGCAACTGTTGGATGTGTCGTTCTCCCAATCCCTTGACGGCTTTTTCATCATGATGCTTGATCAGCCAGTGCAATGGGATGACACGGTTAATAAGGGCGAGGTCCTGGACTATGTCTTTGATCACCAGCGGGTTACGAAAGCCAATGATGCAATACTCGCTCAGTATGGACGTAGCAAAGAGCAGTTTATTGGTTTCACTCCTAGCGACTTGTATTCTCACAATCTAGTCTACGGCAAACAAGGGCTAGCCTACGGCAAACAGGTGTGGCGGGAACTTTTTGATGCTGGGAACCTACATATCGAAACGGATGAATATAAATTGGATGGGACTTCAATTTGGGTTGAGGGGAATTATAGCTGCCTTTATAACAGTCAAGGCAGAATCATCGGTCACTTTGGGGTACAGCGGGACATCAGCGATCGCAAACAAGCAGAAGCAGCCCTGCAAGCCTCAGAGACAAAGCTACGGACTCTAATTGAGGCAATTCCCGATCCATTGTTTGTATTCTCTGCTGAAGGGCGATTCCTTGAAATAATGGTATTGGAACCAGATCTGCTATGGCACCCCTTTGAAGAGATGATTGGTAAAACTATGCATCAACTCGGAAGGGAAGAAGCTGATGAGTTTCTAGGTTATATTCAGCGGGTACTGAGAACCCGAAAAATCCTCACAGTCGAATATGGTGCGTTTCTAAATGGACGAGAAATGTGGTTTTCGGCTCGCATTGCCCCAATCAGCCACGATCAGGTGATTTGGCTGGTGCGAGATATTACGGCGCAGAAGCAAGCAGAAGAAGCCTCAATCTTAGAAGAACGCAACCGCATGGCACGCGAAATTCATGACACACTCGCGCAGTCGTTTACAGGTATTTTGGCTCAGGTGGGAGCAGCAAAACAGGTGCTAACGGATGATGTAGAAGCAACTGGGGCACACCTAGACCTGATTAAAGAATTGGCACGCACTGGACTGGTTGAAGCACGGCGATCGGTTGTCGCACTTCGTCCTCAGCTTTTGGAGGAGGGCAGTTTACAGAGCGCTCTGCATCGTCTTGTCGCTCAGACTAGAGCTGCCGCAATGGATACCACTCTACATTACGAGATTGAGGGTGTAGTGTATTCTCTACCCACTGAAGTCGAGAGTAACCTACTGCGGATGGGGCAGGAAGCCTTAACCAATGCGATTAGACATGCCAATGCTGACGAAATTCGAGTGGAGCTAATCTATGATCGCAATCAGGTCTGCTTGCGCGTGCAAGACAATGGACAGGGCTTTGGCGCTGGGAGTATTTCATCCTCTGAGGGTTTTGGCTTACTCGGTATGAGCGAACGGGCAGCGCGCATCGGCGCACAACTGACGATAAGGAGTCAACCTGGGCAGGGGACAGAGATTATTGTCACCGTCAATCGGAAGTAGCATCACGATGAGCCAAGCCACGACCGTTCGGGTTTTGATTGCGGACGACCATGCCATTTTTCGGCAAGGCTTAGCCACGATTATTAACCGTGACCCAGATATGACGGTGATTGCCCAAGCCGAAAATGGGGAACAGGCGATCGCTCTATTTGGGGAACATCAACCGGATGTCACATTCATGGATTTGCGAATGCCGGAAGTGGAAGGAGTTGCCGCCATCGGTGCAATTTGTGCTGCTACTAAATCGGCTCGGATTATTGTACTGACCACCTATGATAGCGACGAAGATATTTACCGGGGATTGCAGGCAGGCGCAAAAGGATACCTGTTGAAAGAAACTGAACCGGACGAGCTTCTGAATGCGGTTCGTACCGTTCATCGGGGTCAGAAGTATATTCCGCCCGATGTGGGGGCAAAGTTGGTACAGCGGCTCAGCAACCCAGAACTGAGTGAACGAGAACTAGAAGTACTCCGCTCACTAGCTCAGGGGATGAGCAATGCCGATATTGCGGCTGCTTTGAGTATCGGTGAAGGTACTGTTAAATCCCATGTCAACCGGATTTTGAATAAGCTAGATGTCAGCGATCGCACCCAAGCGGTGATTGTTGCCATTAAGCGCGGCATTGTCAGCTTGTAAGGTGTGCTTGCGATCAAATTCAGATTCTAACTTAAGTTAGAGCCAGCCTTCTACTCCGCGATGGCATGCTTGCTCTATTAACTTGTACTGTAAAAATTTTAACTTGCTGTAGACGACGATTTAAAGGTGGTCTCCTATATTGAATGTATGCAAATAAAAGTGCATCCAATCAAGCAAATCATGCTCTTCTAAAGCGGTGAAGCTGATTGATTTTTCAGCCCTGACACATTGGAAATAAATCTATGACCTCCACTACCACAGCTACAGACCCAATGCTACGCCAAGGCGATTCTGGTGCCGCCGTCACTTGGCTACAACAATTGTTGAATGCCAAAGGAATTAACATTGCAGTTGATGGAATCTTTGGCAATGTGACTCGCGCCGCAGTAGTTCAGTTTCAAAAGCAGAGTGGCATTGCTACAGATGGCATCGTTGGTCCTCAAACTTGGCAAGCCCTTCGTCGAAATGGCAATGCACCCATTCAACTGACTGATGCAGCCATTTACTACGAGCCATCGAGATATTCCTATCAAAAACGGGCATTCGAATGGTTGCAATCCCGGATTTCTAGATCAGATCTAGAGGAATTTGCTCGCCGTTGGCGGAACCTACGCTAACGCAGCAATCACCGATTTCAAAGTTACTCAGCCTAGGTTGAAATTGCTGACGCTGGGAATTCCTAAACTATAAGGGTTTCCCAGATTTCGTAGCAAGGATCCAGGCTTGTTGCAGATGCAAAAATATGAGCGATGATCGTAATCACAGTTCTTTACTTGTACCACCTTCAACTCAAGATTGGATTCAAGGTATTCTGAGTGCCAAGGTAGTGCTAGTAATGTATGGAGACTATCAATGCCCTAGAAGTGCGGACGTTTACAAGCTGATTAAAGCGATCAAACAAGAGCTTAGTGCTTCTTTTGGAGAGGACTACTTATGTTTGATCTTCCGCCATTTTCCACAAACACAGCTTTATCCCCATGCTCAACGGGCAGCCCAAGCAGCCGTTGCTGCCGCCGCCCAAGGACAGTTTTGGTTAATGAGCGACACTTTATTTGACCATCAACAAAGGTTGGAGAACGGTTATCTGGTCGAGTACGCCAATGATTTAGGGCTTGATATTCCTCAATTTCTCAAAGAGTTGTCTAAACAAGTTCATGTTGATCGCATCAACGAAGACATTGAAGGCGGAATACAGAGCGGAGTAACGACTGCCCCAGCCCTGTTTACCAATGGAAGTCGGTATATCGGGCACTGGAACACGACGGAGTTGATGGCAGCCATGATTGCTGCAAGTCGTTAAGCTCCCCGATCCCTACTCCCAATTTATATCTGACTTGTTGATTAGTGCTAGTCAGTGATCGAATGCGCGATCGCTAGTTTTTGCCTGTTTTGCTGAACAATTTGCCATTTTTTGAACCATGCTAACAACTATAACGCCAACCGTTGAAGTCAATTACAAATGCTTAACGCACAGCCGATTGCAGCAAGTAGTTGACTACATTCAGACTCATCTCGATCAAGAATTATCACTGGCTGAACTTGCAGAAGTGATCAACGTTAGTCCGACTTACTTTGCGGGTTTGTTTAAGCAGAAAATGGGGATTTCACCCCATCAGTACGTGATTAAGCAGCGAGTAGAACGAGCAAAAGTAATGCTGAAGAAGACGGATTATGGGATCTCCGACATCGCTCTACAAGTCGGCTTTTCCAGCCACAGCCATCTGACACAACAATTCAAGCGCATTACGGGAATGACCCCAAAACAGATTCGCTAGCGTCCAAGCACTACATACACATGAGTCAAGGAGACAGAAATGAAGTTTAGAGCAATTAAAGGACATCAGGGAATCGGAATGGAAGTGAAAGATGTGACTTACGTGGAGGCCGCCCGGTGGGGTAAGCATCGGGGGTGGCGGTATGTTCTGGGATTAGTTGTCATCTTCTTTGTGGGGCTTGTGGTCGGCGGCATCGCCGCCCCACGTATCGCGTTCTTGTTCAGTGGTCAGGAGGGGCTTGCGGCGTTCAGGCGGCTGGATTACGCCGCATTCGGTCCCGTTGGAGGCTTCGTTGCGGTCAGGGCAATTTTTCCGTTCTTCCTCGCAGGAATCTTGATCGCCGTCACCCTCATTCACCAGCGTCATCCCCGAACGCTGGTCACAGCGCGGGAAAAGATTAGCTGGCGGCGTGTCGGCCATGGGTTTGTGGCTTGGTTCGTGCCAATTTTGCTGATCGCTGGACTGGGACAGTACTTCTTCTATCCCGACACCTTTTCCTTTAACTTCGACCTCGCAACGTTCGCACTCTTCGTCCCGCTGGCGCTAGTCTTTACCGCCATCCAGACGACTACGGAGGAACTTTTCTTTCGCGGCTATATTATGCAGGGCGCGAGCATTGTTTGGACGAACCGCGTGTTTCTGGCGCTGGTGCCAGCCACGACCTTCGCCCTAGCGCACCTGCTCAACCCGGAGGCAAGCGCGGGCGGTTGGCTCACGGTATTCTTCAACTACTTCCTCGTTCCGGGGCTGGTGTGGACCGTAGTTTCATTGATTGACGGAACCACCGAACTCGCCATTGGCGCACACTTCGCGAACAACATCGGCGGCAATCTCTTAGTAGGCGTAGCCGGAAGCGCCGCGAACGCACCGGCTCTGTTCACAATCAGCAAGTTCCACGCGACCTACACGGCGCTATCGATGCTGGTTATAGTACCCGTGTTTCTGGCGATCGCATCAGCAATGAAGCGATTCAAGCCAGTTGGAATGTAGCAGCAGAGGCTTCTGCTAAAGGGACTTTGGACTGTGTACCCTCCTGGCTCACCGATTTCCGCATGATCTGCCCCGCATTGATGTACCGACTCTGATTATTCATGGGGATAGCGATCGCATTCTTCCGCTTGAGTCTACCGCAGCAAGACTTCCAAAGCTGATCAAAAACAGTCAACTGGTTGTCATTCCGGGTGGGCCGCACGCCATCAACTGGACTCACGCTGATCAGGTCAATCCCCTGTTACTGGGCTTTCTTCAGCAGGGATAATCAGTGCCCTACCGGATTCCTGTCCTGTGAAAAAACGCTTTCATGCAAGTCTCGCTGCTAGGGATGATTGATCACGATCTTGGAAAATCTAGCTATCGTTCTAAATGCAGTAGGAAGCTCGATAGGGAAATTGCTTCAACTTCGCATCTATGTTCGAGGTGAACCACAGGTCTCAGAGCGAGTGGAGTAATCACTCCAACGCAGGTTGATGCGAAATAAAACTAATTCCCATTAGGAGGACAATCATGAAGCCTCAACTCATTTTTGGAGTACTAACGATCGCAACAGGATTGCTCGGAGGTTCATTCACTCATCCCGCGAGCGCACACCGCATTCCTCCACAACAAATCTCTCCCATTCTGATCGCCACTGCCTACACTGATTTAACCTTACCCACCTTGCGCTAAGGCGATCGCGGCAGAGACGTGCAATTTACAGTGCATTCTTCAAGACAATGGCTCTTTGGGGAGCCGCAGGTGTGAGGTTAGGCAATCCAAGAGGGGCGCTTGTCGATGGCATCTTTGGTGCGGTCACAGCGTCTGCGGTATGCGATCTTCAGCGACGATACAGAATCCCAATTGCAAAGTGAGTCAATCCAACCACATGGGAAGTTCTGGATATGCACGCAAACCCCATTGATAGCCGCTTCCCTAGAAACCACAGAACATTCCACAACCACAAACCACAGGAGATTTCTAATGAACCGAAAGATTCTTTCAACCAAAATCACAACTATAACCACAATCGCAATTCTGTTCGGCGTGCTTCTACTGTTTAATTTTCCATCCCTAGCTCAAGTCAGTTCCCAAGTAATTCCCAGGATCGAAGTGATTGAAGGGGTTGAAGGAATTTCACCTAGCTACCGTTTAGTCATTAGCCGATCTCAGGACATTGTTTATGTCTCTTGTCCAGCTGACTTCGAGCCACAGTTGGGCTATCTGCAAGATGTGGAGGCGATTCAATGTAGTTCCCAAGTAATTCCCAGAATCGAAGTGATCGAAGGTGTTGAAAGGTCTGAAGGGATTCCACCCAGCTACCGTTTAGTCATTAGTCAGTCGCAGGACATTGTTTATGTCTCCTGTCCGACTGGCTTTGAGCCACAGTTGGACTATCTGCGAAATGTAAAGGCGATTCAATGTCAGCCGTATGCCAGTCCTTAGAATTAAACCAGTAAGGGGCAACAGCATAACAATGAGAATAATCCGAGTGATTACATGGCAAATGAATTCTGAACTCTAGTATCTAACCAGATGATCCTGAAATAAACTTGCTATTCACCCTAAGAATCTGAAAGAAATCAAGCATTGCACCTCAGTACAATTCAGATAGTACAAGGCAATTGACTCTCCTTTCAAACGACTGCACGAATAATCGGCTGAGTCCTTTGACCTGGCTCTACTACGACTGAGATGAACGATCACACATGAAAACTTCTCATCACAGAGGGATGAATATGAAGACTTGGATTTCGATGCTGCTAATTTTAGCAAGCGTGAGCTTGTTCGGGTGCGACGATCAAGGAGCGCAAGAACAATTGAATAACACAATGAACAGTTGGATTGGTCGGGACATCAATGAGTTTGTTCGCAGATATGGTACACCCACGACAACGCTTACGTTACCCAACGGGAACACAATCTATTCCTACAGAACGGAGCGAGAACGGGAGTTTAATCAGCCAACCTCTGTGAATGAGTTTCGGAATGATCGAGGCGAGACAACTACGATAATTAGCGGAGGCAACACGATTGTCAATCGTGATTTCTGTGAGATTGATGTCGAGTTTGATCGCTCTAGAGAAATTCAGTCCTGGCGCTATGAGGGCAGTTCTCCAAGACATTGCAACATTAAAAGTTTGCCGAAAACGCTCCAAAAGCAATTGCAAAAAGACGGCATTCTTCCGTAGGTCAATGCCATGTTCAGAACTGCAAAATTACGACGATAAGTACTGGAATTCAACCTCTTTGGATTATGCAAACCCTTGCAGCTAAACGGTCTACGCCAGCCGTTTTAGCGATAGTTCGTCGGCGATCGCCCCTCGTCCTTCTGGCGCTGCTGTTGGTGGGCCGCAGTGCTTTCCTTTGGCGCACCTCCAGGCCAATCAGTGAGCCAGTGGCGGCTGAGGCCCAGGGATTTCCGCCCATCCCGGTAGAGACGGCGACCCTGGCGGAGGGGGCGGCGGTGCAGCGGGTGACGCTGCTGGGGCAGGTGGAGGCTATTACCACAGCCACCGTACGCAGCCAGACCGCAGGCGTGATCGAGGCGGTGCGGGTGGAGGTGGGCGATCGCGTCACTCCCGGCACCGTCATTGCTACCCTCAGCACCGCCGATCAGCAGCTGGCTCTGGCCGAGGCCAGGCCCGGCTGGCCCAGGAGCGCAGCGAACTGGCGCGGGTAGAGGCGGGCACCCGCGATCGCCTCCGACCGATCTTTATGTCTGCGGGCACTACAGTCCTGGGCATGGTGCCGCTGGCGGTGTTTCCTGTCCAGGGGTCAGAGCTTTATCAGGGGCAGGCATTGCCCTCACTGACGGTAACAATTCTTACTTGCGTCCGGTGCACGATTGGACTCAATTACTGAGCTAAGGCTGTGTGCGTGCAGTCTGAACTTCCCAAGAATTTGGTCGAGCGCCACTGGAAGGTGTTACCAGCACCAACCAGCGGCTGACCCCTTCGACAGGTACAGCTGTCTCGGAGGCTGAGTAGCATTTTACTCGTGGCCGCTCCGAACTGCACAATGTCTGGGAGCGGCCAAGTTTTTGGGATTCCTACCCATCGTTTCATCGGAGGAATCCCGATTATGTTGTGTTTTACCCGCCAAGATCCCTGGGTTCTTCGAGAACCCAGGGATCTGAATCCGCTGCAACTAGCAACCCCTATGGCCCAGCCGGGGCGGGAGCGATTGCGCCATCTGGTGATTGGCTCGCCGGAGGGGGTGCGGGCGACGATTAACCTGCTGCATGTGTTGACCTATGCAGAGCAGGCGACCTGGAGCCAATTGATTACCATCCCACCATCTGGGATTTTGATTACGCCGGAGCAGGGGGAGGTGTTTAGTCTGCTGAGGCGCGACAGACAAATAGATTAGCCGTAAGCCAGCCCCTCAGGTTTGAGCCCTCTGGGGGGCTGGCAATAAGGGCTGGGTTTGATGAGGGCATAGCTATTGAGGAGGGTGCAAACCTGCTGAGGCAAGGAGTCGCCGTAGGTTGATCACCCCTGGACGATTCAGTGAAAGGGCTTCAATAGTTGCGCAACCGCAGGGTGTTTACCCCACCGCTTGGGTGGCGTCTTCGTTTCAGCTAAAGTGCTCGTGCCAGTTTTGCTGCCGAGGGTTGAAGAGGGCAACGGATTCACCAGTTGAGGGATCAACACAAGTTGTCTTAATGTGCTTGCGCCCGTTGCAGCCAAAGCAAGCCCAGGCTAGGTTTTCTAGGGTGGTCACCCCGCCTAATTGACGGGGTTGAATGTGGTCGATGGTAAAGCTGTCGGCGGAGAACTCGGCAGGGCAGCGGCAATACTCACAAAGCTGGTTAGCTCTCTGTGCAACCTCGCGCCTGAGATTGGGAGGCACACGTTTAGACTCAGGCGGCATTGAAGGGTTGCGCGGGAGATGAGAACTGTTGGTTGAGGCTGATTAGGTCAAGGTTTCTGAGCTTGGCTAGCGCTATGAGGGCTTCAAGACGCTCGACATGGTGTTGCTCTAGTCGGTCTTCGTAGTGCAGCAGCTCTTGGTGCTCGGCGTCGGTTAGCTCACCCCACTCGCATTTGTCGCGCAGGTCATCTAGGCGGTTTTGCTCTGGGGCGGGTAGCTGCCATTGAATGACGGCTAACAGCCGGGCCTCTTCTGAGCTGGCTAGGGTTTGGGGGGCAGGCTCAGCCAGTACCTCCAGCAGTTGCACTACTGCGGCCAGCTTGTTTTGCGGGAGCTGGTCGAGGAGGGCGATCGCCCGTTGTCGGATATCAAGGGGAGGCATGGCGAAGACATGAGCAATGTTTAGATGTATGTTAGCAAGGCCAAGGAATTGCCCCCATACTAAGTTGACGCAATGCTTACCCTACTGCTGCTGGCGAATCCGGTCGCCCAGCCGAGGTGAAAGCGGTTGTACCATTTGGCGATCGCCGCGATGCAGCAGGTAGCAGGGGCTATCCCGGTGCTGCCGTCAATTCTGGAGAGTGAGCGCTACAAGCAGGCGATTCGGCAGGGGCAGCGGCTGGCAGAGATTGGCTATGGGGAGCTGGAATTTCCGCTGTACAGGGTGATTGAGGTGGTAGAGCAGGGGCAAGGGAATGACTGAGAATGCGCTGGAACGGTTGATGCAGCGGCAGCGCCTGAGTGTGCCGCCCCGTGCCGATGGATTGAGGGCAGCGTTACCTGTGAAGCCTCCTCAACAGACGGCGGTTGCGGGCAATGGGTCGGGATATAGTGACTCTAGCAAGTCTGCGAGTGTTGACGTCAGTATGTCTGTTAGCCAAGATGATGAGGCGGAGTTACCGCAGCTAGTGCGGACGACGACCCGGTTAGAAGAAGAGATTGATAAGGCCCTGCGCCACCTCTGTATGGATGAGAAGATCACCAAGGAGGTGTGGTTTGAGGCGGCGTACCTTTACCTGGCGGAGCACCCAAAGGCGATGCAGGCGGTGAACGGGGTAGCAAAGGAGCGCTACCAGCGGCGGAAGCGGGCAGCGGATTTGAGGAAGCTGGAAACGATGCAGAAGCGGTTGAGGGGGTAGTGATATAAACTCTCAAAGTTTTATTAATAACAGTAACAAGATATGCCGCCGATATCAATTGGGTATGTGATTAAGGTTTTCTAACTTCAGACTATGACATCTCCTCTTGAAAGATTATAGACTTTATGTCTGCTCCCCTTGATTTCCGAGCTAATTAAGCTGAGACATTATGAGTTCAAGTTTTTCAGCAGGGCCTCAAGCACTTGGTTATCTCTACCAAGTCCGCTATGCATTAGACCTCATTCTAGAAAATCGAGAGGAATTACAGGTTTCTATTGAAAGCCTTGATGACGTCACGTTTGAGGAACAAGGAAGTCCCATTGAACTCTTACAACTAAAGCATCATACTAATCCAGCATCGCTTACTGACAGAAGCAGTGATCTTTGGAAGACTATTCGAGTATGGAGTAGTTTTGTGAAAGATGGTTCAGTCAATTCTGACACGCTACTGACACTCGTTACTACAGGCGTAGCCCCTGACAACTCAGCCTCATTTCTTTTAAAACCTGGACTTCATAGGAATCCCAAACTTGCTACACAACAGTTGAGGAATATTGCGCAAGCCTCTGATAGCCAAAGTCTTGCCAAAGCATTTGACGCCTTCAATGAACTGACATCAGTTCAACAAGAGCAATTGGTAAACGCAATTCATATTATTGACAACTCTCCTAATATTATTAATGTTGTTTTGAACATAAAAAATAGAATAAAACTCTCTGTAAGAAGAGATCATTTAGATAGCTTGTATGAGAGGTTAGAGGGCTGGTGGTTTAGCAAAATAATCAACCATCTTAACGGCGCGTCTACTGTCCCAGTTTCTGGATTTGAAGTCAGTGACAAAATTCGAGACATTGCAGAGCAGTTTAAGCCTGAAGCATTGCCAATAGATTATTTTAATGCTGAACCGTCTAATCCACCTGATGCTGACGCAGACACTAGGCGCTTTGTTATACAACTGAAATCTATATCGATCAATAACAAGCGCATAGAGAAAGCAATACTAGACTATTACCGAGCATTTGAGCAAAGATCAAGATGGGCTCGTGAGGAGCTGTTATTTGGCGATGAAATCGAACACTATGAGAAGAAGTTAGTCGATGAATGGGATCGATATCGCTTAATGCTCCAAGATGAATTAATTATTGAAGACGAAAACGAGGCAATGCACCAACAATTTGGGCGTCAACTATATAATTGGATGGATCAGAAAGCAGATATTCGAATACGCCCACAAGTTTCTGAAGAATATGTTATGCGTGGAAGCTACCACATCCTGGCAGATCAGATGTCACCAACTATATGTTGGCATCCGAAATTTGTTGAAAGGCTTACCCAATTATTGCCGGTTTCATAGGAACCTCATTATGCTTCCATGGGAAAGAAGACCTATTGAGATAGCTAATCTATTCAATCCTGCATTTTGCTCTTTGCTAATTCAATATAGCATTAGGGGCTTTGAGAGAGAAAGTGGACGTGGTATGCCGTACACGTTAGCATTTCTTGTTCTTCCAATTACTTTGCATATTCAAACACGTCAAACTTTACCCACTACCACACGCACTAAGCTCCATGTATGGTTGAGAGAAAATCCCGAGGTTCGCATTGATTTCGTGAATCGCGTGAGAAATTTAACTCCTTATACTAAGGAAGCCATATTATTTGGGTGTCAGACCCAGATAATATCTTTTCAAGAGGATGGAACAGTTACCTGGATACGACGCTCTTTGAGCAGCAATACAGATAGTCCAGAAATAGAATCTCTCATTAGAACTGCTGAGTTTTTAGGTCAATGGATGGCCAAAATTCAAGATCCAGCATCTTTTTTCACCATGTGGGGAGTTCGTCCATAAAATGCAGATAAGATCAATTATTCTTTATAATTCATTGGGTGAAAAAAGAATCCTAAACTTTGAAATAGGCAAAGTAAATATAATTACTGGAAAATCAAGAACTGGCAAATCAGCTATCATTGATATTGTAGACTATTGCCTTGGGAGATCTAGTTTTCTAGTTCCAGAGGGAATTATACGCGATACAGTATCTTGGTATGCGGTTCTTCTACAGTTTCCTCGTAGTCAGCTATTTATCGCTAAACCCAGTCCTCCAGGCTACAATACGACACAAAGTCAAGCTTATTATGAAATTAGTGAAGCAATTGAAATACCTGAAGTAGTTGATTTAGAGCCTAATACCAATGACGAAACTCTTAAAGGCTTTCTTTCAGATCTAATTGGAATTTCTGCGAATCAAAACACTCCAGATTTAGGACAGTCTAGAGATGCTCTAAGAGTGGACATTAGACACTCAACTTTTTATCTTTTTCAGGATCAGAACCAAATAGCTAATAGACGGCTTTTATTTCACAGGCAACAAGAACAGTTTATTCCACAAGCTATTAAGGATTCTCTACCGTATTTCTTGGGAATCACCCAGGAAAATCAACTTATCTTAGAGCAAGAGTTACGAGTTGCCCGTCGAGAGCTTAGAATTGCACAGCGCAGATTAGAAGAGGCTTTATCTATTGCCAGCGAACAAACTGATGTTGGCCGAAGACTTTTAGTAGAGGCTCAACAAATTGGTTTAATCTCAGTAGAGACTGAAACTGAAAACACTGAGCAGATTCTCTTATTACTAAGACAGTCTCTTGACTGGGAACCTACTGATTTGCCTGCAATAGTCGATGATCGTTTTCCAGGTCTCCAACTGGAAAGGGATGAGTTATATACAAATTTAAAGCGGAAGCAAGAGAAAATTGATGCCGCAGAATCTTTTGTAAAAGAGGCAGAGGGTTATTCAAATGAAGCCAACCAACAGCTAATAAGATTGGAATCAATCAATTTATTTAGACATGATAATAATGACACTAATCGTCTTTGCCCCTTATGCAATTCAGAACTCTCACAACCTGTAACTTCTGCATTAGAAATACAAAATTCATTAGAGGATTTAAGAAATAGTGTTCATATAGTAGAAGGAAAACAGCCTAAATTGAGAGAGTATATACAACAGCTTAAGGAAGAACGACTAGAAATTCGTCAACAGATAGGTGAAGTCGAGATTGCTATACAAGCAATTTTAGAAGAAGAAGAAGCAACTCAAAGAATGCGTGACTTAAATGTTCGAATTGCTCGTGTTTTAGGTCGCATAAGTCTCTATCTGGAATCTGTTAGCTTTGCTGACGAGACCTCGGAGTTGCGCACAAATGTTGATATAGCTCGCAGAAGGGTTGAAGATTTAGAGTCGCAGATCGATCCTGTTGAAGAAGATGAAATCATGTCATCGATCTTAAATAGAATTGGCCAGCAAATGACTAACTGGGCCAACTATTTAGAACTTGAACACTGTGGGTCACCTTATCGTCTTGACTTAAAAAAATTAACCGTGATTGTAGATAGACCAGAAAGACCAATACCAATGGAACGTATGGGTAGCGGTGAGAATTGGCTGGGATGTCATCTGATCGCCCACTTGGCTTTACACAAGCATTTTATAGAGAAACAAAGACCAGTTCCTCGTTTTTTGATACTTGATCAACCATCGCAAGTCTATTTCCCTTCGAGAGATACGTATTTAGCCTTGGAGAATATTACGGTTGAAGAAACCTTGAGTTCTAATGCTGATATTGTTGCTGTTGAAAGGATGTTTAGCCTTTTGCATGAATTCTGCGAGGAGTTTTTTCCTGAATTTCAAATTATTGTTCTTGAACATGCAAACCTGAACAATGAGAAGTTTCAGGAGGCGCTTGTTGAAGAGCCATGGACAGATGGCAGAGCACTAATATCTGAAAATTTGGTAGTCGGTTAGCTGAAAACTGAATAGGATATTTTCAATGGTTTTCAATTGTTGCTCAACTCGGTTCGGAAAATTGAACGAATTATAAGTGTGGCACCACTTTCTATTTGCAAGTTGCTGCGTTTGTTCTGATTGAATTCGGGCGAAAGCAGTGCATTTATCCCATAACGCTAAAATTAAATCAGAACTTTTGCTTTTCTACCTCCACTATGCAAATCGTCCTTCCCCCTGAATTAGAGCAACTCATCCAACGCCAACTCGCTGCTGGCAAATACCAATCTGCCTTAGACGTCATCACAGCAGGCATACACCTGCTCGACCAGCAAGACGACATCTATCAAGGGCGGCTCCCCGAACTCCAGCAAGAAGCCCAGGTCGGCTGGGAAGCAGCCCAGCGCGGCGACCTCGTCGAAGGCCCCACCGCCATGGCCCAGATTCGAGAAAACCTGCGGTCTCGCCACGCCTCCGCCGAATAATGCCCCCTCAGTTTTACCTAACCCAGCCTGCCATTCAAGACATCGAGGCCATTGTACCGACATTCCGCAGGTTGACAGGAACTAATTTAGGAGGTAGTACCGGCAAGCCGG
>VFQR01000445.1_pt1 | contig 58815 bp, 51 predicted proteins | sample 3512321 | NCBI WGS metagenome assembly VFQR01 (sample SAMN10412374, study PRJNA504923) | tailings metagenome | isolation source: Relicate 3 Philex TSF1 revegetated site | place: Philippines: Tuba, Benguet | collected 2017-08-29 | reverse complement strand
AGGGGTCCGGCCTGCCGCTGCGCATCCCCGTGATCGAGATGGTGGAGATCGGCGCGGGCGGCGGCTCCATCGCGCATCTCGACAGCATGGGCCGCATCCAGGTGGGGCCCGAAAGCGCCGGTGCCGATCCGGGCCCGGCGTGCTACGGCCGCGGCGGCACGCAGCCCGCGGTGACGGATGCGAACTTGCTGCTCGGCCGCTACGAGCCCGATCTCTTCGCCGGCGGCGCGCTGAAGCTGCATCCCGGTGCGGCGAAGGATGCGATGGTGGCGCATGTCGGCGAGACGCTCGGCCTCTCGCCCGAGATGGCCGCCCTCGGCGTGGTCGAGATGGTGGACGAGAACATGGCGAATGCCGCGCGCGTCCACGCCATCGAATCCGGCAAGGGCTATGATGGCCGCGCCATCATCGCCTTCGGCGGCGGCGGGCCGGTGCATGGCTACCGCGTCGCGGAGAAGATCGGCGTGGACCGGCTGCTGGTGCCCTCCGGCGCCGGCGTGGGCTCCGCCATCGGCTTCCTGCGCGCGCCCGTGGCGTATGAAGTGGTGAAGTCGCTCTACCAGCGCTTCGCGACCTTCGACCTCGACGCGGTGAATGCGCTGCTGGCAGCGATGTCGGCCGAGGCGAGCGAGGTTGTCGCCCAAGGCGCCTTCGGTGCGCCGAGCGACGAGCATCGGCTCGCCTTCATGCGCTATGTCGGCCAGGGCCATGAGATTCCCGTCGCCCTTCCGGCGCGCGAGCTGACGCCGGACGACGTGGCCGCGATCCGCGCCGCCTATGACGTGGAATACACCCGCTTCTATGACCGGCCCGTGCCGGGCAGTGACGTCGAGATCCTCTCCTTCGCCGTGACGGTCGCGACCGTCGTGGAGGAGGTCGAGCCGATCGCCGCCGTCCAGGATTCGCCTGCGCCGAAGCCGGTGCGCGTGCAGAGCGTGCGCGACACCGCGACGGGCGAGGTCGCGGACTGGGCGGTGTACGACCGCGACGCGCTGCGGCCAGGCGCGCGCGTGGCGGGGCCGTGCATCGTGGCAGAAGCCGAAACCTCGACGCTGGTGGGGCCGGGATGGACCTGCCGGATGGATGGCCTTGGGTATCTCGAACTGACGCGGGAGGCGGCCTGATGTCTGCGAACGAGGCGCTGACAAAGATCCAGCGCCAGATCCAATGGAACCGCCTGATCGCGGTGGTCGAGGAGCAGGCGCAGATCATGATCCGCACCGCCTTCTCCACTACGGTACGGGAAGCGGGCGATCTCTCGGCCGGCATCTTCGATCTGCAGGGGCGCATGCTGGCGCAGGCCGTCACGGGCACGCCGGGGCATGTGAACTCCATGGCGGAATCGGTCGGGCATTTCCTCCAGAAATTCCCGGCAGCCACGATGAAGCCGGGCGATCACTACATCACCAACGATCCCTGGCTCGCCACCGGGCATCTGCACGACCTCACCGTCGTCACCCCCGCCTTCCGCAACGGGCAGATCGTCGGGCTCTTCGCCAACACCGCGCACATCATCGACATCGGCGGCCTCGGCATGGGTGCCGAGGGACGCAGCGTGTTCGAGGAAGGCATCTACATCCCGATCGTGAAGTGCTTCGATCAGGGCAAGCCGAACGAGACCTTCTTCGACTTCATCCGCGCTGGCTCCCGCACGCCGGTCGAGCTCGAAGGCGATGTCTATTCCCTCTGCGCCTGCAACGACGCCGGCGCGAAGCGGCTGGTCGAGATGATGGACGAGTTCGCGATGGAGGGGCTTGACGACCTCGCCGCCTATATCTTCGACAGCTCGCTGAAGGCGACGCTCGAGGAAATCCGCCGCATCCCGCAGGGCACCTATGAGGGTGAGCTGTTCTCGGACGGCTATGATGCGCCGGTGCGCCTCAAGGCCGCGATGACGGTGACGCAGGACGAGATCGTGGTGGACTATGCCGGGACCTCCGGCCTGTCGGGCCGCGGCATCAACGTGCCGGCCCCCTATTGCCGCGCCTATTCCTGCTTCGGCATCAAGGTCGTCGTCGCGCCCGAGATCCCCAACAACTGGGCGAGCCTGATGCCCTTCCGCATGGAGATCCCGGAAGGCTGTATCCTCAACGCGCCACGGCCCTTCCCGGTCAGTGCGCGGCACGTCATCGGCCAGATGCTGCCCGACCTGATGATGGGCTGTCTGCACAAGGCGGTGCCGCATCGCGTGAACGCCGAGGGCTCTTCCGCGCTGTGGAACCCGCCGCTGCGCGGCGGCGGCCAGGTGAGCGGGGGTGCTGCGGAACTGCCGGATTTCGAGATCATCACCTTCAACTCCGGCGGCACCGGCGCGCGGCCGACGAAGGACGGGCTGGACGGGATTGCCTTCCCCTCCGGCGTGCGCACCATGCCCGTCGAGGCGACGGAGAATGTCGCGCCGGTGATCTTCTGGACGAAGGAGCTGCGCCCGGATTCCGGCGGCGCCGGCCGCACCCGCGGCGGCTTCGGCCAGATCATGGAGATCGGCACCAAGGGCGAGGCGGAATTCGCCGTCAACGCGATGTTCGACCGCATCGCCCATGCGCCCCGCGGGCGCGATGGCGGGCAGGATGGCGCGGCGGGCTGGGCGGGCCTCGATGACGGCACCAGGCTCCGCACCAAGGGCTTCCAGACGATCCCGAAGGGCCGGCGCCTGCTGCTGAAGCTGCCGGGTGGCGGGGGCATGGGGGATCCGAGGCATCGCGACCGCGCGCTGGTCGAGCGCGACATCGCGGATGGGCTGGTCAGCACGGAGCAGGCGAAGGCGCTCTACGGCGGCTGAGCGGCATCCGGGATCGTCACGCCATGTGACGTGATGGCGGTTGCCGCTTCGCATCGGATCGGCCCGTGCCATCTTTCCCGCATGCTCGTCCCGCGCCGCCTTGCCCTCACCCTCCTGCCGCTCGCGCTGCCCGCCGTCGCGCGCGCCGCAACGCCGTTCGACGTCGCGCTCGCCCAGGCCGCCGCGCTGCCGCATCTGCGCACGCTGATCGTCGCGCGCGAGGGTTCTCCGCTGCTGCAGCATGTCTTCCGCGGCCCGGGGCTGGACCGGCCGGCCAACATCAAGTCGGCGTCCAAGACGATCGTCGCGACGCTGGCGGGCATTGCGATCGGGCGCGGCGTTCTGCAAGGGCTGAACCAGCCGATCGGACCGATCCTCGGCCGCGACATCCCGCCCGAGGCCGATCCGCGTGTGCGCAGCCTGACCATCGAGGACCTGCTCAGCATGCGCGCCGGACTCGACCGCACCTCGGGCCGCAATTACGGCGCCTGGGTCGCCTCGCGCGATTGGCTGCGCTTCGCGCTGACGCGGCCGATGGAGGAGGAGCCGGGCGGGCGCATGCTCTACTCCACAGGCACCACGCATATCCTCGGCGCGGTGCTGGCGCGTGCTGCCGGCCGAAGCCTGCATGCGCTGGCACAGGAGTGGCTCGGCGCGCCGCTCGGCATCACCGTGCCGCCCTGGACCCGCGCGCCGGAGGGCCTCTTTTTCGGCGGCAACGAGATGCTGCTGAGCCCGCGCGGCCTGCTCGCCTTCACCGAGTGCTGGCGCCGCGAGGGGCAGCATGCCGGCCGTCAGGTCGTGCCGCCCGCTTTCCGGCTCGATGCCTGGACGCCACGGGCGCGTTCGGCCTGGAGTGGGCAGGTCTATGGGCTCGGCTGGTGGATCGGCCAGGCGCGCGGCCAGCCGGTCTATTTCGCCTGGGGCTATGGCGGGCAGATGGCCTATGTGCTGCCGGGGCTGGGGCTCTCCGTTGTGATGACCGCGCATCCCGAGGTTCCGCGCGCCAATGGGCAGGTGCATACGCTGCACGCGCTGCTGGTGGATGGCATCCTGCCGGCGGTGGAGGCGCTGGGGTGATTGGGCTATGCTCCCGCAGAGCAGGACGGAGGCAGGGCATGAAGGTGGAGCTCGGCGGCCGCTTCAGGCATGCCATCGCGGAAGCCATCGAATCCGGCAACTACGCCTCGCCCGAGGATGTGGTGACGGAGGCGATGCAACTCTTCGTCGCGAAGCAGGCCAAGCTTCAGGCGCTGAAGGATTCGATCGCGGAGGCTCTGGCCAACCCGGTCTTCGTCACCGATGAGGAGATTGACGCGGCCCTGACCGCAGCCGACGCCCGCCTGCGCGCGGAGGGCTATGAATAGGTGCGCCGCACGCGATTCTTGGTCGAGGCGCTGCGCGATCTGACTGAATTGCGACTTTACCTGACCCGCGCGAGTCGAAGCATGGCGGTCGCCCGCGACTTCACCGATCGGCTGAGAGCGCGCTGCCAACAACTGGGCAGTCTGCCTGGAACGCTTGGGCAGGCACGCCACGACCTCGGCGATGGCCTCCGCGTCCTCCCGCATGGGGACTACGTGATCCTCTTCCGGTATGTGGCAGATCATGTCGAGATCGTCCGCATCCTGCATGGCATGCGCGACCTGCCGACCATCGTGACCCAAGAGCCTGAAAGCTGACCCGCATGGCCCTCCGCTGCGACCTCATCATCCGCGACGCCACCCTGTTCGACGGCTCCGGCGGCCCGCGCCGCATCGGCGATCTCGGCGTCACAGGCAACCGCATCACCGCCATCGGCGATCTCGGCGGCGCCAGCGCGGATCGGGAGATCATCGCCACCGGCAAGGCGCTCGCGCCGGGCTTCATTGATGCCCACACGCATGACGACCGCGCCGTGCTGATGGGCGAGGAAGGCACGCTCTGCAAAACCAGCCAGGGCGTCACCACCGTGGTTTGCGGCTGCTGCGGCGTGTCGCTCGCGCCGGCCCGCTTCAAGACCACGCCGCCGCCGCCGCTCGACCTGGTCGGCGCGGAGGGCTGGTGGAAGTTCGGCGATTTCGGGGACTACGCCCACGCCATCAACAGCAGGGGCTCCGAGGTCAATGTCTACGCCCTCGTCGGCAACCAGACGCTGCGCGTGGAGGCGATGGAGGGCGATGTCTATCGCCCCGCTACGGACAAAGAGATCGCCCATATGCACAACCGGGTGAAGCAGGCGATGGCGGAAGGCGCCAGCGGCTTCTCGACCGGCCTCTACTACAAGCCCAACATGCATGCGACGACCGACGAGGTCGCCGCCATCGCCAGCGCGCTGAAGCCCTATGACGGGCTCTACTCCACGCATATGCGCGACGAATCCCACCACATCCTCGCCGCCATCGAGGAGACGATGGAGATCGGCAAGAAGGCGGGCGTGCAGGTGCAGATCAGCCACCACAAATGCTCGCTGCCGGAGAACTACGGCCGCAGCATCCAGACCCTGCCGCTGCTCGAAGCCTATGCCCGCACGCAGCAACTGGCGTACGACGTCTATCCCTATCCCGCCGGCTCCACCGTGCTGATGCCGGACCGGCTGCATCCGGATGTGAAGGTGATGATCACCTGGTCCATCCCACATCCGGAGATGGCGGGGAAATACCTGCATGAGATCGCGCGCGGCTGGAACACGGATGTGAAGGCGGCGGCGGAGCAGCTCCTCCCCGCCGGCCAGATCAGCTTCCAGATGGATGAGGACGATGTGCGGCGGATCATGGCGCATCCGATGTCCATGATCGGCAGCGACGGCATCCCGCATGACGCGCATCCGCATCCGCGCCTCTGGGGCACCTTTCCGCGCGTGCTCGGGCACTATGCGCGGGGCTTGGGCCTGTTCAGCATGGAGGTCGCGATCCACAAGATGACGGGCCGCTGCGCCGAGGCCTATGGCATCGTGGATCGCGGCGTGCTGCGCGAAGGCGCCTATGCCGACCTGGTATTGTTCGACCCCGCCACGGTGATGGACGCCGCGACCTTCGAGAATCCCAAGGTCCCCTCCATCGGCATCGAGGAGGTCTGGGCGAACGGCGTGCCCACCTTCCGCGCTGGAAGAGGCGCGACTGGCGAACGGCCGGGCCGGCTCGTCACGCGCCACAAGGGTTGATGGGTCAGTCATTCTGACCTATAAGCGCGGGCATGCCCGATTGGCTGCCCCTGCTCGGTTTCGCCCTCGCGGGCTCGGTGACGCCGGGGCCGAATGTGCTGATGGTCGCCGCCGGCGCGGCCGGGCATGGGGTGCGCGGGGTCTGGCCGCATATGCTCGGCATCACCGCGGGATTTTCCGCCATGATCGTGATTGTCGGGCTCGGCCTCGCCGCGCCCTTGGCGGCCAGCCCCACGGCGCACGCCGTGCTGCAGGCGGTCGCGGTGGCCTGGATGCTCTGGCTCGCCTGGAAGATCGCCACCGCGCCGCCACCCGGCGAGGGCCCTCCGCGGCCACCAATGGGCTTCGTCCAGGCCGCGCTGTTCCAATGGGTGAACCCGAAGGCCTGGATGCTGGCTGGCGCCGCCATCGCCGGCTTCACCCGCCCCGGCGCGCCGCTGCTGCCGCAGATCGGCGCCGTCGCGCTGGCCTTCGCCGCCGTGTCGCTGCCCTGCCTGCTCGTCTGGGCGGGCCTCGGCGCCGGGGCGCGGCATGTGCTGCGCGATGGGCGCAACCTCCGCCGCTTCAACATCGTCATGGGCGTGCTGCTGGCGCTCTCCGTCGTGCCGCTGTTGCGCTGAGCCGGGTCGCGCCCTAATCGCGGGGGCAAGGAGCGCCCCATGGACCTGCACACACCCGCCGAAGCCGACCCGCATGCCGAGATCCGCACGGAGGTGCGCAAGCTCTGCGCGAAATTCCCCGGCGAATACTGGCGCGAGCTCGACGCCCGCCGCGGCTACCCCACCGAGTTCGTCAAGGCGCTGACCGAGGCGGGCTGGCTCGCCGCGCTGATCCCGGAGGAGTTCGGCGGCGCCGGTCTGCCGCTTTCGGGCGCGGCCGCGATCCTCGAGGAGATCCACGCCACCGGCTGCAATGGCGCGGCGTGCCATGCGCAGATGTACATCATGGGGACGATCCTGCGGCATGGCAGCGCGGCCCAGAAATCCGCCTACCTGCCCGCCATCGCCGCGGGCGAGCTGCGCCTGCAGGCCTTCGGCGTGACGGAGCCGACGAGCGGCACGGACACCACGGCACTCCGCACCACCGCGCGGCGCGACGGGGACCGCTACATCGTCAATGGCCAGAAGATCTGGACCAGCCGCGCCGAGCATTCCGACCTGATGCTGCTGCTCGCCCGCACGACGCCGCGCGATCAGGTGGCGAAGAAGACGGACGGTCTTTCGACCTTCATCGTGGACATGCGGACGGTGCTGGGTAAGGGCCTCACTATCCGCCCGATCCGCACCATGATGAACCACAATTCCTGCGAGGTCTTCTTCGACAACATGGAGGTCCCGGCCGCCAACCTGGTCGGCCAGGAGGGCAAGGGCTTCCGGTACATCCTCGATGGCATGAACGCCGAGCGGCTGCTGATCTCGGCGGAATGCATCGGCGACGCGAAATGGTTCATCGAGAAGGCGACGGCCTACGCGAAGGAACGCGTGCTGTTCGGCAAGCCGATCGGCGCCAACCAGGGCGTGCAATTCCCGATCGCGAAAGCCTACGCCCAGATGCGCGCGGCCGAAGCGGTGGTGAAGCAGGGTCTGCAAAAATTCGAGCGCGGCGAGAACTGCGGCGAGGAGGCGAACATGGGCAAGATGCTCGCCGCCGACGCCGCCTGGGCGGCGGGCGAGGCCTGCATCCAGACGCATGGCGGGTTCGGCTTCGCCGAGGAGTACGACATCGAGCGGAAGTATCGCGAGACGCGACTGTATCAGGTCGCGCCGATCAGCACGAACCTGATCCTGAGCTATATCGGCCAGCACGTGCTGGGTATGCCGCGGAGCTATTGAGCCCATGCAGGCGCTGCTCGCGGCGATCGCGGAGAAGCGGGTGGCACTGGATGCGCTGCGCCCGCTCGCCGTGCAGGCGCTGCGCGCACTGGATCGCCTCTACGACCTCGAACTCACCTGGTCCTCCAACGCCATCGAGGGCAACACCCTGACGGCGGCGGAGACGCAGCTCGTCATCGAGAAGGGCATCACCATCGTGGGCAAGCCGTTGCGCGACCATCTGGAGGCGCTGGACCATTTCGACGCGCTCCATTGGGTGCGCGGGATGGCGGCGCGGCCGGGCCAGGCGATCCGCGAGGCCGACCTGCGCGACCTGCACCGGCTGGTGATGCAGCGCTCCCAGCCCGGCATCGCGGGCCGCTACGCCGACCAAGGCCGCTTCGTGCTGACGGATGCTGGCCGCCACGGCTTTCCCGCGCCCGCGCTGGTGCCCGGGCTGATGCGCGACCTCACGGCGTGGCTCGCGACCGCGCCGCCGACGCCGCTGGCGGCGATCGAGGCGCATCGGCGGCTCGTGGACATCCACCCCTTCAACGACGGCAATGGCCGCACGGCGCGGCTGCTGATGAATCTGCTGCTGCTGCGCGACGGCTGGCCGCCCGTCGCCGTCCGCCCCCAGGACAGGCCGGCCTACATCGCGGCATTGCAAGCTCACCAGGCCGGCGGCGGCAGCGACGCCTTCGATCTCCTGCTGCTGCGACGGCTGGATGCGACGCTGGCCGACTATCTCGAAGCGCTGCGCCAGGCGGGGCCGGTCGCATGAGCCAGCCCCTCGCCGGCCTCCTCGTCATCGCGATGGAGCAGGCGGTCGCGGCGCCGACCTGCTCGCAGAAGCTCGCGGAAGCCGGCGCGCGCGTCATCAAGATCGAGCGGCGTGAGGGCGATTTCGCGCGCGGCTACGACACGGCGGCGGCGGGGCAGTCCAGCTATTTCGTCTGGCTCAACCGCGGCAAGGAGAGCATCGCGCTCGACATCAAGGATCCGGGCGACAAGGCGCTGCTGCACCGGATGCTCGCCAGGGCCGATGTATTCATCCAGAACCTCGCCCCAGGGGCGTTGGCGCGCGCGGGCTTCGGCTCCGCCGAGTTGCGGAAGGCGCATCCGCCGCTGATCACCGTGGACATCTCGGGCTACGGCGACAGCGGCGACTACAGCCGGATGAAGGCCTATGACCTGCTCGTGCAGGCGGAATCCGGGCTCGCCTCGATCACCGGCCATCCCGCCGGGCCAGGCCGGGTCGGCGTTTCCGTCGTGGATATCGCCACCGGCATGAACGCGCATGCCGCCGTGCTCGAGGCTCTCATCGCGCGTGGCGCCACGGGGCAGGGGGCGGCCATCGCCGTCAGCCTGTTCGATGCGATGGCCGACTGGATGAACGTGCCGCTGCTGTTCTTCGAGGGCACCGGCCGCGCGCCGGCGCGGGTCGGCCTCGCGCATCCCTCGATCTGCCCCTACGGCGCCTTCACCCTGGCCGATGGCGCCGAGGTGCTGATCTCCATCCAGAACGAGCGCGAATGGGTCGGCTTCTGCGCCGGCGTGCTGGGCGAGCCTGACCTGCCCGCCCGCGAGGGCTGGCGCAGTAACAATGAGCGGGTGGCGAACCGCGGGGCGGTGGATGCCCACATCGGCACCGCCTTCGCCGGCCTGACGCGCGCCGAGGCGGCGGCGAAGCTGGACGCGGCCGGCACGGCCTATGGCTTCGTCAACGGCGTCGCCGACTTGGCCAGCCACCCCGCCCTGCGCCGGATCACCGCGCCGACGCCGAACGGCCCGGTGAGCCTGGCGGCACCGGCCGTGCTGATGGAGGGCGCCGCGCGCGGGGCGCTGCGCGTGCCCGGGCTTGACGAGCACGGGGCAGCGATCCGGCGCGAATTCGCCGCCTGATATCGGGGCATTTTGCCTCACGCAGAGCACAGTCTCATGGCATGCAATACGCGCATGGCTGCTTTCTGCTGCACCGCAAAAAACCTCTTGCGAAGCCCGCCCCTCAGCCCTATCTTTTGCAGCGCAGCAAAGATGGCTTTTGCCGCTTTGCTGTCTTTCTTGGACGTTTCCTCCCTAAACTCGGCGGTGCCGCAAGGCACCGCCGCATTTTTTTGTGGGTTGCGAGAAAGCTCTCCGCCGGCCCGACACCCGGCCTACCGCCCCAGGAAGCTCCAATCCGTCCGGGCCAGCGTCGCGACCAGCGCCGCCAGATCGCGCTTGAGTCCCGCCATCCCAGCCGCCCGCTGCACCCGCGCCTCATCCATGTAGAGCCGGCGCGCGATCTCGATCTGGATCGCATGCACCCCCTCGCGCGGGGCGCCGTAGTGGCGGGTGATGTAGCCCCCGGCATAGGGGTCGTTGCGGCGCACGCGGTAGCCCAGGTCGCTCAGCACTTCCTCCACCAGCCGCGTCGCCCGCGGCGCGCAGGAGGTCCCATGCGCGTCCCCCAGCACGACATCGGCCGGCGGCGAGCCCTGGATCGGATGCGTCGGCATGGAGTGGCAATCGAGCAGCAGGCAGAAGCCGAAGGCTGCCCGTGTCTCGGCGATCAACCCGGAGAGCGCCGCATGATAGGGCTGCCAGCAATCGCGCACCCGCGCCTCCGCCTCGGCAAAGGCAAGCTTCTGACGATAGACCGGCTCGCCGGTGGCGACCACCCGCGCGATGGTGCCGAGCCCGGCGCCGACACGGGGGCTCGCGCTGTTCACCCAGGCCGGCAGCGGCCCGTCGAACATGGCGGGGTCCAGTTCCCAGGGCTCGCGGTTGGCGTCGCAGAAGACGCGCGGGAAGGTGGCCGCGAGCAGCGGCGCGCCCTGATCCGGCGCGGTGGCAAACAGCTCGTCCACGAAGCTGTCCTCGCTGCGCCGCAGCGCGACGGGGTCGAGCCGGGCTTCTGCCAGGAAATCCGCGCTGTAATGCGCCCCGCTATGCGGCGAGGCGAAGACCAGCGGCATGGTCTGCCGCGTCGGACGCAGCACCCGGAAGGGCGGCGGGGCCTCCCGGGCGGGCGGGTCGGGGGGGAACAGGTCCATGCGTCGTCCGATCAAGCCACAGGCCGCGCCGCCTTGTCATCCCCGCTCGGCCAGCTTCACGCGGTCGCGCCCGGCAGTCTTGGCGGCGTAGAGCGCCCGGTCGGCCGCCGCCAGCGCCTTGCCCAGCGCACGCGCGGGCTTGCCAGGCCCGAGCTCCGCCACGCCAACCGAGACGGTCACCATCCTTGCGGGGTCCGGATGCGCCACCTCGGCGCGGATCGCGGCGCGCAGCCGCTCGGCCAGCAGCACACCGCCGGCCGCGTCGCAATCCGGCAGCAGCACGCCGAACTCCTCCCCGCCGAGCCGGCCGGGCACATCCCCCTCCCGCAGGGACCCGATCAGCGCGGCGGCGGTATCACGCAGCACCGCATCGCCTGCGGGGTGGCCGAAGCCGTCATTGATCGCCTTGAAGCGATCGATGTCGAGCAGCAGCGCGCAGCACGGCCGCCCGTCCCGCTGCGCCGCGGCGAGCGCCGCCTTCGCCCGCCCCTCGAAGCCGCGCCGGTTCGGTAGATCGGTCAGCGGATCGGTGGTGGAGAGCGCGGCGAGCTCCTCCAGCGCCGCGTCGCGCTCCCTCATCACCCGCAGCATGCGGAGCGTGAGCAGCGGCACGGCGAGGTCGAAGAGCAGCCAGAGCCAGGCCCCGGGCCAGACCCCGCCATCAAGCCCCCGCATCCGCTCCTGCGCGTCATGCAGGCCGAGGATGGCGCCGATCACCAGGATCGCCGAGGCGGCGCCCAGCAGCGGCCTTGGCCGCAGGTCCGCGCGGTCGCGGGCGGCCACGTAGCGCAGCGCGGCACCCGCCGCGACCAGGCAGGCCACCGCGATGCCGATCCTGGCGGCCAGGAAAAGCCACTCGGCCAGGCTCAGACTGGGCATCGGAAGGCTGCCTCCCGGGTTGCGCCGCAGGCCGCGCGACGGTAATCAGCGCTTCCCGCCTCCGATCGAGGTGCGGGCGCGTAGCTCAGCGGGAGAGCACCACCTTGACACGGTGGGGGTCACAGGTTCAATCCCTGTCGCGCCCATTCCCTTGTTTTCCAAGACATTTCCAACGCTGTTGACCGCGCCCGGCGCGGTCGCGAAGCTGCGTCGAACCGCGCTTCCGGGAGGACAACCATGCATCGCCGCCACCTGCTCGCCGCCGCCGCCGCCGCCGGCCTAGCCGCCGCGCCCAGCCTCGCCCGCGCCCAGGCGCAGGTCACGATGCGGCTCTCGCACCAGTTCCCACCGGCGCATCACAATGCCCGCGTCATCGCCGCCTTCGCCGCGGATGTGGCGGCGCGTTCCGGCGGCCAGGTGCAGGTGCAGGTCTTCCCCGCCGAGCAACTCGCCAAGGCCGGCGAGAATTTCCCGGGCGTCGCGCGCGGCGCCTTCGAGGCGGCGGCCGCGGTGAACTTCCAGTGGGGCACCACGATCCCCGAGATGAACGCGATGACCATCCCGTACCTGTTCACGGACCTGCCGCGCATCCGCCGCTTCGCCGGCAGCGAGGCCGCGCGCTTCCTCGAAGGGCTGCTGGAACGGCGCGCGGTGAAGAACCTGATGTGGCTCTACACCACGCGGATGAGCATCTTCACCTCCAACCGCCGCCCCATCGTCAACCTGGAGGATTTCCGGGGCCTCAAGATCCGCGGCCTGAATCCGCTGACCGACCACGCGTTGACCGCCGTCGGCGCAGCGCCGAGCGCGATGCCGGGGCCGGAGGTCTCGCCCGCCCTGCAATCGGGCGTGCTCGATGCCGGGCTGACGGATGTCTCCGCCGCCGTGTCGCGCCGCTACTACGAGATTCAGCGCTTCGGCACGGTCGCGCCCTATTTCAGCGTGATCAGCCATGTCTATGTGAATCCGCGCTGGTACAACGGCCTCTCCGCCGCGCATCGCGGCTTCCTCGACGCCGCCGCGCGCAAGGCGGAGCAGGACCAGATCCAGGTCACCGAGGACACGGCGGCCGCCGCGGTCGGCGAGCTCCGCGCCAAGGGCATGACGATCCACGAACAGACGGCGGCGGAATCCGCCACCTGGCGCGCCGCGATGCAGCAGCCGGTGATCGACGCCTATACCCGCATCGCGCCGGAAGGCGGCCCGCGTTCGATCGAGCTGCTGCGGGGCATTCCGACTTCGTGAGCCCCCCATGCGATCGTCGGAGGGCGGAGGCCCGCAGGGCCGAGCACCGGAGGCGTGAATCGCATGGGTTTTCTTGAGCGCCTGGTCGCAGGGCTGGCGCGCCTCGCAGGCGCGCTGGGCTCGTTCGCGACCCTCTGCTGCCTGGCGCTCGTCGGCTATGCCGTGCTGATGCGCTACCTGCTTGGACAGCCCGAGCCCTGGACGGACAAGGTCGCGGGCTGGCTCGTGGTGGCGTTGGTGATGCTGGCCTCGCCGGAGGCGCAGCGGCGCTTCGAGCATATCGGCGTGGATATCGCGGTGGGGAAGCTCGGCCCGCGGCTGGCGCGCGTCGCCCATCTGATCGGCGTGCTCTCGGTCGCGCTCGTGGCCGGCGTGCTCGTCGTCGCGGGCATCGAGATGGTCGCGTTCAGCCGGATGGTCGGCATGATGAGCGACCTGGAGGGCGTGCCGATCTGGTGGGTGCAGGCGCTGCTCCCGGTCGGCGCCGCGCTGTTGCTGCTCGTCGCGCTCTGCCAGGCGCTGCTGCTGCTGATCGGGCGGGAGCCCGCCTATCTGCCGAAGGCCGACGACGACCCGCTGGCGCGCGATGCGCTGGCGCGGGCGGAGTGATCGCCGCGCGCCAAGCCAAGCAGGATGCGCGCCGGCCTCATCGCCGGTGATCCTGCGCGTAGGCGCGGCCGTAGCGCGCCTCCAGGTGGCGCTGCACGAAGTCCCAGGCGGTGGTCATCACCAGGTACCAGCAGGCCGCGGCGATGAAGAGCTCCAGCACCAGGAACTTCTCCTGGATGAGGATCTGCGTCCGTCGCAGCAGCTCCTCCATGCTGATCACGGAGGCGACCGAGGTGGTCTTCAGCAGGCCGTTCACGGAATTGCCGAGCGGCGGGATGATGATGCGCAGCGCCTGCGGCCAGGTGACGAGGCGGAACACCTGCACCTTGGAGAGCCCGAGCGCGCTGCCGGCTTCCTTCTGGCCCTTGTTCACCGCGATGATGCCGGCGCGCACGATCTCGGAGAGATAGGCCGCCTCGTTCAGCGCGAGGCCGAGCAGCGCGGCCTGCGTCACGCTGAACCGGATGCCGAACAGCGGCAGGCCGGTGTAGATGATGAGGAGCTGCACCAGCAGCGGCGTGCCGCGGAACAGCCAGCAATAGGTGGCCGCGATCAGCGAGACGGGCCGATGCGGCGAAAGCCGCATCAGAGCGAGCAGGATGCCGAGGACGAGTCCGCCGGCCAGCGACGCCGCGGTGAGCCACAGCGTCGTCAGCGCGCCTTCCAGGAGGAAGGGGTTGAAGAGGTAGTCCAGGAAACCCTGGGTGGACCAGATATGGATGGCGGTCGTCCTTGTTGGGCCGCCGGCGCCGGGCGGTCAGGGCCAGCATGGGTCGTAGCAGTCGGAGCTGACGCGGCTTTGCCGCGGCAGGGGCACCGAAGCATCCGGACTGCGCGCCGATCGGGGGTCCCCGCGGCGGCGCGCAGCGACGTCTTGGGGAAGCCTATTGCGGCCCCACCACCTGGAACCCGCCTTCCGCGATCCCCACGCCGTAGCGGTTGAACAGCGCCTGCAGGCTGCCGTCGGCGCTCATCTCCTGGAACACCTTCGCGACCTCGTTCGCCAGCACGCGCGAGCGGAAGGCGAGCGCGGCCGGGGTCGGGGCGATTCCGTGCAGCACGCGGGGGAAATCACCGCGCTGGTCGTATTCGGCGGCGACCGCGTCAATGCTCGTCACGCCCTCCACCTGGCCGGCCCGCAGCGCCTGGAAGGCGATGGCGAAATTGTCGAAGGTGCGGATGGTGATCGGCCGGCCGCCGCCGGCGACGATGCGCTCGCTCAGCGCGCGGAGCTGGCGTTCCTCGAAGCCGCCGATCTCGACGCCGATGGTGCGGCCCGCCAGGTCGTTCACGGCGCGGATGTTGAGCGGATTGCCGCGCGCGGCGGAGATGGCGACGGCGTTGTTCTCGTAGCGGATCATCTGCATCATCCGCGCGCGTTCTTCCGTGTAGAAGATGCCGGTGTTGATCATGTCCCACCGGCGCGCGGCGAGGCCGGGGATCATCGCGCTGAACTCGATGCGGATGTATTCCGGCGTGAGGCAGAGCCGGCGCGCGATCTCGTTGCCGAGCTCAATCCGCATGCCCTGGAGCTGGCCCTGCGCGTTGACGAATTGCAGCGGCGGCAGCGTCGGGTTGGTGGACATCACCAGCGTGCGCGACTTCACCAGTTCGGAATCCGCGACGCGCGGGGTGCAGGTCTGCCCGAGCACGGGCGTCGCCGCGAAGGCCAGCACGGCCGCCAGAAGGATCCGCTTCATCATTGTTCTCCCTGTCCGGTTACGCGGCCAGCCGCGCCGCTTGCGACAACAGCCCCAAATCCTGCAACACCGCGGCCAACCGTGGCACGTCCTCCGACGGCAGCGGAAGCCGTGGCGGGCGCGGGTTCCCCATCGACATGCCCATCAGCCGAAAACCGGCCTTGGTGCCGGAGACATAGCGCGGCCCGCCCACCCAGGGCAGCAGCGGCGCGAGTTTCCGGTAGAGCGCCAGCGCCTTGTCCATGTCCTTGTCGAAGGCGGCGGCGTGGAACATCTCGGTGGAGAGCCGCGGCGCGAGGTTGCTGCACACCGCGACCCAGCCGATCGCGCCAAGCCACGCGCTTTCGTAGCCAAGGACGCCGGCGAACACCTCCATCCGGTCGCCGCAGAGCGCGACGATGTCGCGCACGCGCGTGACCTCCAGCGTGCTTTCCTTGACGTAGCGGCAATTCGGGATGCGGCTGATCTCGGCCAGCATCGGCGCCGTCATGTCCACATTCGCCGTCGCCGGGTTGTTGTAGACCATGATGGGAATGCCGATCGCCTTCGCCACCGTGTCGTAGTGGTGCATCAGCTCGGCCAATGTGGGCACCGAATAGAAGGGCGGGATGATCATCACGCCGTCGGCGCCGAGCGCCTCCGCTTCCTTCGATGTGCGGACGACCTCGCGGGTGTCCTCGGCGCCGGTGCCGATGATGACGGGCACGCGCCCGTTTGCGACGCGTACGCAGGTCTCGACGATGGCCGTGCGTTCCTCCGGTGAGACCGAGAGGAACTCGCCGGTGGAGCCCAGCGGGATCAGGCCGCGGATGCCCTCGCGGATCTGGAATTCCACCAGGCGCTCGAGCGCCTTCAGGTCCACCGCGTCGCCGCCTTCGGTGAAGGGCGTGATGAGCACCGTGTAGCAGCCGCGGAAAGGTTCGCCGGGCATGGTCCTGACCTTGTTGTCGTGCGAACATCCGACCGCCAATCGAACACGGCCGCAACCCCCCGCATGCGACTCACGCACAAGCACATCACGCCGACTGCCGAGGCGGTGGGCATCACCTTCGACGGAAGCCCGATTTCGGCGCTGCCCGGCGAGACCGTCGCGGCCGCGTTGTCGGCCGCGGGTATACGAACCTACCGCCGCACGGCGAGCGGCGCGCCGCGCGGCCTGTGGTGCGGCATGGGCGCCTGCTTCGACTGCCTGGTGACGATTGACGGCCGCGCCAACCAACGCGCCTGTCTCGCGAAGGTGGCGCCCGGGATGGTGGTGGAGTCCTGCGCCGGCGCCGCGCCGCTCGCGCCGGAGCCGGCGCCGAGCGCGGAAGAGCTTGCGCCGGATGTGCTGGTCATCGGCGCGGGCCCGGCGGGGCTATCGGCGGCGATCGCCGCGGCCGAGTCCGGCTGCGACGTGCTGTTGCTGGACGAGCGCGACGCACCCGGCGGGCAGTACCTCAAGCCGTTGGCATCGAGCCACGCGCATGCCGCGCCGGACCGGCAGTTCCGCCAGTCCGCCGCGCTGCGCGACCGCGCGAAGGCCGCCGGCGTCGCGATGCGGCACGGCGCGACGGTGTGGGGCGCCTTCGCGGCGGATGAGATCGCCGCGCTCGTCGAAGGGCGCAACCTGGTGGTCCGGGCGAAGCGCGTGATCCTGGCGCCGGGCGCGCATGAACGGCCGGTGCCGATCCCCGGCTGGACGCTCCCGGGCGTGATGACCACGGGCGCGATGCAGACGCTCGCCCGCGCCAACCGCGTGGCGCCGGGCAGGCGCGTGGTGATCGCGGGCAATGGCCCGCTGAACCTGCAACTCGCCAGCGAGTTGGTGGAGGGTGGCGTCGAGGTCGCCGCCGTGCTGGAAGCCGCGCCGAAGCCCGGGTTTCGCGCCTGGCGCGAGGCGGTGACGTTGGCGGCGCGCGCGCCGGACCTGGCCTGGGACGGCGTGCGGTATCTCGCGATGCTGCGGCGCGCGGGGGTGCCGGTGATCTGGGGGGCGGTGCCGGAGCGGATCACCGACGATCCGATGACGCTGCACGCGGGCCCGCACGCCGTCAGGGCGGATGCGATCGCGCTGAACCTCGGCTTCCAGCCGGAGACCGGGCTTGCCCGCGCGCTGGGCTGCGCGCATCGCTTCACGGATTCCGGGCTGGGCCGGCTGGAAACCGTCACCGACGACGAAGGCCGCACCGACATCGCCGGTGTCTTCGCGATCGGCGATGGCGCGCGGATCGGTGGCGCGCGCATCGCGTTTTCCCGCGGTCGGCTCGCAGGCCTCGCGGCCGCGCGTGATCTCGGCCGCGACGCGCCCGAGGAACCCGCGACGCGGCGAGCGCTGCACGCTGCCATCGCCTTCCAATCCGCGCTGTGGCGGCTGTTCGAGGTGCCGGGCTTCGACGCCGCGGCGCTCGACGATTCGACCATCGTCTGCCGTTGCGAGGAGGTGACGGCCGGTGCGCTGCGCGGCGCCGGCGCGGGGTCGCTCGCCGCGCTCAAGAAGGCGACGCGAGCCGGAATGGGGCGCTGCCAGGGGCGGATGTGCGGCGCGACGGTCATTCGCCTCGCGAATGCGGGCAGGGCATCGCGTTTCGCCGGCGCGATCGATGACGATGCCTGGGCCGCGCCGCGCGCGCCGGTGAAGCCGGTGCCGGTGATGGCGCTGGCGATGGAGAAGCCGGAATGGAGCGAGGCGCCGGCCTTCGATCCGCCTATTCTAGAAGCAGGGCGGGGGACGGGGACGCAAACGGCGGACGCCGACCTTCTCGTGATCGGCGGTGGCGTGCTGGGCCTCGCCATCGCGCGCGCGGCGGCGCGCGAGGGACTCGGAACGATCCTCGCGGAGCGCGGGGAGCCGGGGCAGGGCGCGTCCACCGCCAATGCCGGCAGCCTGCACATCCAGCTGCACGCCTATGATTCCGCCGGCGCCGCCGAGGGCCCCGAAAGCGCCGCGGCGCAGGTGCTGTCGCTCGGGCCGCGTTCGGTCGCGCTGTGGCGCGAGATCGCGCGCGAGGCGGGCGAGGCGCTCGCCATCCGCGTCGCGGGCGGGCTCATGCTCGCCGAGACGCCGCAGCAAGTCGCGGCTCTTGCCGACAAGGTCGCGATGGAGCGCGATTTCGGCGTGGACAGCCACCTCCTCGGCGCCAATGAGCTCCGCACGCGCTTTCCCTGGCTGGCTCAGGGGTTCACGGGGGCAGCCTTCTGCGCCGAGGAAGGCCAGATGGATCCGCTGCGCGGCCTCTCCGCACTGCTGGCGCTGACCCGCCGGGCCGGCGCGGAGATCCGGCACCACGCGCCGGTCACGGCGCTCGAGCGCGAGGGCAGCGGCTTCGTCGCGGAGACGCCACTCGGAAGAATCCGCGCGGCGCGTGTGGTGAACGCGGCCGGTCCCTGGGCGAATCACATCGGGACGATGCTCGGCGCGCCGATCCCGGTGCGCGCCACGGTGCAGCAGGTGATCGCCACCGAGGCCGCCTCGCGCGAATTGCTGCGGCCGCTCGTGCTGCACGCCGGGCGGCATCTTTCGCTCAAGCAGGGCGATGCGGGGCATCTCATCCTCGGCGGCGCTTGGCCGGGCGAGCTGGATGCGAAGGGTCGCCCGCGCAACCTGCGCGCGAGCATCGAGGGCAATCTCTGGGTCGCGCGCAGCGTGCTGCCGGCGATCGAAGGGCTGCACGTGATCCGCGCCTGGACGGGGATCAACGTGCTGATCCCGGGGCCCATCCTCGGCGCCGATCCGCGCGTGCCGGGCCTCTTTCACGCCGTAACCTTCAACGGCTGGACGCTGGCGCCGGTGATCGCGGAACTGCTGGCCGAGCAGATGCGCGGCGGCAAGGGACCGCCGGCCGTGTTCGCGCCCGGGTCCTATTCGTGACGGCCCGCGATTCACGCCTGCGGTGCTCGGCGTCCTCCACGCCTCCGCCCTCGGCGATCGCGGGCTACGCCTTGTCGTAGATCAGGTGCAGCACGCCGCCTCCGCGCGCCGTGCAGGACCGCAGCGCGAAGCCTGTCTCCAGGCAGCCATCGGGGAACAGGCGGATGCCGGCGCCCAGCACCAGCGGCAGCACCGCGACCTCCAGCACGTCGAGCCGGCCGATCGCCAGGAATTGCCGGATCACGTCGCCGCCACCCTCAAGCCAGACGCGCGCGATTCCCTTCGCCTCGCAATCGGCGGCGATCCCGGCGGCGCTGGCGTTGCGGGCTTCCACGCCATCGGGTGCATCGGGGATCGGGCGTCGCGTCAGCACGATCACGCGCTTCCCGGCGTAGGGCCATTCGCCCATCGCCCGGCACGCCTCGTAGGTGCCACGCCCCATCACGATGGCGTCCACCGATGCGTAGAAGTCCTTGTAGCCGAATTCCTCCGGCGGCCCGGCGCCGGTGACGAGCCAGTCCACGCTGCCGTCAGGGCGCGCGATCAGCCCGTCGAGCGAACTCGCGATGTAACAGTGGAAGATCGTCATGAATCAGGCCTCAGGTGCTTGGCGCCTCGGACCTCCAGCGAGCTGAGACTCAATGCAGTCGCGGCGCCTTCAGAACGCTCGCGCGATCCACGCTTGCCACCGGCACGCTGAACTTCCGGCCGTCGCGCTCGGCGGTGACGGTCACCTTCACGCCCGCCGCGCCGCAGGACCAGAGGCTGCGCCACAGGGCTGCGAGGTCACCGGCCTCGCCGCCTTCGATCGCCAGGATCTTGTCGCCGGCGCGCAGCCCCGCGCGCTCCGCCGGACCCTTCGCCGCGACCGAGGCGACGACCACGCCTTCCTCCTGGTCCGCCGCGTAGAGGCCGAGCCAGGGCCGCGGCGGCTTGTTCACCCGTCCGTAGGTCAGAAGGTCATCGAGGATCGGGTGCAGCAGCGTCACCGGCACGCACATGTTGAGGTCGAGCTTGCGGCCGCGCTGGTCGCGATGCTGCAGAACCAGCGATCCGATCCCCAGAAGCTTCCCGCCCGGCCCGATCAGCGCGCCGCCGCCCCAGGAGGGATGCGCCGGCGCGGTGAACAGCGCCTCGTCCAGCAGGTATTCCCAGTAGCCCGCGAAGGGTTCCCGCGCGACCACGGAACAGGCGATCGCGCCCGCCTCCCCGGGTGCGGCGGCGGCGGCGAGCACGGTCGCGGTACCGGTTGGCGGCAGCTCCTGCCCGCCGAGCGGCAGCGCGGGCGCCTCCAGCCGGCCGAGCGCCTGCACCAGGCCGAAGCCGGTCTCGAAATCATAGGCCAGCGCATGGCCCTGCACGACGCGGCCGGTCGCGGTGGTGAGCCAGATGCTCTCGGCCTCGCTGACCAGGTAGCCGATGGTGAGCACCAGCCCGTCGGCGCGGATCACCGCGCCGCTCCCCTCGCGCTCGGTACCGAGTGTGCGAGCGGAGAAGGCATCGCCCGGCACGCGCGAGCGCAGCGCGACGACGCCGCCAAGCGCGGTCTCCAGGTCGTAGTCGTAGTCGGCCGGGTCGGGCCGCAACTCCTTCGGGATGGTGAACGCGTCCTCGGCCATCGGGTCCCCTGGGTGCTCGGGGCAGGTTACCCAGCCTGGGGCGGGTAGCGGAAGCCTGGGGGTGGTGCCCGGGGTCAGCCGGGCAGGTCCTCGATCAGCTCACGCTGCCATTGCAGCTCCGCCGCGGAGAGCGTCCAACCCCCTTCCGCATTGGGCCGCACCATGCGGGGCCGGGGCACCCCGAGCGCCGCCTGGACCGCCTCGGCAAGGCCGGCATCCCAGCCGGCCGCCCAGCAGAGCGCGGCGATGGCCCGCGGGCTGCGCAGGGCGAGCGCCGCCTCGATGCGGGCCGGGCCGAAGCCCGTCGCCTCCGCCAGCAGCCGCTCGATCGTGCCGCGGTCCCCCGCCTCGGCCGCGGCGCGGGCCGCATCGGCGTCGCGCGCGGCGGCGTCCATCCGGGCGGCGAGCCGCGGCGCCAGCGCCTCCTCAAGCCCCTCCGGCAGGTCGGTGCGGGCGGCGAGCAGGGCCAGCAGATGCCCGGCCAGCATGCAACCCAGTGCCTGCGCGGCGGCGGGCGGCAGGCGCGGGCGGCGCACCAGCGCGGCCTGCCAGGCCGGCCGATTCTCGGCCGCCTGCGCCAGCCGGTCGAGCGTCGCCTCCCGTATCGCGGCGGAGGCGTTGCGCAGCAGCGCGGTGATGGCCTCGCTGTCCTCCGCCGCGGCGATCGCCTCGGCGACGGGCTCGGCCAGGCCGGTGCGGGCGGCGATCACGCGGCGGGTGAAGCCGGCGGGCGGGGCGATGATCAGCGCGAGCAGCGCGTCCTCGTCCAGCAAGGGCGAGAGGCTCAGCACCGGCCCCGCGACGGGCAGCTCCGCGTCGCGGGAGAGCTGCAGGATCAGCGCGCGCGGCGCGTCGGGCAGGCCGGCCACCGCCTCGGCGAGCGCGGCGCGCACCTCGGTCGCCGCGTCGCGCACCAGGCGGTCGAGGATGGCCGCGCCAATCCGCGCGAGGCGGTCCTGCGCGTCGGCGGCGAGCTCGGGCGCCAGCGCGCCGAGCCGCGCGGCGAGCGCCCGGCGCACATCGGTCGCGGGATCCTCGGCGAGCAGCAGCCCCGCCTGGTGCGGCGTCGCGCCATTCGCCGCGACGGCGGCGCGGACGCCGGCATCCGGATCGGCGGCGAGCCAGAGCAGCATTTCCGGCGCGGTGGCCGCGCAGGCCGCCAGCGCCGCGCGCTCCTTCGCGGTGCCGAGCCGGTCGCGGAGGGTACTCATGCCGCGCGCGGCCGCCGCTTGCGCGCATACATCTCGACATCCGCCGCGGCGAGCAGGGCGGCCTCCGTCATGCCGGGCGACGCCTCCGCGAAGCCGAGGCTTGCCGCGACTGCCTGGTTGCCGGCGCCGGGATAGCCCGGCAGCGGTCCGGGGCGCACCAGCCAGCCGCAGCGCCGGCGCGCCTCCGCGCGATCGGCCCCGGGGAGCCAGAGCGCGAACTCGTCGCCACCGAGCCGCGCCGCGAGCGCGCCCACCTCGCGCAGCCGCCCCGCCAGCGCCCGGATCGCGGCATCGCCGGCGGCATGGCCGAACAGGTCGTTGATCCGCTTGAGACCGTCCATGTCGAGATAGGCCAGCACGCCATGCGGCTCGGCGGCGCGGCTGGCGGCGAGCGCCTCGGTGAACCCGCGGCGGTTGAACAGGCCGGTCAACGGATCGCTGCGCGCGGCGCGGTCGAGCTCCGCCCTTCGCAGCGCTTCCGCATGCAGCGCGGCGGCGGTGGTGGCGAGTGCCGCGATGACACCGAGGTCCTCCGCGTCGGGCGCCGGATCGCGCCAGGCGGCGAGCGCCAGGCCCGGAGCGGCCGGGGCGACGGCGAGCGAGCCGATGATCCGCGCCGCGCCATCCCCCACACCCGGCGGCAGCGCGCCGGGCGTGCCGGCGGCGGCGAGGACGCGCCAGCCCGCGATCCCGGCCTCGAGCAGCGCGGCACCGGAACAGCCCAGCGCCGGACCGATGCCCTCCAGCAGGCCGCGCAGCGCGCTTTCGGCCGCCTCGCCCTCGGCGCGCGCCCTCTGCGCGGCGCCGAGCAGGCGGAGCAGTGCGGTGGCGCGGCGCAGCGTTCGCGCGGCGGCCTCGGCGCGGCGTTCCTCGGCGGTGACGTCGCGCGCCACCCCGCGCAGACCGCCCTGGTGGGGGAGCGCGGTGAACTCCAGGCAGGCCTGGTCACCGCAGGCCGTCATCAGCCAGGCGCGCAGGCCGCGCGGCGGGATGGCGGGGTCGAAGGGATCGGGGCCGCCGCGATCGGCGAGCAGCGCCGCGCCCGGCCGCCCCAGCAGCGTGGCCACGGCATGGCCCATCGGTGCCTCGGGGGCGAGGAAGGTCAGCGCGCCGGCGGCATCCGTCTCGTAGAGCAGGTCGGCCCCGAGCAGCGCCAGTTCGCGCCATCGCGCGCGGCTCTCGGCAAGGGCGGCGGCGAGCGGGCGGTCAGGCACGTCGGGCATGCAGCCAGGATGGCGGCGAACCCCTGAACCGGGCGTTGACGCCGGGGCAGGGAGCCCGCATGGCTTGCGTTGAGACGTATCGAGGGATTGTTCCGACCCATGGACAGGATCGCGCTGGAGGCCCGCATCGAGGCGCTCTGGGCCCGCCGCGACATGCTCAACCCCGGCACGCAGGGGCCCGACCGCAGGGCGGTGGAGGAGGCGCTGGAGGCGCTCGATTCCGGCCGGGCCCGCGTGGCGGAGCCGGACGGGAAGGGGGGCTGGAAGGTCAACCAGTGGCTCAAGCAGGCCGTGCTGCTGAGCTTTCGCCTGTCCGACAGCGCACCGATGGAAACGGCCGCCGGCGCCTACGACAAGGTGCCGCTGAAGTTCGAGGGCTGGGGCGAGAACCGCTTCCGGGAAGCCGGCTTTCGGGCGGTGCCCGGTGCCGTCGTGCGCCGGTCCGCCTTCATCGGGCGCAACGTCGTGCTGATGCCGAGCTTCGTCAATCTCGGCGCCTATGTGGACCAGGGCACGATGGTGGACACCTGGGCCACCGTCGGCTCCTGCGCGCAGATCGGGAAGAATGTGCATCTCTCGGGCGGCGTCGGCATCGGCGGCGTGCTGGAGCCGCTGCAGGCCAACCCGGTGGTGATCGAGGATGATTGCTTCATCGGCGCGCGGAGCGAGGTGGTGGAAGGCGTGATCGTGGAGCGCGGCAGCGTGCTCTCGATGGGCGTCTTCATCGGCATGAGCACCAAGATCGTGGATCGCGCGACCGGCGAGGTTCTGTATGGCCGCGTGCCGGCCTATTCGGTGGTGGTGCCGGGCGCGCTGCCGGGCAGGCCGCTGCCGGACGGCTCGCCGGGACCGTCGCTCTACTGCGCCGTCATCGTGAAGCGGGTGGACGAGAAGACGCGGGCGAAGACGAGCATCAACGAGCTGTTGAGGGATTGATGCCCTCAAGCGCGTCACGCGCCATGCGTGCTCTCCGCACGACGCGCGGCCTCCGGCCGCTTGGCTTACGCGCCGGCGCGCTGTTGCGCCGATGCGGGATGGCGCATTGTGCGCGGGGCCGCCTTGCGGCCCGTGGAGCCTGACCGTGTTGCGGACCGACCCCATTCCCCTCGCCCAGGCCCTGATCCGCCGGCAATCCGTCACGCCCGCCGATGACGGCGCGCTCGACGTCTTGCAGCGGGCGCTGGAGCCGCTGGGCTTCGCCTGCACGCGCCTGGTGTTCGGTCCGGACGACTACCGCGTGGACAACCTCTTCGCCCGGCGTGGCACCGGCGCCCCGCATGTCTGCTACGCCGGCCACACCGATGTCGTACCGCCCGGCGATGTCGCGGCGTGGTCCGACGATCCCTTCGCGGCCAACGTCAAGGACGGCCGGCTATACGGGCGCGGGTCCTGCGACATGAAGGGCGGCGTCGCGGCGTTTCTCGCGGGGCTCTCCGACTTCCTGGCGGAGAACCCCGACCACAAGGGTTCCATCTCGCTGCTGATCACCGGCGACGAGGAAGCGCGCAGCGTGGACGGCACCGCGAAGGTGCTGGAATGGATGCAGGCGAACGGCCAGCTGCCCGACATGGCGCTGGTCGGCGAGCCGACCTCCCGCAGGCAGCTCGGCGACACGATCAAGATCGGCCGCCGCGGCAGCCTCACCTGCTGGATCACCGTGCACGGCAAGCAAGGCCACAGCGCCTATCCCGCTGGCGCGGACAACCCGATCCACCGTCTCATGGCCGCGCTGGGCCCGCTGCTCGCGGCGCCGCTCGACAATGGCAGCGCGCATTTCCCGCCCTCGACCCTGCAGGTCACGGGCTTCGATGTCGGCAACCGCACGAGCAACGTGATCCCCGCGATGGCGAATGCGATGCTCAACATCCGCTTCAACGACCACCACACCAGCGCGCAGCTCACCGAGCGTATCCATGCCGCGCTGAAGGCCGCCGGGGCCAGCTACGAACTCCGCGCGGAATGCTCGGGCGAGAGTTTCCTGACGTCGCCCGGGCCCTTCGTGGACGCGCTGGCGCGCGCGATCGAGGCCAGCACCGGCGTGACGCCCGCGCTCGACACCGGCGGCGGCACATCGGATGCGCGGTTCATCGCGCGCTATTGCCCCGTGGCGGAGTTCGGCGCGATCGGCGACACCGCCCACCAGGTGGATGAGAGCACCTCGGTCGAGGGGCTGCGGCGGCTCGCCGGCGCCTATCGCGCGATCCTCGCGGAGTTGCTGCGCTGAGCGGCGCCTCGCCCCCGCCGATGCGGGCGATCGTCGCGGCCGGCCTCGCCGGCTCGGTGCTGCTCGGTCGCGGCCGGCCGGAAGGCCTGGCGCTGATGGAGGACACGCCGGAGGGTGCGTGGCGGTCCTTCTTCGCGGCCTTCATCTGCCTGCCCGCCTTCCTCGCCATCCGCTTCTTCGCCTGGGCGAGCCAGGGCACGCCCGGCGGGCTCGGCCGCGCCTTGATGGCGGAACTGATCGGCTACACGATCGCCTGGGTCGCCTTCGCGCTGGTCTCGCTGGCGATCGTCAACACCTGGGGCCGCGCCGCGCAGTGGCCCCGCTTCATCGCCGCCTGGAACTGGACCAATGTCCTGCAATACGCGGTGATCCTGATCATGACGCTGCCGGGCGCGATCGGCATGCCGATGCTGGTCGCGCAGGCGGCGACGCTGGCGGGGCTCGGCTATGCGCTCTGGCTCGAATGGTTCGTCGCGCGGCAGGCGCTCGGGATCAGCAACGGCCGCGCGGCCGGGCTGGTGGCGGCGGATCTGATGCTCGGACTGTTCATCGGCGGGCTGATCGCCTCGCTGTCGGGGGGGTAGATGCTTCGGGACGTCGCTGCTCTTCGTGGCTTCGCGATCGCCTGCTGCCGGGCGGCGGGGCTGGAGGAGGACAAGGCCATCGCGGTCGCGGAGGTGCTGCTCGAAGGCGACCTCATGGGGCATGACACGCATGGCCTGGCGCTGCTGACGCCCTATCTCGACAGCCTCGCGGCCGGCGAGATGACGCCGGCCGGCGAGCCGGCCGTGACCGCCAGCACCCCCGTGCTGGCGCATTGGGATGGGCGCAAGCTCCCCGGGCCGTGGCTGGTGCGGCGCGCGGTGGCGGAGGCCTCGAAGGCAGCCTCGGTGTTCGGGCTCGGCGCGGTCAGCATCGCGCGCAGCCATCACATCGGCTGCCTCGCCGCCTACGGCCCGCCGGTGGCGGAGGCGGGGCAGGTGCTGCTGCTGATGTGTTCCGATCCCGCGACCGCCTCGGTCGCGCCCTGGGGCGGCACGCGGCGGATCATCACGCCGAACCCGATCGTCGCCGCCTGGCCGACGCCGGAAGGGCCCCCAGGGAACTGTGTCGTGCTCGACATCTCCATGTCCATCACGACGAACGGGATGACGGCGCGGCGGCGCGCGGAGGGCTCGCGTTTTCCGGGCCAATGGCTGCTGGATGCCGAAGGCAACCCGACCGACGACCCCAACGCCTTCTTCGCCGATGGCACGCTGCTGCCGCTGGGCGGACTCGACGCCGGCCACAAGGGCTTCGCGCTGGGGCTGCTGGTGGAGGCGCTGACCAGCGGCCTCGCCGGCCATGGCCGCGCGACGGGGGCGACGGGCTGGGGCGCCTCGGTCTTCGCGCTGGTGCTGGACCCGGCGAAGTTCGGCGGCCTGGACGCCTTCCTTGCCGAGAGCGGGTGGATGGCGCGGGCGGTGCGCGAGAATCCGGCGCGGCCGGGCATGGGCGCACCGCGCCTGCCGGGGGCGGGCGCGATGGCGCGGCGGGCGAAGGCGCTGGCCGAGGGCGTCGCGCTGCACCTGGCGATCCCGCCGGCGCTGGAGGCGCTGGGAATGCGGTATGGCGTCGCGGCTCCGTAAGGCCGGGCGGCCCATCGCCGCCGCATCCCATGCCGTCGTTCCTCCGCAAGGGGCGGGCCGATTCCTGGGCCGCGGAGGCCCGGCATGACCTTCGCCCTGCTCCTCATCGGCCTGATCGCGCTGCTCTACATTGGCATGCCGATGTTCGCGGCGCTGTTCCTGCTGCCGCTCGGCGTCCTGCTCTGGACGGAAGGCGGCGTGCCGGCGCTCGGCGAGATGGTGATCGGCAAGCTGGACGGCTACCTGCTCATCGCCATCCCGCTCTTCATGCTGATGGCGCACATCATGGTGCGCGGGCGGGTGGTGGATGATCTCTACAACGCCGCCTTTGCGATCTTCCGCAAGGTGCGCGGCGGCGTCGGCATCGCGACTGTCGTGGCCTGCACGATCTTCGCGGCGATCAGCGGGAGCTCGGTCGCCACTGCGCTGACCATCGGCAAGATCGCGATCCCGCAGATGCTGCGCTACGGCATGTCGCGGCGCGGCGCCTTCGGCGTGGTCGCCGGCGGCGGCACGCTCGGCATCCTGGTGCCGCCCTCGGCGCCGATGGTGCTCTACGCCTATGTCACCGAAACATCGGTCGCCGCGCTGTTCCTCGCCGGGCTGGTCCCCGGGCTGATGATGGCGGCGATCTTCGCGTTCTACGTCTTCGTCACGGAAGGCAAGGCCAAGGTGCCGGCGGACGAGCCGCCGCCCGAGGCCGCCGCCGTCGCGCTGATGCGCGCCGGCTGGTCGCTGAGCCTGCCTATCTTCGTCCTCGGCGGCATCTATCTCGGCATCTTCACCGCGACGGAGGCGGCCGGTACCGGCACGCTCTACGCGCTGCTGGTCGCCGCGCTGATCTACCGCGCGCTCTCCTGGCGCGACCTGCTGGACGGCGTGCAGGAGGCGACGCGCACCTCGGCGATGCTGCTGCTGATCATCGCCGGCGCCGCGATCTACGGCTACATGCTCACCAAGCTGCGCATCCCCCAGGAGCTGACCCAGCTCGTCGCCGATTGGGGCCTCGGGCGCACCGGCTTCCTGATCGCGATGATGGTGCTCCTGTTCCTGCTTGGCCTGGTGCTGGAGAGCTTCTCCATCATCCTGCTGACCATGCCGGCGATCCTGCCCGTGCTCGACGTGCTCGGCATCGACAAGGTCTGGTACGGCGTGCTGCTGACCCTGAGCCTGGAGATGGCGCTGATCTCGCCGCCGGTGGCGCTGAACCTCGTGGTGATCAAGGCGATCACCGGGGCCTCGCTGAAGGAGGCCAACCGCAGCGTCTATCCCTACATGCTGATGCTGGCCTTCGGCACCGGTCTGCTGATCGTCTTCCCCGACATCGCGCTCTGGCTGCCGCGGCAGGCGGGGTACGGGGGCTAGGCTACCGCCGGCACCGGTGCAGCCCGAAGAACGGTGCCGGGTCCACCCGCTCGCCTTGCACGACCAGTTCCAGGTGCAGATGCGTGCCGTAGGTCACGCCAGTCCGCCCCACGCGACCGATCGGCTCGCCCTGCGCCACACGCCGCCGTCCCTCCGCCAGACGCGGCGCGACGGAGCCGAGATGCGCATAGCGCGTCACCCGACCATCCTCATGCCGGATCTCGATCTCGAGCCCCGCCCCGGCGCGTACCCGGCGGATGGAGCGCACCTCACCGGCGGCTGCCGCGCGCACCCAGGCGCCGGCGGGGGCGGGGATGTCGAGCCCCCAATGCATGGCGCTGCCGCGCGGCCCGGGCGCCGGCCTTTCGCCGAAGGGCGAGGAGATGCAGGCCGGCGACACCGGCGGGATGAAGCCACCGGGCTCCGCGCGCGCCGGCGCCGCGACGGCGATCGCCAGGATCAGGACGGCCCGGATCGGCGCGTCAGCCCCATTGCTCGCGCGCGCCCCGGCGGCGCGCCGCGGCGGGCCTCGTGGGCAGGTCGGGCAGGGGCCCCGGCCGGCCGAACAGCCAGCCCTGGCCGCAATGCACGCCAAGCTGGCGCATCGTCTCGGCATCCTGCTCGGTCTCGATCCGCTCGGCCACCACCTGGGCGCCGACCGCGAGCGACAGATCCACCATCGCCGCGACGAAGCTGCGGTCCCGGTCCTGGCTGCGGGCGGCGAGGACGAAGCTGCCATCCACCTTCACATAATCCACCGGGAAGGCCTTGAGATAGCGGAACGCCGCCGCGCCGGCGCCGAAATCATCGAGGCAGACCGGTACCTCGCGCGCCCGCAGCGCGGCAAGCGTCGCCCGCGCCGAATCCTCGTCCTCGATCTCGGCGCTTTCGGTCAGCTCCACCATGATCCGCGCGCGTGCCGCCGGCGCGGCATCGAGCCGCGCCAGAAGCTGGTCGCGGAAGCCGCTCTCCTGCACCGACAGCCCCGAGAGGTTCACGGCGATACGCTGGCTCTCCGCGAGCTGCGCCGTGGCGGCGAGCGCGGTTTCGAGCACGGCGAGATCGAGCTCCGGCGTCAGCCCCACCGTCTCCGCCAGCAGCACGAAATCCTGTGGCCCCTCCCCCGCCGCGAGCAGCTTCCGATCGGGCCGCAGCAGCGCCTCGTAATGATGCAGCGTGCGGTCGGCGAGCCGCATGATGGGCTGGTAGTCCAGGGTGAAGCGCCGCCCCTCCACCGCCCGCCGGAGCGCCGCCGCACGGCCGGCGACCTCGTCCAGCACGGCCTTGAGGCCCTTGCCGGCGCCGCTGCCGCGGAGCCCCTCCTGGCCCTGCCGGCTGAAGACCGACAGCGCATGGCGCAGCGCGCGCGCGGCCTGGTTCGGGGTGAGACCATCGGTCTCCAGCGAGATCGCGCCGGTGCTCACCGGCGCGCCGAGCGCCGCCTCCAGCCCGGCCGCCACCTCGCCGAGGTCGGGCAGGGCGGCGCCGGGCGCGGCGAGCAGGCCGAACCGGCCCGGGCCGAGCTGCGCGAGCAGCGCATCGCCGGGGAGGTTGCCGCTCAGCGCCGCCCGGGTCCAGTCGTGGGCTCCCTGCGCCTCGTCCCATTCGATCAGGCCGAGCCGGCCGGGGCGCGCGCTGGCGATGCGGGCCCGCGCCTCGGTGAGCAGCGCCTCGGCATTGGCCTGCCCGACCTCTGGCGGCGCCGGCGGCGCGGCAATGGCGAGCGAGAGCGCCGTCGCGGGGACCGGGCCGAGCCGGAGGCCCGCGATGGAGACCTGGCTGCGGTCGGCATCGGCCAGCCGGAAGCGGGTCGGCGGCAGCCTGCCGCGGCTCGGCAGCAAGGCGAGCGCGGCGGCGAAGGCATTGCGGTCCTCCGGCGCCACCAGGTCGAGCACGGGTCGCCCGACCAGCGCCTCCGGCGCCGCGCCGAAGCGGGTCCGGGTGGCGCCGGTGGCGAAGCTCACCGCGCCGTCGCCGCCGATCTCGATCAGCGTGTCGGCGGCGGCGAAGGCGAAGGCGACGAAGCGCTCGCGATGACCGAGCGCGCGCCGCTCGACGGAATGCTCGGGCGGAGAAAGCGGGGCGAGATGCATCGGGCCAGCATGCCCGATGAATCTTGCGGCCCCGTGACCGCCGCCGCGAGGATCAGCGGGTGAGCGCGCCGATGGCCGCGCCGCCGGCGCCGCCGATCAGGGCGCCGGTGACGGCCGAGCCGCCAGTGAGCGCGCCCACCGCCGCGCCGCCGGCCGCGCCGATCGCGCCGCCCGACAGGGCGCGCTGCTGGGTGCGGTTCATGCCGGAACAGGCGGCCATCGGCGCGATGAGGGCGAGCGCGAGGGCGGTGCGGGTGATGAGGCGAATCGGCGACATGCGTCCTCCATGAAGCTGTGTGGCGCGGACTACAACCCGCGCTTGTGGCGCGCAAAGGGCAGCACCAAGGCAGCCCGCCGGGGATAACGTCACGAGGCCGCGAGTTGTTGCATGTCAGCGCCGGGATTTTCGCCCGCCGCGCCCCTTTTTCGGATCGTATCCGCCGCCGCCGGGCCCGAGCGGCTTCGGCGCCCAATCCTCCTTCTTGCGCGGCATGCTCGCCTGGAGGGACCGGCCGGCGAGGTTGGGCTGCAGGCCGAGTTCGAGCGATTCGAGCCGCTTGATCTCGTCGCGCAGCCGCGCCGCGTCCTCGAATTCCAGGTCGGCGGCGGCGGCGCGCATGCGCTTCTCCAACTCCGCGATGGTCGCGCCGATATCCTTCCCGACGAAATTGCTCGTCTCGTCGCCTTCGACGGCGTCGACCGTGACATAATCCTGCTCGTAGATGGATTGCAGGACCTCGGAGATGTCGCGCTTGATGGTCTGGGGCGTGATGCCGTGCTCGGCGTTCCAGGCTTCCTGCTTGGCGCGACGGCGGGCGGTTTCCTCCAGCGCGCGGCGCAGGCTCTCGGTCATCACATCGGCATAGAGCACCACGCGCCCCTCCGCGTTGCGCGCGGCGCGGCCGATGGTCTGGATCAGCGAGGTCGTTGAGCGGAGGAAGCCCTCCTTGTCGGCATCGAGGATCGCGACGAGCGCGCATTCGGGGATGTCGAGGCCCTCGCGCAGCAGGTTGATGCCGACGAGCACGTCGAACACGCCCTTGCGGAGATCGCGGATGATCTCGATGCGCTCCAGCGTGTCCACGTCCGAATGCAGGTAGCGCACGCGGATGCCGGCCTCCGTCATGTAGTCGGTGAGGTCCTCGGCCATCCGCTTGGTGAGCGTGGTGACCAGCACGCGGCCGCCCTTCTGGGCGACGGCGCGGCATTCGGCGAGCAGATCGTCCACCTGGCCCTCGACAGGGCGGATTTCCGTCACGGGGTCCACCAGGCCGGTCGGGCGGATCACCTGCTCGGCGAAGGCGCCGCCGGTGCGCTCCATCTCCCATGGGCCAGGCGTGGCGCTGACGAAGACCGTGTTGGGACGGTAGGCGTCCCATTCCTCGAACTTGAGGGGCCGGTTGTCGGTGCAGGAGGGCAGCCGGAAGCCGAACTCGCTCAGGATGGATTTCCGGGCGAAGTCGCCCCGGTACATGCCGCCGATCTGCGGCACCGTCACATGGCTCTCATCCACCACCAGCAGCGCGTTCTCGGGCAGGTATTCGAACAGCGTCGGCGGCGGCTCGCCGGGCTTCCGGCCGGTGAGGTAGCGGCTGTAGTTCTCGATGCCCTTGCAGGAGCCGGTGGTCTCCAGCATCTCGATGTCGAAGGTGGTGCGCTGTTCGAGGCGCTGCGCTTCGAGGAGCTTGCCGTTGGCCACGAGCTTCGCCAGTTCCTCCTTCAGCTCCGCCTTGATGTCGCGGATCGCCTGCTGGAGGGTGGGGCGTGGCGTGATGTAGTGGCTGTTGGCGTAGATCGCGACGCGGTCCAGCTCACCGACGATTTCTCCCGTGAGCGGGTCGAATTCGCGCAACCCATCCACCTCGTCGCCGAACAGGCTGACGCGCCAGGCGCGGTCTTCGAGATGGCTTGGCCAGATGTCCACGGTCTCGCCGCGGATCCGGAAGGTGCCGCGCTGGAAGGCGCTGTCGTTGCGGCGGTATTGCTGCTCGACCAGGCCCTTGATGAGGGTGTCGCGCTCGATCCGCCCGCCGCGCTCCAGCTTCACCACCATGCGCGAATAGTTCTCGACCGAGCCGATGCCGTAGATGCAGGAGACCGAGGCGACGATCACCACGTCGCTGCGCTCCAGCAGCATCTGCGTGGCCGAGTGGCGCATGCGGTCGATCTGCTCGTTGATCTGCGCGTCCTTCTCGATGTAGGTGTCGGTGCGCGGGACATAGGCCTCGGGCTGGTAGTAGTCGTAGTAGCTGACGAAGTATTCCACCGCGTTCTCGGGGAAGAAGCTCTTCATCTCGCCGTAGAGCTGCGCGGCGAGCGTCTTGTTCGGCGCGAGGATCAGCGTCGGGCGCTGCACAGCCTCGATCACCTGCGCCATGGTGAAGGTCTTGCCCGAGCCGGTGACGCCAAGCAGCACCTGGTCGCGCTCCCCCTTCTCCAGCCCGGCGACGAGTTGCGCGATGGCGGAGGGCTGGTCGCCATTCGGCTCGAAGGGCGAGACGACCTTGAGGCGCTGGTCGGAGGGCGGGGCCGGCCGCTTCTGCGGCCAGAACAGCACCGGCGTGGTCGGAACGATCAGGTTCATGGCTGCGCCAATGTGGTGTGCCGCTCGCGCCGCGTCGAGCGCGGCCCTACATGGCGGGCATGGGCATCGAGATCGAGCGGAAGTTCCTCGTCGCCAGCGCGGGTTGGCGGGATGCGGTGGCGGGGCAGGGGGTGCGGATGCGCCAGGGCTACCTGGCCGCCGGCGGCCCAGACCAGCCGAGCGTGCGGATCCGCGTGGCGGGCGAGCAGGCCTGGCTCACCGTGAAGGGGCCGGGCGGCAAGGTGCGGGCGGAGTTCGAGTGTCCGATCCCGGTTGCCGATGCCGAGGCGATGCTGGCGCTCTCGCCCTTCGCGCTGCTCGGGAAGATGCGCTTCGAGGTGCCGTTCGGCGGGCATGTCTGGACGGTGGATGTGTTCGACGCGCCGGCGCCGCTCGCCGGCCTCACCCTCGCCGAGATCGAACTGGACGATGCGGAGACCGAGCCCGCCCTGCCGGGCTGGCTGGGCGAGGAGGTCACTGGGGACCCGCGCTACGGCAATGCCGGGCTCGCAACCTTCCTCGCGCGGGAATGACAGCATTAACAGTTATTTAAGTCCCGGCTCGCTTACCTTTCCTCACAATGTCAGCAATGTAGGCGTTGCATTGGGACCCCATCTTCCGATCGTCGCCGGACTTCTCCGGCACGAAGGAGATACCCGATGAAGACCTCCCGCATCGTGCTTCTGGCCGGTGCCGCCCTGCTGGTGGCCGGCACGGCCGCACTGCCCGCCCTTGCCCAGCCGGGCCCGCGCCATGGCGGCGGCGGGTTCGCGATGGGCGAGGCCTTCGCCCGCGCCGATGCCAACAATGACGGCCGGGTGAGCCGGGACGAGGGCTGGAGCTGGCTGCAGGCCCGTTTCGCCGAGGTGGACGCCAACCGCGACGGCGGCGTGACCATCGAGGAGATGCGCACCCACGCCCAGGCGCGCATGGGCAACCGCCAGCCGCGCCCCGAGATGCGCGAGCGCGCCGAGCAGCGCGGCCAGGGCATGTTCCGCGCCCTGGATGCCAACAGCGACGGCCGCGTGACGCTCGAGGAGCTGCGCCCCTTCGCCGAGGCGATGTTCCGCGCCCGCGACGCCAACAGCGACGGTGCGCTGAGCCGTGAGGAGGTGAGCTTCCGCCGCGGCGGGCATCACCACCGTGGTCCCGGCATGGGCCCCGGCGGCGAGCGCCGCGGCCCGCCGCCGGCCGCGCAGCCGCCCGCGACGCAGCCGAACTGAGGGGGCTGACCTCAGACGCCAGACGCCTCCCTCCCCCGCTTGCGGGGGAGGGATGGGGTGGGGGTTGGAGCAAAAGCGCGCGCTTCTGGTGGGAACCCCCACCCTCGCCCTCCACCGCAAGCGGGGGAGGGAAGCGCCGAAGGGGGGCAGGGCGCGTTACCGCGTCACCTCCGGCGCCCGCCTCACCAGCGCCGCATCCAGCGCCTCCCGCCGCTCCCACAGACTCCGGAACCACACCAGCCGCGGCTCCACCTGCCGTGCCATCATCCGGTTCGCCCCCACCCAATGCCGCGCGGCGATCCCCATCGCGCGCGCCTTCTCGGGCGCCGCCAGCAGCGCGCGCAGCGCGGCGCCGACCTCCTCGGGCGTCCGCACGATCATCCCCGTCCGCCCCTCCTCCACCGTCGCGCCATAGACCACCGGGCTTGCGAGGCAGCACAGCCCGTGCGAGGCCGCCTCGACGAATTTCAGGTCGGACTTGAAGTTGTTGAACGGCGTGTCCGCCAGCGGCAGGAAGGCGATCTCGCAGCCGGCCATCAGTGCGCGGTACTCGGCATAGGGCAGGATCGGCCGAAAGCGCTTGTGGGGGGTCTCCAGCGCCTCGAAGCTGGCGCGGTCGAAGATCACCTCCACCGCCAGCCGGTCGCCGGCCTCGCGCAGCACCTGGTTCAGCACGGGCAGGAAGGGGGCGGTGTCCTCCTCCCGCCGCAGCGCGCCGAGGAACAGGGTCAGCCGGGACGGATCGCGGAAGTTCTGCACCTCCGGCAGCTCCGCGACGGTGTTGGGGAAGACCACTACCTCGTCGTTGAAGCGCCGGAACAGCGCCTCCAGCCTCGGCGTCGAAGTCTGGACGGCGTGGACGCCGCGGAAGGCGAATTGGTTGGAGCCGGCGATGACCGGCCAGTGGTCGGGGTCGTCGTCGAACTCCTGCACCACCACCCAGCCGCGCTGGCGGAAATGATTGATGAAGCCGGGCGCCTGCGGGCTGTCGAGCAGGCGGCGCTGCAACAGCAGGATGCGCGGCGTGCCCTCGGGCAGCGAGGGCGTCTCCGGCTGCTGGGCGATGCGCAGCCCGATGCCGGGCCGGGTTGCCACCATGCCGAGCGGCAGATCCACGCGCACATCGTTCACCCCGCCGACCGGCTTCAGCACATGCGCGACGATGGCGAGCGGCACCGCGGGGCGCCGCCCCGCGCGCAGCAGCCAGCGTTCCGGCAGGGCGCGGCGGAAATAGGCGTCGGGCGCGACCCCGAGCGCCGGGGCGATCTTCCGGGCGAAGTCCACGGCCGCCTCGTCGCGCGCCGGTGGCGGGACATCGAGCGGCACGAGGCCGGCGGCCTCCACCGCCGCCAGCAGCCCCTCCCGCGTGATCGCGCCCGGGGGGATGCGCGGCGGCGTCACGCTGCCTTCCAGGAGTTGCGCCGCGATCCGCCAATGCCCGGCATTGGGCAGGTCGAGCAGCAGGACGCCGTCCTCGCGCAGCAGCCCGGCCGCCGCCGCGATCGCCGCCGCCGGGTCCTCGGGCGCGCCGCGCAGCAGCACCAGCCCCGCGCTGCCGGGCGCCGCCTCCGTGGAGACCGTCACCGCCGGGTCGCGCGCCGCGAACCAGGCAGCCAGCGAGGCGCCGCCGAGTTCCACCACCGGGCCGAGACCCAGCGGGATGCGCCCGAGAAAGGCGGGATCGGCGGGAATATCGCTCATGCCGCCTCGTTCCTGCCCCGGACGGGACGCGGCATCAACCCGCTGCCTTGTCGCTCCGCCGTGCCCTATGTTACCGCCGAGTCGTCCATTCTGTCAGAGGCCCATGCCGCCGCCCCCAGCCCTTCGCGCCGGCGCGGCGCGCCCGCCGAGCCCCGCCGATCTGCAAAGGATGGAGGCGACGCTGCGCGAGCGCCTCGCCGCGCAGCCGACCAGCGCGATGCATTGGCAGCAGCTTGCCGCCCTGCTCGCCCAGACCAACCGCAACGCCGAGGCGGCGGAGGCCTTCGCCAAGGCCGCCGAGCATGGCGGCTCCCAGCAGGCGCTGGCGCTGCCCTGGGCGATCGCGCTGAGCGCCGCGGGCAAGCATGCGGAGGCGGCCGCTGTGCTGATCCCCGCGCAACAGCGAAAGCCCAAGGAATTCGCGCTGGCGAACACGCTTGGCGTGATGCTCAAGCGTGCCGGCCGCGCCGATGAGGCAGTGCCGATGCTGGAACTGGCGACGCGGCTCGATCCGCGCATCGCCTCGCCCTGGCAGAATCTCGGCAATGCGCAGGAGGTGCGCGGCGATTTCGCCGCCGCCGCCGCCGCCTTCGCCGGCGGGCTGAAGCGGGAGCCGCGCAACGCCGAGCTCTGGCGCCTGCATGGCCGCGCCCTGCGCGCGACCGGCGATATCGAGGGCGCGATGGCCAGCTTCGAGAAGGCCTACAACCTCGAACCGCGCAACCGCGAGATCGGCATCATGCTGATCGGCCTGCTGCTCGACCGCGGCGAGCATGATCGCGCGCTCGCCGTGACCCAAAAGCTTTCGGCCGCGCTGCCCGGCGATCCGATCGGCGAGATCATGCAGGGCCGCATCCTGCTCCGCCGCGGCCGCATCGCGGAATCGCGCGCCGTGCTGGAAGGCGTGATCGCGCGCGATCCCGGGGAGCGCAACGCGAACCTGCTGCTCGCGCGCCTGCATGGCGATGGCGACCGGCGCCTGGCGAACGAGGCGCTGGAACGCGCCTACGCGGCGGATCCCGACAACGCCGAGATCATGGACGCGCTGGTCGAGAGCCTCTCGCGCAGCCGCTACGATGACGAGGCCGCCCATCTCGAACGCGCCTATGTCATCGCCTGCCGGCTGATGGAGAAGCACCCCGACCGCGTCACGCGCTTCGCGCGGTCGCTGCGGACTGTGTTCCAGCGGGTAATGGACCTCGACCGGCTCGGCCAGACCGGCACGATGGACCAGCTCGCGCCCATCTGGCTGGCCGACAACCGCATCGCCGCGCTGCATTACGAGCTGGGCCAGGTCAGCACGCTGGAGGACCGGCTGAAGATCGTGGAGTGGCACCGGCAATGGGGCCGGCGCGAGGAGGCCGCGATCAAGCCCGTGGTGCTGCCGGCGCGGCCCGCGATCCACAGCGAACGAAAACTGCGCGTCGGCTTCATGTCCTCCGACCTGCGCAACCATCCTGTCACCTACTTCACCCTGCCGCTGCTCGAAAGCTACGACCGGGATCGCGTGCAGGTCTTCTGCTACTCCTTCTACGAAGGGGAGCGGGACCAGGTGCAGGGCCACATTGAATCCAAGGTGGACGCCTTCCGCTGGTGGCCGCGCAAGCCATCGCCCGAGGTCGCGGACGGGATTGCGCAGGATGAGCTCGACATCCTGTTCGAGCTGGGCGGCTCGACGGCGATGAACAAGCTGGATGTCATGGCCTATCGCCCCGCGCGGATCGGCGCGAGCTGGCTCGGCTACCCGCATTCGGCGGGTCTGGAGCGGATCGACTATATCCTGACCGATCCCTTCATCCGCCCCGCCGATCCGCGCCTGCTGATCGAGAAGCCCTTCGAGATGCCGGACAGCTGGGTGACGCTGTCGCGGCTCGGCTTCAACGACCGCGTGCCGATCGAGGACGGGCTGCCGGAGGAGCGGCGCGGCGCGCTGACCTTCGGCACGATGAACAACCCCTACAAGTACACGCTGCCCTGCATCGACGCCTGGGCCGCGGTGCTGCGCGCGGTACCGGGCAGCAGATTCCTGTTCGTCCGCCCGGAAGCCTCGGGCAAGAGCTTCGTCGCGAATGCGCGCGCCACCTTCGCGGCGCGCGGGGTTGATCCCGACAGGCTGGAATTCGTGGGTGTACGCGGTAAGCACCTGCCGCACTACAACTCGATTGACATCGCCCTCGACACCTTCCCCCATGTCGGCGGGACCACGACCTGCGAGACGCTGTGGATGGGCGTGCCGACGATCACGCTGGTCGGCATGGGTTTTCCTGAGAGACTGTCCTACTCGAATTTGTCGAATGCGGGGCTTGGCGAATGCTGCGCGTTCAGCGTGGACGAGTATGTTCGGAAGGCCGCCGCGCTGGCGGAGGACCGCGCGAAGCGAAGGGAATGGCGATCCGGGTTGCGCGCCATGATCGCGCAGCGGCCGCTCGGGGATGCGCAGCGCTTCGTGAACGCGTTCTACGCGAAGGCCGCGGAGGTGGCGGCGTGATGAACACCGGGGCATGGCGGCCGGCAAGGCCGGCCGAGCGCCCGAACGGGCGCCGCGCACAGACCGACATGGGCGTCGGCGCAACCGTGGCCTGCGCGAAGCCAAGCCGCCGGAGGTGGCGCCCGGCGTCTGAGGGCATCATACGATGAAGGCGGTCATCCTCGCCGGCGGGCGCGGCACGCGCCTCGCGGAGGAAACCTCGCTTCGCCCGAAGCCGATGGTCGAGATCGGCGGGCGGCCGATCCTCTGGCACATCATGAAGATCTACGCGGCCCACGGCGTCTCCGACTTCGTCATCTGCCTCGGCTACAAGGGCTGGATGATCAAGGAGTTCTTCCTGAACTACCGGGCGCACGCCTCCGACCTCACCGTGGATCTCGCCACCGGCGCCGTCGAGGTGACGCGCCCCGCCGCCGAGCCCTGGCGCGTCACGCTGGTGGATACCGGCGAGGACAGCATGACGGGCGGCCGCCTCAAGCGCATCGCACCGCATGTCGCCGGCGACGACGCCTTCTGCATGACCTACGGCGACGGGGTCGGCGACGTGGATGTCGGCAAGCTCATCGCCTTCCATCGCGCGCATGGGAAGCAGGCGACTGTCACCGCCGTGACGCCGCCGGGCCGCTTCGGCGCGCTGGCGCGGCAGGGCGCGCGGGTGGATGCCTTCATGGAGAAGCCGCCGGGCGATGGCGGCACGATCAATGGCGGCTTCTTCGTCCTCTCGCCGCGCGTGCTCGACCGCATCGAGGGCGACGCCACCACCTGGGAGAACGAGCCGCTGATCGGGCTCGCGCGCGAGGGCGAGTTGATGGCCTTCGATCATCGAGGCTTCTGGCAGCCGATGGACACGCTGCGCGATCGCGAGCAGCTCGAACGCCTCTGGGCCACGGGCAGGGCGCCTTGGAGGATCTGGTGAAGCAGCCCAGCGCCGCCTTCTGGCGCGGCAAGCGCGTGCTCGTCACGGGCCATACCGGCTTCAAGGGTGCCTGGCTCTGCCGCATGCTCGCGGCGCTGGGTGCGGAGGTGCACGGCCTCGCGCTCGATCCCGAGCCCGGACCCTCGCCCTTCGCGGCGCTGCGGGTGGCGCAGGTGCTGGCCGCCGACCATCGCGCCGACATCCGCGACACCTGCCGGCTCGCGCGGCTGCTGCGCGAGGCCCAGCCCGACATCGTCCTGCACCTCGCCGCGCAGGCACTGGTCGGGCGCAGCCATCGCGATCCCGTCGGCACCTTCGCGACCAACGTGATGGGCACGGTGAACCTGCTGCAGGCGCTGCGCGGCCTGAACCTCGCCGCGGCGCTGGTTGTGACCTCGGACAAGGTCTATCGCAACGATGGGCTCGGCCGCGCCTTCGTGGAGGGCGACCCGCTCGGCGGCGGCGATCCCTACAGCGCGTCGAAGGCTGCCTGCGAGATTGCGGTGGCCTCCTATCGCGCGAGCTTCGATCTGAAGGTGGCGACCGCGCGTGCCGGCAATGTCATCGGCGGCGGCGATTTCTCCGAGGACCGCATCATCCCCGATCTGGTGCGCGCCATGGTGGATGGCGTGCCGCTGAAGGTGCGCCAGCCCGACTCCACGCGCCCCTTTCAGCATGTGCGCGACGTGCTGCGCGGCTACTTGCTGTTCGTCGAGCAGCTCGCTGCCGGAGGGGCGCCGCCCGCGCTGAACTTCGGCCCGCGCGACGGCGAGGTGAAGGTCCGCGACCTGCTCGCGCTCTGGGGCGATGTGCGCTGGGAACGCGTACCCGGCGAAGTGTATCGGGAGGCGCCGCGGCTTGCGCTGGATTCGACCCTGGCCGGCGAGGTGCTGGGCTGGGCGCCCGGCCTCGACACGCCGCGCGCCATCGCCGTCACCGCCGCGTGGTATGGGCGCTGGCGAAAGGGGGAGGACATGGCTTCCGTGACGGATGCCGAGATCGCGGAGTGCCTCTCGTGACCGCGACCGCGAAACCCGTCACCGCCTGCCGCGCCTGCGGAGGCGCGTTGGGTGCCACCTTCTGCGACCTCGGCATCCAGCCCGTCGCCAATTCCTACATCCCGCCGGAGCACGCCGGCGCGCCGGAGCCGCGTTTTCGTCTGTGCTGCGTGGTCTGCCGGGACTGCCGGCTCGTGCAGCTCGATACGGTGGTCGATGCGGAGGGCATCTTCTCGGACTACGCCTATTTCTCCTCCGCCTCGGCCTCCTGGCTCGAACACGCCGCGCGCTTCGCACGTGACATGACGGCGCGGCTGGGCCTTGGCGCCGAAAGCTTCGTGGTCGAGGTCGCGTCGAATGACGGCTACCTGCTCAGGAATTTCGTCGCCGCGGGCATCCCCTGCCTCGGCGTGGAGCCGGCTGCGAATGTCGCGGAGGTCGCGCGCGCCAATGGCGTGCCCACCGAGACACGCTTCTTCGGGGAGGCCTATGCGCGTGAGCTCGTGGCGAGCCGCGGCCATGCGGACCTGATCGCGGCGAACAACGTGCTGGCCCATGTGCCGGCGGTGAACGATTTCGTCGCGGGTCTCGCCACCCTGGCAGGCGCGCGCGGTGTGGTCTCGATCGAGGCGCCGCATCTGGCGCGGATGGTGGATGGCGTGCAGTTCGACACGATCTATCACGAGCACTACGCCTACTGGTCGCTGCTCGCCATGGATTCTCTTCTGATGCGCCACGGGCTGCGCGTCTTCGATGTCGAGCGCCTCGCGACTCATGGCGGCTCGCTGCGCGTCCTCGCGTGCGCGGCCGATCGCGGCGAATCCGAGGGCCTGCGCGCGGTGCGCGAAGAAGAAGCCGCGCGCGGCCTAGCGGGCGATGCCTTCTACCGCGGCTTCGAGGACCGCGTCCGCGCAACCTTGCAGGGCTTCCGGGCCTGGCTCGCGGCGTCGAAAGGCCGGCGCATCGGCGCCTACGGCGCGGCGGCGAAGGGCAACACCTTCCTCAACGCGGCCGGGGTGACGGCGGCGGACATCCTGGCCGTCGCGGATCGCAGCCCGGCGAAGCAGGGCCGCCTGCTGCCCGGCAGCCGCATCCCCGTGGTGACGCCGGAGGCGCTGCTCGCCATGCCGCTCGACGACATCCTGGTGCTGCCCTGGAACATCGGCGCCGAGATCGCCGCGCAGCTTCGCGCCGGCGGCTTTCGCGGCCGCGTGCTGATCGCCGTGCCGGCGATGCAGGAGATCGGATGATCTTCCGGGAGACACCGCTGCCGGGGCTGCTGGAGGTGCGGCCGGAGCGGTCCGACGATACCCGCGGCGCTTTCTTCCGCGTCTTCTGCGAGACGGAGTTCGCGCCGCTGGGCTTCCGGCCGGTGCAGATCAGCATCTCGGAGAATAGGCGCCGCCACACTCTCCGCGGCATGCATTGGCAGGCCTCGCCGCATGAGGAGCGCAAGCTCGTCCGCTGCATCCGCGGCGCGGTCCATGACGTGGCGGTGGATCTGCGGAGCGGCGCGCATCACGCGGTGGTGCTCTCGGCCGAGGCGGGCAACGCGCTCTTCATCCCCGCCGGCTTCGCGCATGGCTTCCTGACGCTCACCGACGATGCCGCGCTGGAATACATGATGGACGTTCCCTTCGCGCCGGGCTTCGGGCGCGGCGCGCGCTGGAACGACCCACGCTTCGGGATCGCGTGGCCGGCGGAGCCTGCCGTGATCTCGGATCGCGACGCGACCTGGGCGGATTGGGATGGCTGAGCGGGTGCTGCTCACCGGCGCGACGGGGTTTGTCGGGCGGCAGGTGGCGGGGGCGCTGCTGGCGCGGGGCTTCGCGGTGCATGGGGTGGGCAGAAGGGCGCCCTCCGCCGCAAGCGGGGGAGGCGCCGGGGCGGCGGAGGGCGTCGTCTTCCACCAGGCCGACCTCCTCGACGAAGCGACCCACCGCGTCCTGCTCCGTGACATCCAGCCTGCCGTCGTCCTGCACGCCGCCTGGTATGTCGAGCACGGAAAATTCTGGAACGCCCCCGAGAACGCGGCCTGGTGCGACGCGTCGCTTGCTCTCGCCCGCCACGCGATCGAGGCCGGCGCCCGGCGCTTCATCGGGCTCGGCACCTGCGCCGAATATGCGGACCGCGATACGAACGACGACCAGCCTTGGCCCGAGACCCGCCGCATCGCGCCGGCGACGCCCTACGGCCAAGCCAAGGCCGCGCTGTCGGCCCTCCTTGCGAAGCTCCCCATCCCCACCGCCTGGGCCCGCCTTTTCCTGATGTTCGGCCCCGGCGAGCCCCCGGCGCGGCTGGTGCCCTCGATCGTCAGCGCCCTGGCGGAGGGCCGGCCCGCTGATTGTGCCTCGGGCCGCCCGGTCCGCGATGTCGCCTCCACCTGGTTTCTCGGCGAGGCCCTTGCGGCGCTCGCCGCCAGCGACGCGACCGGCCCGGTCAACATCGCCTCCGGCGAGCCACGATCCATTGCCGCGGTCGCCCGTTTCCTCGGCGCGGCCGCCGGCCGCCCCGACCTGATCCGCCTCGGCGCCCTGCCAGACCGCCCCGGGGAGGTCCCCGTCATGGTCGCCGATGTCACGCGGATGCGCCGCGATGCCGGCTTCGCCGACCCGCCCGCTGTCGAAGCTGATCTGAGAAGGATGGTGGGCGCGACAGGGATTGAACCTGTGACCCTTCGCGTGTGAAGCGAATGCTCTCCCGCTGAGCTACGCGCCCATCCGTCGGGAGCGCGTTCATAAGGTTGCGCCCGGGCGTGGTCAACCCGGCGCTTGAGGGGTTCCCCTCGCCGGCCTGTGCTGCCGGCCTATGCCAGCGCCGAAGCGCCTTCCCGAAGCCCGCCGCACTCGAAGCGGCCGGCAAACGGATTGGCGGCAATGACATGCTGATCGCCGCCCATGCGCTGGCGCTTGATGCCGCGCTCGTCACCGCCAATGAACGGGAGTTTCGCTGCGTTCCCGGCCTTCTCGTCGAAAATTGGCTGGCACCCTGACGCTGCAATCCAATATGCGGCGAGCCATGCGCCACCTCCTCGCCTTCCTCCTGATGCTCCCCGCCGCCGCCCAGGCGCAGTCGCTGCGCGCGCACTATGAGGTCCATGCCGCCGGCATGGTGATCCTGGAACTCGAGGCACGGTTCGATCTGGGGCACGCGAATTACGGGGTCGAGACCCGGCTCCGCACGCGGGGCCTCGCGGCCACCTTCGTCTCGGGCGAGCAGGTCTCCCGCGTGGAGGGCGGGTGGAACGGCGCCGCGGCGCTGCCGGCGCGCTACCTCTCGGAAGGCACCTGGCGCGGCAATCTGCGCCGCATCGCGCTCGACTGGCAGGAGCGCACGCCCCGCGTGCTCGAACTCACCCCGCCCGAGACCAATGAACGCGAACCGGTGCCGGATGCGATGCGACGCGGCACGACCGACGTGCTGTCGGCGCTCGCCACCCTCGCCCGCAGGGTCGGCGCGGAGCGGCATTGCGACATCGGCGCCCAGGTCTTCGACGGCCGCCGGGTCAGCGAATACGCCGCCCGGTCCGAGGGGTGGGAGGCGATCCCGCGTTTTCGCGGCGGGTGGTCCGGCCCGGCGCTCCGCTGCGGCTTCGAGGGCAGGCTGCTCGCCGGCTTCCGCCACGACCAGGACCGCGCCCAGGCCGCCGAAACGCAACGCGGCACGGCCTGGATCGCCGCGCCCTATGCCGGCGCGCCCGCCATCCCCGTCCGGATCGACATGCGCACCCGCTGGTTCGGCACCGCGACGGCGATCCTGCTACGGGCGGAGCCGATCCAGGGCGGCCGCTAGCCCGGCGGGCTCGGCGATGATCGGCGCGCCCTCGGCCATCGCCGGAGGGCCGTAGCCCCAGCCGACGAAGAGGCAGGGCACGCCGGCGCCGCGCGCGGCCGCGACATCGTTATGGTGGTCGCCGATCATCACGCTCGCCTTGGGCGTGCCGCCCGCGGCGGCGATCGTCGCCAGCAGGTGGCCGGGATCCGGCTTGCGCACCGCGAAACTGTCGCCGCAGCCGAGCGTCCGGAAGCGCGGCAGCAGGCCCAGCGAGCCCAGCAATTCGCCGGTCGCCGCGGCCGGCTTGTTGGTGCAGACCGCGAGCCGCCAGCCCGCCGCCTCCAGCGCCGCCAGCGCCTCGGGGATGCCGGGAAAGGGGCGGGTCTCGGCGGCGGCATGCGCCGTGTAGTCCTCTGTGAAGCTGGCCAGGGCGACCTCGTCTGGCGCCAGGCCCCGGGCGGCAAAAGCCTTGCGGAGCAGGGCGGGGACGCCGTCCCCGATCATCGCGACGACCTCGCCCCGGTCGAAGGGGGCCAGGCCGCGCGATGCCATCAGGCGGTTGAGGGCGGAGCGGATATCCGGCGCGCTGTCCACCAGCGTGCCATCCAGGTCGAAGACAGCGAGCTTCATGCCCGGCCGATAGGATGCCAGCTTGCCGCGCGCAACGGCCCGGATTACGCGGGAAGCATGACCGCCGCCGCCATCCTGCTCGCCGCCGGGCAAGGGACGCGCATGCGTTCCGCCCTGCCGAAGACGCTGCACCCGATCGCGGGGCGGCCGATGATCCGGCACCTGCTGGCCTCGGTGGACCAGGTGTTCGACCGCGCCGTGGTGGTGGTGGGCCCCGGCATGCCGGCGCTGGAGAAGGCGGCCGCACCGCACCCGACCGTGGTGCAGACAGAGCGCCTCGGCACCGGCCACGCCGCGCTGCAAGCAGCACCGCTGCTCGAAGACTTCGTCGGCGATGTCGCGGTGCTCTATGCCGACAACCCGCTGATCGGCGCCGAGACCATGCGCCGCCTGCGCGCGGCGCGCGCCGAGGCCGGGCTCGTGCTGCTCGCGATGCGCCCCGCCGACCCCGCGAAGTATGGCCGCGTCGTCACCGATGGCTCGGGCGCCGTGCAGCGCATCGTGGAATTCGCGGATGCCAGCGCGGAGGAACGCGCGATCGGCCTCTGCAATGCCGGCGTGGTCTGCGCCGCGGGGCCGGATTTGTTCCGCTGGCTGCGGATGGTCAAGAACGACAACCGCCAGGGCGAGTACTACCTCACCGACATCGTGGCGATCGCCGCCGCCGAAGGCGTGCGCGTGACGGCGGTGGAGGCGCCGGAGTCGGAGCTGCGCGGCATCAATTCCCGCGCCGAGCTGGCCGAGGCCGAGGCCGAGATGCAGCGCCGCCTGCGCCGCGCCGCGATGGACAATGGCGCGACGCTGATCCAGCCGGAGAGCGTGGTGTTCAGCCACGACACGACGCTGGGCCAGGACGTCACGGTGGGCCCCTGCGTCGTCTTCGGCCCGGGCGTCGAGGTGGAGGATGGCGCGGAGATCCGCGCCTTCAGCCACCTGGAAGGCTGCGTCGTCAGGCGCGGCGCGATCATCGGCCCCTTCGCGCGGCTCCGCCCCGGCGCGGTGATCGGCGCCGGCGCGCATGTCGGCAACTTCGTGGAGCTGAAGGCCGCCGTGCTCGGCGAGGGCGCCAAGGCGAACCATCTGAGCTATCTCGGCGATGCCGAGATCGGCGCCGGCGCCAACATCGGCGCCGGCACGATCACGTGCAACTATGACGGCGTGAACAAGCACCGCACGGTGATCGGCGAGGGCGCCTTCATCGGCAGCGACACGGCGCTCGTCGCGCCTGTGCGCGTCGGCGCGCGCGCGATCACCGCCGCCGGCAGCGTCATCACGGAGGACGTTCCGGATGATGCGCTCGCCATCGCGCGCGGACGGCAGACGGTGAAGGAAGGGCGCGGCTACAAGGGGAAGAAGCGGTAGCTCACGCCACCCGCCGCGGCTCCGGCGCGAAGACGCTGAGCCCGAGCCATTTCTGCGCGTCCCTGGCCAGCCCGACATCGCCGATCAGCTCCATCCGCCCGGCCGCGATCTCCTGCCGCAAGGTGGCAACCCCCATCCACACCGCCGTCATGCTCCGCAGCGAGCCCGTGATGGTCAGGTCCACCTCGAAGCCCGGGTCGAAGTGGCAGAGGTCCACGGTGCCGCCCTCGACCACCAGCCAATGGTCCCGGTGCTTCTCGGGCAGTTCCGGATACTGAAAGTGAATCGTGCAGCGCCGGGGCGGCAGCAGCGCCGGCTTCAGGTTGCGCCGCATGTCCCACATCAGCAGCGAGGGATCGAGGTTCCGCAGCGTGAGCTGCGATTCGATCCAGCGCTGGGCCCAGGCGCCCATGCCCAGGACGAGCGGCCGCAATTCCTCGCCGGCCGCGGTCAGGTGGTATTCCACGACGCCGCGGGCGTTCGGTGTCGCCCGGATCACGCCGCCGGCCTCCAGCTCCTTCAGCCGCTTGGAGAGCAGCGCCGGCGACATGCGCGGCACGCCGCGCCGGAGGTCGTTGAACCGGGTGGAGCCGCAAAGCAGTTCCCGCACCACGAGCACGGTCCAGCGGGAACACAGGATCTCCGCCGCCATGGAGACGGGACAGAACTGACCATAGCCGCGGTTATCCATGGAAGCCTCCACCGGACGGGCCGCAGCATTCCCCTATGGGGCAGGCTTAAGCAAGTTCATTTCCTGAACTAGCCGCGCCCCGCCGCAAGGTGACAGCGTTCCCCCATCGAAGGGAGCGGGCGCCACGCGCGACCCAGCGTCACACGTGAAACCGGTTCCCACGAGCCCGCGACACCGCGGCGAAACGGCGACGCCTTATCCGTTTCCGCCACGATGCCGAGCAGACGCACAAGGGAGCACACGACCATGGACACGCATATCGCCCCGGCCGCCGCGGCGGCCCACGACGCTTCCCTCTCCCCGGCGCAGCGCGCCGAGCAGCTGATCCCGGCCCTCTTCGCCGCCGCGCCGGATCACGACGCGGCGGACCGCTTCGTCGGCGACAACTATCTCCTGCTGAAGCAGGCCGGCCTGGTCGAGGCCGGCGTGCCCACGGAACTCGGCGGTGGCGGCGCCGATGTGCGCGCGCTCGCGGCGATGCTGCGCACGCTGGCGCATGGCTGCCCGGCGACGGCACTCGCCTTCTCGATGCACACGCACCAGGTGGCGGTGCCGGCCTGGCGCTGGCGGCACCAGAAGGTGGCGGCGATGGAACCGCTGCTGAAGCGCGTCGCGGCGGAGAGGATCATCCTGCTCTCCTCCGGCGGCTCCGACTGGCTTCCCGGTTCGGGCACCGCCGAGAAGGTCGAGGACGGCTACCGCATCACCGCGCGCAAGGCCTTCGCCTCCGGCGCGCCGCTCGGCGACCTGCTGATGACGGCCGCGGTGCTGAAGGAGCCGGAGGGCGACAGCGTGCTGCATTTCGGCGTGAACATGAAGGCGCCAGAGGTGAAGGTCGGCGATAACTGGCGTGCGCTCGGCATGCGCGGCACCGGTTCGCACGATATCGTCATCGAGGGGCTGTTCATCCCCGACGCTGGTGTCGCGCTGAAGCGCAAGGCGGGCGAGTGGCACCCGCTGTTCCATGTGATCGCGACGACGGCCTTCCCGCTGGTCTATGCCGTCTATCTCGGCGTTGCCGAGGCGGCGCGGAACCAGGCGCTGGCCATCGCCAAGCGCCGGCTCCCGACCGAGGATCTGGTGAGCCTCGCGGGTCGCATGGAGAACGCGCTCTGCGCCGCGCGGCTCGCGCATGAGCACATGCTGGCCGCCGTGGAGCGGAATGCGCCGAGTGCCGCCAGCGTGAACGACGTGATGACGGGCAAGGCCCTGGTCGCGGAGAACGCCATCCGCACGGTGGAACTGGCGATGGAACTCGCCGGCGGCGCGGCCTTCCAGCGTGGCGCGGGGCTGGAGCGGTATTTCCGCGATATCCAGGGCGCGCGCTACCATCCGCTCCAGGCCGGGCCGCAGGCGCGCTATGCCGGCGCGATGGCGCTCGGGATGGATGTGTCGCGCATCTTCTGACCGGGCCGGCGGTGCCCTACATTGCGGGGAAGCGCAAGGAGGACACCGCCATGCTCGATACGCTCGCGAAGCTGCCGCTCAAGGATCCCGGGCTGTTCCGCCAGGCCAATCTCATCGGCGGGCAGTGGGTGCAGGCCGCGAGTGGTCGCACGCTCGCGGTGAAGAACCCGGCGACGGGGGAGGTGATCGGGCAGGTGCCCGCCCTCTCCGCCGCCGAGACGCGCCAGGCGATCGAGGCGGCGCAGGCGGCCTTCGCCGGCTGGCGCGCGATGCTCGCCAAGGACCGCGCGGCGATCCTGCGCAAGCTGCATGACCTGATGCTCGCGAACACCGATGACCTCGCCGCGATCATGACGGCCGAGCAGGGCAAGCCGCTGGCGGAGAGCAAGGGCGAGATTGCCTATGCGGCGAGCTTCATCGAGTGGTTCGCCGAGGAAGGCAAGCGCATCTATGGCGACACCATCCCGCAGAATGCCAAGGGCCGGCGCATCCTCGTGCTGAAGGAGCCGATCGGCGTCTTCGCGGCCATCACGCCCTGGAACTTCCCGGCCGCGATGATCACGCGCAAGGCCGGCCCGGGCTGGGCCGCGGGCTGCACCGGCGTGATCCGCCCGGCGTCCCAGACGCCGTTCTCTGCGCTCGCGATCGGCGTGCTGGCGGAACGCGCGGGCATGCCGCCCGGCGTGTGCAACATCATCACCGGGCCGTCCGGCGAGACGGGTGGGGAACTAACGGCGAATCCCCTCGTGCGAAAGTTCAGCTTCACGGGGTCCACCGAGGTCGGGCGGATGCTGCTGGCGCAATGCGCCAAGACCATCAAGAAGACCTCGATGGAACTCGGCGGCAACGCGCCCTTCATCGTCTTCGACGACGCCGATCTCGACGCCGCCGTGCAGGGCGCGATGGCGAGCAAGTACCGCAACACCGGCCAGACCTGCGTCTGCGCCAACCGCCTGCTGGTGCAGGACGGCGTGTACGACGCCTTCGCCCAGAAGCTGAAGGCGGCGGTGGAGGGGCTCAAGGTCGGCAACGGCATGGAACCCGGCGTCACCCAGGGCCCGCTGATCAACGCCGAGGCGGTCGCGAAGGTCGAGGAGCACATCGCCGACGCGACGGCGAAGGGTGCCACGGTGCTCACCGGCGGCAAGCGCCACGCGAAGGGCGGCAATTTCTTCGAGCCGACGGTGCTGGTGAACGTCCCGAAGGAGGCGCTCGCCTTCCGCGAGGAGACCTTCGGCCCCGTCGCGCCACTGATCCGGTTCAGGACCGAGGAGGAGGCGGTCGCGCTGGCCAATGAGTCCGAGTTCGGCCTCGCCGCCTATTTCTACGCCCGCGACATCGGCCGCATCTTCCGCGTCGCGGAGGCGCTGGAAAGCGGCATCATCGGCATCAACGAGGGCATCATCTCCACCGAGGTCGCACCCTTCGGCGGCGTGAAGGAAAGCGGCCTCGGCCGCGAGGGCAGCAAATACGGGATCGAGGATTATCTCGAGATCAAGTACCTCGCCCTCGGCGGCATCGGGCGCTGATTGGGCGCGAGGCGGCGGTTCACCCCGCCGCCTCCTCCGCCTCCGGCCCCGTTCCCGTGCGGAACAGATGCACGACCTCCGAGGCCGAGGCGCGCAGGTCCATCCGGAAGCCCTGCGCGATCAGCGCCGCGATCATCGCATTCGTCGCCCGCACGCCCGCCTTGCGGTAATGCGTCTCCATGATGATGGCCTCGATCCCCGTGAGGTCGCCTTCGCCAAGCAGTTCGACCTCCGCGCCCTCGATGTCCAGCACCAGCACCTGCGCGCGGTGCCGCCCGATCTCCTCCTCCAGGCAACGGCGCGGCACCGCCACTTCCTCGAAGCGCCGCATGCCCGCCGACGTCAGCGCCGAGGACACCAGGCTGCGCGAGAGGTAGAAGGGCGCCGTCGCCGGCGTCTCCGGCCCGATCAGCCGCCGTGGCGTCAGCACGGCATGATGCACGGTCACATCCAGCTTGTTCGCGGCGAAATGGCGCTGCGCGATGCGGACATTCTCCGGGTTCGCCTCGTAGCAGACGAGGTTCGCCGCGCCGACGATGCGCGCGATATGCATCGCCACGAAGCCGGTGCAGGTGCCAAGCTCCATCACGCGCTGGCCGGGCTTCAGCAGTTGCTTCACCAGGCGCAGCTCGCGCGCCTCGAAGGCGTTGCGCCGCATCTCCTCGCGCGCCTTCTCGAGCCGCGGATCCTCGGCATCAATCAGCAGGCCCTCGATCTCGGTGAAGCTCACCCCGGCCCCCTCGGCTGCGGTGCGGCGCAGGATAGGGGCGCGAAGGGCCCCAGGCCACCCCGCTTGCGGAACGGCGGGCCGCGCGGGAGAGTTCGGCCATGCGCATCCTCGTCGCCAACGCCAACACCACCCAGGCCATCACGGAGGCGTGCGTCGCCGCCGCGCACCGCGTCGCCGCCGATGGCACGGAGATCATCGGCGCGACGCCGGCCTTCGGGCCGCAGGTGATCTCGACGATGGCGGAGAACGCCATCGCCGCGCATGCGCTGCTGGAGGTGCTGGCCGTCCATGCCGGGCAGGTGGATGCCGCGGTTCTCGCCGTCAGCCACGACACCGCGCTGGAGGCGGCACGCCAGCTCATGCCCTGCCCGGTGATCGGCATGACGGAGGCCGCCTGCCTCACCGCCTGCACGCTCGGCGGGCGCTTCGCGCTGCTGTCGCTCGGGCCGATCACCGCGCCCTATGAGCGGCTGGTGGAGCGCCACGGCCTCGCCGCGCGCTGCGCGGAGGTGCGCGGCATCGCCGCGACGCCGCAGGAGGCGCTGGCCGATCCGGCGCGGGTCCAGGCGATGCTGCTGGAGGCGATCGAGGCGATGGCCCGGCGGGCCGATGCGATCGTGCTGGGCGGCGCGGCGCTGGCGGGCTTCGACCAGGTGCTCCAGCCGCGCGCACCGGTGCCGCTGCTGGATGGCATCCCCTGCGCCGTGAAGCTCGCGGAGGCACTGGTGGGCCTGCGGCTGCCGAAGCCGTCCGTCGGCCCCTACGCGCCGCCGCAGGGGCGGGCGACGAGTGGCCTGTCGGAGGCCCTCGCGGCGCTGCTCAAGGGCGGGTAGCAACGCTTCAACGGTCCGTGCGTTGTGGGCGGAGGAGGGTCTCCATGCGGCTCGGCGGACGCGAAAGCAGGAACATCGAGGACAGGCGCGGCGGCGGCGGCCGCATCGCGGTCGGCGGCGGGATCGGCAGTATCCTGCTGGTCCTCATCGCCATGTTCTTCGGCGTTGATCCTTCCGTGATCCTCTCGGGCGATCCCGCGCCGCCCCCGGCGCAGGAACGGCGTGCCGATGCGGGCCCCTCGGATGCAGGCCGGCGCTTCGCCGCCCAGGTATTGGCCGAGACCGAGGATGTCTGGGCGCCGATCTTCGCGGCCCAGGGCCGCCGCTACGAGCCGCCGCGACTCGTGCTCTACACCGGCGCGGTGCAGAGCGGCTGCGGCAATGCCTCGAACCAGGTGGGGCCCTTCTACTGTCCCAACGACCAGCGCGTGTACATCGATCTCGATTTTCTCGCGGCGATGCAGCGCCGGCTGAACGCGCCGGGCGATTTCGCCGCGGCCTATGTCATTGCGCATGAGGTCGGGCATCACGTGCAGAACCTGCTCGGCATCCTGCCGCGGGTGAGCGCGGCGCAGCGCCAGGCCGGCCAGGCGCAGGCGAATGCGCTGCAGGTGCGCGTGGAGCTTCAGGCCGATTGCTTCGCCGGCCTCTGGGCGCGGCGCGCCAATGATGCACGCAACATCCTGGAGGATGGCGACATCCAGGAAGGCATGAACGCCGCCGCCGCCGTGGGTGATGACCGCCTGCAAGGCCGCGCGCGCGGCACGGTGCAGCCCGAGACCTTCACCCACGGCACCTCGGCACAGCGCACCCAATGGTTCAAGCGCGGCTACGCGGGCGGCACGCTCGAATCCTGCGACACCTTCGCGGGCTGATCACGCCGTCACGTAGCCGAGCCGCCGGTCGCGCGCCACCGCATCCGGCGCGCGGTCATCCGGCGGGCCGAAGCCGCCGCCGCCGGACGTCTCCAGGCGGACCACGTCGCCGCGCGTCAGCCGGAGGTTGTCCGTCTTCGGCGGGATCGGGCTTTCGACGCCATCGCGCCGCAGCACCAGCGCACCGCGCGCGGCCGCTTCGCCGCCGGCGAGCCCATAGGGCGCGTGGTCGAAGCGGTCCATGTTGGCGGTGAAGAAGCAGGCCGCGCTATCCACGCGCCATTCGCGCACCAGTCCGAGCCCGCCGCGGAAGCGCCCGGCGCCGCCGCTGCCTTCCCGCAGCCCGTAGCGCAGCACCGTCAGCGGCAGTTGCACCTCGATCATCTCGATCGGGATGTTGGCGTTGTTGTGCATGCCGGAGGCGTAGGCGTTCACGCCATCCTTCGCCGGATGGGCGCCGGAGCCGCCGATCTCGATCTCCACCAGCACCTCGCGCTGGCCGCTCTCGGCCACGGTCTGGAAGGTGGTGACATAGCTGTTGCCGTAATAGGCCGCGGGGATGAGATGCGGCACCGCCTGGTGCAGCGCGCCCATCATCGCGTTGAGCAGCCGGTGCGTCACCGCCACGCGATGCGCGACGGGCGCGGGATGGCGCGCATTCACCACCAGGCCTTCCGGCGCGTGCACGGTGATCGGCCGGTAGCAGCCCGCGCTCATGTGGAGCGACGCATCGGCGCAGCACATCAGCGCGAACATCACCGCGGCGTTGGTGCTGGCGAGCGTCGCGTTGGTCGGCCCGGCGACCTGCTTCCCGCACCCCGAAAGGTCAACATGCGCGGTCTCTCCGGCGATGGTGAGCTTCACATGCAGCCGGATCGGCACGCCGGTCTCGATGCCGTCATCGTCCAGGAAATCCTCGAACTCATAGGTGCCGTCCGGCATGCGGCCGATCGCGGCCCGCATGCCGGCCTCGCTCATGGCGAGGATGGCGGCGCCCGCTTCCAGCATCGCCGCCGCGCCGAAGCGGGTCGCGAGCCGCGCGATGCCGGCGGCGCCGACCTCGAGGCTCGCGAGCTGGGAGGCGAGGTCGCCGAGCAGAAGGTCCGGCTTGCGGACATTCTGCCGGATCATCGCGAAGACGGCCTCGTTGCGCACGCCGCCGGCGATGATCTTCACCGGCGGGATACGCAGCCCTTCCTGGAAGATCTCGGTGGCCTTGGCGGCGTAGCTGCCGGCCGCGAGCCCGCCCACGTCGATGTGGTGGCAGAGGGTGCCGGCGAAGGCGATGCGGTGGCCTTCGTGGAAGACGGGGCGGAAGGCCAGGATGTCCGGCAGGTGCTGGCCGCCGCAATAGGGATCGTTGAAGATCACCACGTCGCCCTCGTGCCAATCCTCGGGCGGCGCATGCTCGGCCAGCAGGGTGCGCAGCGCATGCGTCATGGAGTTGAGATGGCCGGGGATGCGCGCGGATTGCGCGAGGTTGTTGCCCTCGGCGTCGAAGACGGCGGTGGAGTAGTCGAGCAGCTCGCGCACGATGGTGCTGCGGCTGGTGCGCCAGATGGTGATGTCCATCTCCGCCGCGGCCGCGTTCAGCGCGTTGCGGATCACCTCGATCTCGATGGGCCCGAGCGATCTCATGCGATCCTCCGCGCGATGATCGCGCCTTCCTCATGCCGCGTGGCGCGCCAGCCCGGTCCGATGACATGGGTGGCGAAGGCTTCCTCGATGATGGCGGGCCCCTCGATGACGTCGCCGGCGCGCAGCGTCTCGCGCCGCCAGACCGGCCATTCGACGGTCGCGCCGCCATGCCGCACGCGGCGCCGGCCGGGCTCCGCCGCGCCCTCCAGTGGCGCGGGCGGCGCCTCCTCCGGCTTGTCGAGCCGGCCGATCGCGGCAAGGCGCAGCGTGACGAGTTCGACCGGCTCGCCTTCGGCCGCGTAGGAGAAGCGCGCGCGGTGCTGCGCGTGGAAGCGCGCGAGCAGCGGCGCGAGGGCGGGCGCCTCGGGCCAGGCCACCAGCAGCTCGAAGGCCTGTCCGCGATAGCGGAGATCGGCCGAGACCTCGATGTCGCGCCGGTCTTCCGGCACGCCATCCTCCTCCAGCAGCCGCGTGGCCTCCGCGTGCAGCGCGTCCAGCGCCTCGGCCAGCGCGGGCAGCGCCGCCGGCGTCAGCGCGAACAGCCGCGATCGCGCGATGTCCTGCACGAGGTCGGAGAACAGGATGCCGTAGGCCGAGAGCGTGCCGGGCTCGCGCGGCACGATCACCTCCTCCATGCCGAGTTCCTCGGCGACCGCCGTCGCGTGAAGCCCGCCGGCGCCGCCGAAGCTCAGCAGCGCGAAGTCGCGCGGATCCAGCCCCTTCTCGAACAGCGAGAGCCGCACGGCGGCGGCGAGCTGCGCGTTCGTCACGCGGAGTACGCCCTCCGCCGACGCCTCCGCATCCAGCCCGAGCGGCGCGCCGACGCGCGATTCGATGGCTGTGCGAACGGCATCCACATCCAGCCGCATCGCGCCGCCGAGGAAGAAATCCGGATCGAGCCTGCCAAGCAGCGCCTGCGCATCCGTCACCGTGGGCTCCGCGCCCCCGCGCGCGTAGCACACAGGCCCTGGCCGCGCGCCGGCGCTGCGCGGGCCCACGGTGAGCCGCCCGGCCGCATCCACCGCCGCGATGGAGCCGCCGCCGGCGCCGATGGTGCGCATCTCCACCATCGGCAGCCGCACCGGCAGTCGGTCCACCTCGCCCTGCGTGACCAGCCCGATGCGGCCCGCCTGTACGACGCTGACATCGAAGCTCGTGCCGCCCATGTCCACCGCGACCAGGTTCTCGCGCGACAGCCGGCGCGCGAGCCGTTCCGCTGCCATCGCGCCGCCGGACGGGCCGGAGAGCAGCAGCCGCGCCGGCTGCTCCGCAGCGCGCGCCAGGTTGCACATGCCGCCATTGGACTGCACGAGGAAGACGCGCGGCGCGAACCCGCCCTCGCCAAGCCGCGCCTCCAGCCTTTCGAGGTAACGCCGCGCCACCGGCATCAGCAGCGCATTCAGCACGGTGGTCGAGAGCCGCTCATATTCGCGGATCTCGGGCGAGATGTCTGACGAGAGGCTGACGGGCACGCCCGGCAGCGCGCGCCGCACCGCATCGCGCAGCGCGTGCTCATGCGCGGGGTTCGCATAGGCATGCAGCAGCCCGATCGCGACCGCCTCCGGCGCTGCGTCCCGCAGCTGCGCGAGCACGGGCGCGAGATCGCCGAGCGGCGTCTCCACGCTGCCGTCGGCGCGGGTGCGCTCAGGCACGCCGAGGCGCAGGTCACGCGGGATCAGGCAGGGGAAGGGATCGGGCGCCAGGCCATACACGTCGCGCCGCACATGCCGCGTGATCTCGAGCACGTCCTCGAAGCCCGCCGTCGTCAGCAGCACGCCGCGCGCGAGCTTGCGTTCCAGTACCGCATTGGTCGCGATCGTCGTGCCGTGCAGCAGCAGCCCGACATCGGCGAGCGCGAAGCCGAAGCGGGCGGCCGCCTGGCGCACGCCCTCGAACAGGCCCTCGGAGGGATCGGCCGGCGTCGTCGAGACCTTCCACGCCCGCACCCTGCCGTCGCGCGCATCGAGGATCTGCAGATCGGTGAAGGTACCGCCGATATCCACCGCGATGCGCACGGGGCGCGCCACGCTCATGCCGGAACTCCGGTGCAGCGATGCGGATGCGGCATCGGCGTGTTCTCCTGAAGCGATCATGCGATCGTATCGCAGCCGCATGCGGCGCGGAACCTCTTGCCGGCGTGGGCGCATGCGCGTTGTATTGGGCGCGTTGCCGATGGAGGCGCGCTTGCCGGACGCGACGGCCACGACACGCATCGCCCGTTGGATCGCGACGACGCCGCGCGCGCGCCTCGCGCCCGGCTTCGCGCCGGCGCTCGAAGGCATGCGCGACGTGCTCGGCGTGATCCTCGCCGGTGCCGGGGAGGAGGTGCCACGCCGCACCGCGCGCGCCGTCGCGCGCTGGGGCCATGGCGCTGCGCATGTCATCGGCGGCGGGCCTGGCCTTCCAGCGCCCTGGGCTGCGCTGGTGAATGGCGCGGCGGCGCATGTGCTGGATTACGACGACACCTTCGAGCCCCTCGGTGGCCACGCGACCGCCGTGCTCGTGCCGGCGATCCTGGCGCTCGGCGAGGAGCTGGATTCGACCGGGCCCGATCTCGTGGAGGCGCTGGTCGTCGGGCTGGAGGTGATGGCCTGCGTCGGGCGCGGCGCCAATCCGCGCCACTACCAGCTCGGCTGGCACGCGACCTCCACCATCGGCGCGATCGGCGCCGCCGGCGCGGCGGCGCGGCTGCTGAAGCTCGACGCGCAACAGGCGAATGACGCGCTGAGCCTCGCGGTCAGCATGGCCGCCGGCACGCGCATGCAGCTGGGCGCCGATGCGAAATCGGTACATGCGGGGCTGGCGGCGAAATCCGGCATCCTCGCGGCGACGCTCGCGGCCGAGGGCATCGGCGGCGCCGCGGAGGCGCTGGAAGGCCCCTGGCGCTTCCTCGATCTCTTCGCCGGCCGCCCCGCGCCGGAGGGCGCGATGGCCCCGCCCTCGGACAATGCGCCGCTCGCGGTCGAGAAGCCCGGCCTCAGCCTCAAGGCCTATCCCACCTGCGCGGCGACGCATCTCTCGCTTGATGGGCTGCTGGCGCTGCGCGAGCGCGAAGGGTTTTCCGCGACGGACATCGAGGCGATCGAGACCGCGCTGCCCGTCACGCTGCGGCGCAACCTCATGCATGACGATCCGCGCACGGGCATGCAGGCGCGCTTCAGCATGACCTATTGCCTTGCGCTGGCCGCGGTGCAGGGCGCCGTCGGCCCCGCGGATTTCGAGGGCGACGCCATCTTCCGCCCCGCGCCGCGCGCGCTGATGCCGCGCATCCGCATGCAGCCGCTGGAGGAGCCGGAGGGCCAGCCGCCGCCGGCGACCACCGTCTGGATCCATCTGCGCGACGGCCGCGTGCTGGAGGAGACGCGCCGACAACGCCGCGGCTCGCCGGCGCTGCCGCTCTCCGAGACGGAGCAGGAAGCGAAGTTTTGCGCCTGCGCGTCGCGCCGGCTCTCGCCGGCCGGCATTGACGCGGCGCTGGGCATGATCGCAGGTCTCGGCACGGGGGGCACGGCGCGCGACCTCGTCGCGGCCTTGGCAGGGGGATGAAGGGGATGATGCGGAACAACCTCCTTGGCGTGGCGCTGGCCGTCGCGGTCGCCATGCCGGCGGGCGCGCAGGAGCTGCGCATCGGCATGAAGGCGCAGGTGGACGGCGCCGATCCGCACCAGCTCTACACGCCGAACCGGAACGTGCAGCTGCATGTGTACGAGCCGCTGGCCTGGCAGGACGAACGCCTGCATCCGGTGCCGCGCCTCGCCACCTCCTGGCGCGTCGTGGACCCGCTCACCTGGGAGTTCCGCCTGCGCGAGGGCGTGACCTTCCAGGATGGCTCGCCGCTGACCGCGGAGGACGTGATCTTCTCGATCCGCCGCGCGCAGCAGATCGAGGGCGCGCGCACCTACCGCGTTTATGTGCGCGATATCGTCGGCCTGGAGGCGGATGGCCCGCATCTGGTGCGGATCCGCACGCGCAATCCGGCGCCGACGCTGCCGAGCCTGCTTACCGGCTTCGGCATCGTCTCCGCCCGCGCCGCGCAGGATGCGACACCGGCCGACTTCAATGGCGGCCGCGCCGCGATCGGCACCGGTCCCTATCGCTGGATCCGCTTCGCGCCCGGGCAGCATGTCGAGCTCGAGCGCCATGACGGCTACTGGGGCACGCGCGAGCCATGGAGCCGCGTCGCCTTCCGCTTCGTGCCGAACGACAGCGCGCGCGTCGCCGCGCTGCTCGCCAACGACCTCGACGTGATCGATACCGTGCCGCCCGGCCTCTACGGCCGCATCCGGGAGAGCGACCGGACGCATCTGCTGACCGCGACCTCGAGCTTCACGCTCTACATGCAGCTCGACCAGAAGCGCGACCGTTCGCCCTTCGTGGTCGGCGCCGATGGCCAGCCGCTGGAACGCAACCCGCTGCTCGACCGGCGCGTCCGGCTCGCCATCACCCATGCGCTGAACCGTGCGGTGATCGCGGAGCGCGCGATGGAAGGCGGCGCGGAGCCGGCCGGGCAATTCGCGCCGCCCGGCTTCATCGGCTACGTCCCTTCCGTGCCGATCCCGGCCTATGATCCGGCGCTCTCGCGCCGGCTGCTCGCGGAGGCGGGCTATCCCAACGGCTTCCAGACGACGCTGCATTGCACCGGCGACCGCTTCGCCGGCGATGGCCGCGTGTGCCAGGTCGCAGGGCAGATGCTGACCGCGGTGGGTATCCGCACCGCGGTGGAGGCGCTGCCGGCGGCGGTGTTCTTCCGCCGCGCGGGCACCGCGACGACCGACCCCGAGTTCAGCATGCTGCAATCCATCTACAGCGGCCTGCCCGGCACCGCGCAGGAGAACATGACCGCGCTGGTGCGTACCTTCACACCGAGCCTCGGCCTTGGCGCCGCCAATCGCGGCCGCTACTCCAACCCGGCGATGGATGATCTGCTCGCGCGCGCCGATGCAGAAGCGGACGATGCGCGGCGCGAGGCGCTGGTGGCGCAGGCCGTCACGCTCGCGATGGAGGATGCGGCGCTGGT
>VFQR01000444.1_pt1 | contig 58878 bp, 57 predicted proteins | sample 3512321 | NCBI WGS metagenome assembly VFQR01 (sample SAMN10412374, study PRJNA504923) | tailings metagenome | isolation source: Relicate 3 Philex TSF1 revegetated site | place: Philippines: Tuba, Benguet | collected 2017-08-29 | reverse complement strand
GACCCCGCCGAGCAATCCGCCGACAAGTATCATGGCGTCCAGAAATTCAACGTGATCACCGGCGAACAAGTGAAGGCGCCGCCCGGCCCGCCCGCCTACCAGAAGGTCTTCGCGAGCGCCCTGATCGCGGAGGCCGAGGCGGATGAGCGCATCGTCGCGGTGAATGCCGCGATGCCGTCGGGGACCAGCCTCGACATGTTCGCGCGAAAGTTCCCCGACCGCTGCTTCGATGTCGGCATCGCCGAGCAGCATGCGGTGACCTTCGCCGCCGGCATGGCGACGGAAGGCCTCAAGCCCTTCTGCGCGATCTATTCCACCTTCCTGCAGCGCGCCTACGACCAGGTCGTGCATGACGTGGTGCTGCAGGGCCTGCCGGTGCGCTTCGCGATGGACCGCGCGGGACTCGTCGGCGCCGATGGCGCGACGCATGCCGGCAGCTTCGACATCGCCTATCTCGGCTGCCTGCCCGGCATCGTGCTGATGGCGGCCTCCGACGAGGCGGAACTCGCCCACATGGTCGCGACCGCCGCGGCGCTGGACGACCGCCCCTCCGCCTTCCGCTACCCGCGCGGCGAGGGCACGGGCGTGGCGGTGCCGGCGCGCGGCACGCCGCTCGAGCTCGGGCGCGGGCGCGTGCTGCGGGAGGGGACGAGCATCGCCATCCTGTCCTACGGCACGCGGCTGCCCGAGGCGATGAAGGCCGCCGACGAGCTGGCCGCCCAGGGCCTCTCCGCGACGGTCGCCGATGCGCGCTTCGCCAAGCCGCTCGACACGAAGCTGGTCGAGCGGCTCGCGCGCGAGCACGAGGTGTTGATCACCATCGAGGAAGGCAGCGTCGGCGGCTTCGGCAGCCTGGTCGCGCAGCATCTCGCCTGGACAGGGCTGCTCGATGGCGGGCTGAAGTTCCGCCCGATGTGCCTGCCCGACCGCTTCATCGATCACGCGGCGCCGAAGGTGCAGTACGACCAGGCGGGGCTGAACGCGCGCCACATCGTCGCCAACGCGGTCGCCGCGCTGGGCGTGCCGCTGGCGGTGCCCGCCAGGGCGTAGCGCGGCCTTCTCCCGCCAGTGCGCTTCGCTCCCTCGCATGGCGGCGGAGGGTTAAGGTGGCGGTGCGGAGGATGAGCGCGCCCTGATCCTCCGTACACCCACCCCGGGCCCTCCCCCGCATGGCGGCGGAGGGAGTAGAGATGCGGGTGAGGGAGACGCTCGCCACCATGCCCCGCCCGACCACCATCCGCGCCGTCACGCCGCATGTGCTGATGGCGGATCTCGCCGAGCCCTTCGCCTATTCCCAGGCCTGGTATCGCCGGCGCGGCGCCATGCTGGTGGAGATCACCACCGAGGACGGCATCACCGGCTGGGGCGAGGCCTTCGGGCCGCCGGAACTCACCGCGCCGATCGTCGCCTGGCTGGCGCCGCTGCTGATCGGCCAGGACGCGATGGCGCGCGAGGCGTTGTGGCAGGCGCTCTACAACCGCCTGCGCGATCATGGGCAGCGCGGCATCGTCGTGGAGGCGATCAGCGCGCTCGACATCGCGCTCTGGGACATTGCCGGGCAGGCACTCGGCCTGCCGGTGCATCGCCTGCTCGGCGGTCCGCTGCGGACGGAGGTGCAGGCCTATGCCACCGGCTTCTACCGCCGCGAACGCGACGACCATCTGCGCTACCTGACGGACGAAGCCGAACAGCGCCGCGCCGAGGGCTTCGGGATCCTCAAGCTGAAGACCGGCTGGGGCCTGCGCGAGGACATCGCGCTGACCAGGGCCTTTCGGGCCGCGCTCGGCCCGGATTGCGGCCTGCTGGTGGATTGCAACCACGCCTATGACGCGCCGGCCGCGATCGCCTATGGCAACGCCGTGGCCGATTGCGACATCGGCTGGTTCGAGGAGCCCGTCCCGCCCGAGGACATCGCCGGCTATCTCGAGGTGAAGGCACGTCAGCCGATCCCCGTCGCCGGCGGCGAGGCGAGCTTCGCCCGCTGGGGATTCGCCGACATCATCGCGCGCCGCGCCGTGGACATCCTGCAGCCCGATGTCGCGGCCTGCGGCGGGATTTCCGAACTCAAGAAGATCGCCGACATGGCGAGCGCCTTCGGCGTGCGCGTCAACCCGCATGTCTGGGGCACCGGCGTGACGCTGGCGGCCTCGCTGCATCTGCTGGCGGTGATCCCGGACAACCCGCCCGCGCTCTTCCCGCGCCCGCCGCTGCTGGAACTCGACCGCTCGCCGCATCCGGTGCGGGACGCGGTCACCTCGCTGCCCGCGCTGCTGCCCGGCGGCCGCGTGCGCGTGCCGGAGGCGCCCGGGCTTGGCGTGCAGGTGGATCGCGCGGCGCTCGCGCGCTTCCGGGCCTGATGGCGAAGCAGCGCGCCGATGTCGCGCTGGTCGAGCGTGGCCTGGCGGAATCCCGCACCCGCGCGCAGGCGCTGATCCTCGCCGGGCTCGTCTTCTCCGGCGAGCAACGGGTGAACAAGGCCGGCGATCCCATCAGGCCCGACCAGCCGCTCGAACTCCGCGGGCAGGACCATCCCTGGGTCTCGCGCGGCGGCGTGAAGCTTGCCCATGCGCTCGCGCATTTCGGCCTGTCTCCAGCCGGCCGCGTCTGCCTCGACATCGGCGCCTCCACCGGCGGCTTCTGCGACGTGCTGCTGCATCACGGCGCGGCGAAGGTGTACGCGGTGGATGTCGGGCACGGTCAGCTCGCGTGGAAGCTGCGGAATGATCCGCGCGTCGTCGTGCTGGAGCGTGTCAACGCTCGCCGCCTCGACGCGACGCAGGTGCCGGAGCCGGCCGGCGTGGTGGTCTGCGACGCCAGCTTCATCGGCCTGCGCACGGTGCTGCCTGCGCCGCTCGCGCTCGCCGCGCCGGGCGCCTGGGCGGTGGCGCTGATCAAGCCCCAGTTCGAGGTCGGTCCCGCCATCGCCAAGGGCGGCGTGGTGCGCGACGCGGCGGTGCACCGGCAGGTCTGCGACGCGATCGAGGATTGGTGGTCGTCCTTGCCGGGCTGGCGCGTGCTCGGTATCGAGGCCAGCCCGATCCTCGGGCCCGAGGGGAACCGGGAGTTCCTCATCGCCGCCGAACGGATCTAGCGCATGGACCTCAAGCTGGGCGGGCGCGTCGCCGCCATCACCGGCCCGGCCAAGGGCATGGGCGCCGCGATCACCCGCGCCTTCGCCGCGGAGGGGTGCAGGCTGGTGCTGCTCGGCCGCGACACCGCGGCGATCGCGCCGGTTGCGGAGGAGATTTCGAGGGTCACCGAGGCGATCGTGGTCGGGACCGACATCACCTCCGACGCCGCCTGCTTCGCCGCGGCCGAGCGGGCGAAGGCGCGCTTCGGCACGGTGGACATCCTGGTCAATGTCGCCGGCGGCTCCGGCCCGATCGGCAAGACAGGGCTGCAGACCACGCAGGCCGAATACGACGAGATCATCGAGCTCAACATGCGCGGCTGCTTCAACACCATCCGCGCCTTCGCGCCGATGATGGTGGCGCAGCGTTGGGGCAAGATCGTGAATGTCGGCGGCACCTTCGGCCTGCGCGGCCGCGCCGGGCGCCTCGCCTACTCGGCCAGCAAATGGGGGCTGCGCGGCATCACGAAGTCCTTCGCGCTGGAACTCGGGCCGCACAACATCAACGTCAACACCGTCGCCCCCGGCATGGTGGACGGCCCGCGCTTCCGCGAGAAGGTCTGCCGGGAGATGGCGGAACGCCTTGGCATCCCCGAGGAGGAGGCGGCGCGGCGCCACGCGGCGGACTACGCGCTGGGCCGGATCACGCAGGACGAGGATGTGGCGAATGCCTGCCTGTTCTTCGCGAGCGATGCCTCGCGCCAGGTCACCGGCGCCGACCTGGCGGTGGATGGAGGGTGGGCGCATCTGTAGCGGGGCGAGCGCCCTCGCCGGCTGATCCGGCGGGCGAGGGGAGACCGTCGCGGCAGCGCGGCTACTGCCGCTGCTGCCGCTCTTGCCGGCGCTGCTCGGCCTGCTGCTGCCGCGCCTGTTCCTGCTGCGCCCGCTGCTGCTGACGCGCCTGTTCCTGCTGCGCACGCTGCTGCTGGCGCATCTGTTCCTGCTGCTGGGCGCGCTGCTGCTGACGCATCTGCTCCTGCTGCGCGCGTTGCTGCTGGCGAGCCTGCTCCTGCTGCTGGGCGCGCTGCTGCTGACGCATCTGTTCCTGCTGCTGGCGGGCCTGTTCCTGTTGCTGCGCGCGTTGCTGCTGACGCATCTGTTCCTGCTGCTGGGCGCGCTGCTGCTGACGGGCCTGTTCCTGCTGCTGCGCGCGCTGCTGCTGGCGGGCCTGCTCCTGCTGCTGACGCGCCTGTTCCTGCTGCTGCGCGCGCTGCTGCTGGCGAGCCTGCTCCTGCTGCTGGGCGCGCTGCTGCTGACGCGCCTGTTCCTGCTGCTGCGCGCGCTGCTGCTGGCGCATCTGCTCCTGCTGCTGCCGGGCCTGTTCCTGCTGCTGGCGCCGTGCATCGTCCATCTCGCCGCGCTGTTGCGGCTGCTGGTCGCGCTGCCGCGGCTCCGGCCGCTCGCGCGCCTGCTCCTGTTGCTGGCGGCGCATCTGCTCGATCTGCTGGCGGCGCGCCTCGCCCTGGGCGCCCGCCTCCCCGGGCTGCTGGCGCTGGCGCATCTCCTCGATCCGCTGGCGACGTGCCTCGTCCTGCTGCGTCCGCGCATCGCCCTGCAGCCGCTCGCGGTTCTGCTGCGCGGCGCGAGGGTCGACCTGGCGGGCCTGTCCCTGGCGCTCCCGCAATTGCTCCTGCTGCTGCTGGCGCAGCGCCTCGATGCGCTGGCGGCGCGCCGCGTCATCCTGCCGCCCGGCGCGGTCGGCGTCCGGACGGTCGGGGCGATCCGCGCGATCCGGGCGGTCCGGCTGACCCCTTTGCTCCTGGTCAGCCTGGCGCTCGCGAAGCTCGCGCTCGCGCTCGGCGCGCTGCGCGGCACGGGCGGCGTCCTCGCGTGCATCCTCCCGGCGATCGCGCGCGTCCTCACGACGATCCCGGAGGTCGTCGCGCCGCTCCTGCGCATCGTCGCGACGCTGGGCGGCGAGCGCCTCCCGCACCCTTGGCGGGGGGGCGCCGCGCTCCGCGTCCTGGCGGCGCAGCGCCTCGCGCGGCACGCCGAAGCGCTCGGCGCCGCGCTCGGTCAGGCCGCGTGTCTCGACGCCGGGGCGGATCGGCAGGCCGCCGATCAACTCGGCGCGGCGCACATCCTCAAGCCGCACCGGCCGCGATTCCGCGCGCACCGGTCGCGAGTCGCGCATCACACGCTCCTCCACCTGAATCGCGGCGCGGCGGTTCCGGAACTCATCGAGGCGGCGGTCGTGGAACCGCGCCCAGTTCGGATCGCGCCGGCGATCGTCATCGTCCCAGCGGCGATCGCCGCCGCGCTGCACCCAGACGTTCCGGACGTTCACGACATTGACGACCTGGCGGACGTTCACGCGCTGCACGTAGCGCGGCGAGGCGCGGTACCAGGGATAGTAGGGCTCGCGCGGCGCCAGCGGCACCCAGCCCACAGGGCGTCCGGCCCGATAGCCACCACCGGCGCCGAAGAACGCCACCAGCGCCGGCGCCCAGACCGGCCGCACGCGCGGCCCCGCCACGCGCACCGGCTGCGGCGCCCAGGCCCAGCGCGGGCCGACCTGCACCCAGCGGCCGTAATGCGCGGGCGCGAAGCCCCAGGGCGCCGCATCCACCCAGGTCCAGCCCCAGGGCTCGCGCCATTCCCAACGTCCGTCGCGATAGGGCTGCCAATCAGCCTGCACCGGCGGATACCAGACATCGCCATAATCCGGGCTCCGGTCCCAGCGGCCATAGGCGGCAAGATCCACGATGCCCGTCATGCCCTGCGCCGCGACCGGGATCGGCCGGCGCGGCTCGGCGGCCAGCGCCCAGGCCATCAGCGGCACGGAGGCGCCTGCGGCGACGCGCTGCGGCGCGGAGCCTTGCGCGAAGACGAGCGCCTCGCCCGCCGCGATCCGCACCGGCTCGCCGCCGGCCGGCGTCACATCCGCGACGCCCTCGAACACCGCGATGCGGCCCGGCCTGCCCTCGCCCGCCGCCTCGACGAGGTAGCGGCCATCCACCGCCGTCGCGAGCTGGGCCTCGGGCGTCGCGATCTCCATCAGGCCCTCGTACTCGCCGAGGCCCTGGGCGCGGAGATAGACGCTGCCCTCCGCGAGCGTGGCGCGCAGCCCGTCCTCGACCAGCTCATCGAGCTGGATCGCGGAGCCACCTTCGAGGAACAGCCGGCTCTGACCGACATCGAGCGCGAGGCGGCCGCCCGGCTCCGTCCAGATCGCGGTGCCTTCGGTCAGCGCGGTGTTGAGCGTGGCCGGCTGCCAATCGGCGGCGCCGGGCAGCCGCATCGTCGCATTGCCCTCGCCGCGCGCGACGCGGCCGACGAGCGCGGGCGGATCCTCCGCGGCGAGGCGTAGCTCATCCGCGGCCGGCAGCGGCGCGGCCGGATCGTTCGGCCCGGCGAAGGCCGGCGTGCCTTCGCCCTTCACCTCGGCGGGCGGAACATAGGGGGAGCCCTTGGGCCCGCCCGGAACCCCTTGGGCGAGCGGCGCGGCCATCTGCGCGGGCAGCAGCAGCACGGCCAGGGCGGCGGCCATCAGGCGCGGCGTCTGCGACATGGCAAGTCCTCCAGCATTCCAGCCGGAGATGGGCACCGGCCATGTCGCAAACGCGGCGGTGACATGGCGGTAGCATGCCGCGAGGACACGCTTCGGTGAGTGCCGGGGAAGACAAGCGCCTCCCCCGGCCCGTCACGGCTAGTTGAGCTGCACGGTGCGCAGCACGGCGGCCTTCGCCTCGATGTCTTCCTGCAGGCGGCGCGTGAAATCGGCGCGGTTGAGGAAGAAGTTGGTGGGCTGGGAGCCCGTACGCGCCGCGGCGCGATAGGCGTCGCTGTTCGCCGCAGCGGTGCAGGCGGCCTCGATGCGGGCGACGCGGTCGGGCGGCGTGCCGGCCGGCGCGAAGACGCCGCCGAAGCTCGCCGGCGCGACATCGAAGCCCTGCTCCACCGCGGTCGGCGCATCCGGGAAATCCGGGTGCCGCGCGCGGTCGAACACCGCGAGCACCCGCAGGTCGCCGCGTCCCGCGGCCGAGCCCAGCACGATCGAGCCGATGTCGATTCGGCCGGCCAGCGTTTCGGTCATCACCGGCGCGTCGGCGCGGAAGGGCACATGCTCGATCTCGACGCCGGCGGCCAGCAGCCATTGCACCATCGCGAGATGCGGGATGGAGGTCACGCCGAGCGTGCCATAGGTCATCCGCCCCGGATTGGCGCGCGCCCGCGCCTGGAGATCGGCCAGGTTGCGGATCGGGCTGTCCGGCTTCACCACCAGCGCCATCGAGTTGTTGAAGACCTGGCAGATCGGGATGAAGCTGTCGGTGCGCAGGCCGGAGGTCGGCTGCGTGATCGGCAGCACGGAGGCCACGAGCGCCGGCATGAAGAGCAGCGTGTAGCCATCCGCCGGCGCGCGCGAGACGAAGACCGAGCCGACGAGTCCCGCCGCGCCGTCGCGGTTCATCACCACCACTGATTGCCCACCCATCGAGGGCTGCATCGCATTCGCCAGCGCCCGCACCAGCAGGTCGATCGCGTTGCCGGGCGGATACGGCAGCACGATCTGCACCGGCCGCGCCGGGAAGGTTTCTTGCCCACGCGCGCCAAACGGCAGCGCCACGAGGGCGGCCAGCGCGGCCGCCATCAGGCCTCTCTTGAACATTGCTTTCCTCCTTCGGCGGCGGCGTGGATCAGCCGGCCGGCATCAGCTTCGATGGGTCGGACCCGACGCGCCCACCCGGCACCAGCTTCGACGGATCGGAGCCGACGCGCCCGCCGCCCTCCGCCGTCTCGCGCGACATGGTGAGGTCGTAGCGGATCGAGGGCATGCCCTTCACCGGCGCATCCGGCAGCTCCGTGCTCGGCATCACGACGAGCGACTGCGAGACGCCGAACACCGTGTCGCTGTCCACATGCTTGTCGTCGGCGAAGTAGAGCGCGGTGACGAGGTCCCGATGGCCCGGCGCGGTGACGAGGATGTGGATATGCGCCGGCCGGAAGCCGTGCCGCGCCTGGTTGCGCACCAATTCGCCGACAGGGCCATCCATCGGGATGGAGTAGCCGAGCGGCCGGAAGGTGCGGAAATGGAAGCGTCCCTCCGCATCGGCCTGGAGCTGGCCGCGCATGTCCATCGTGGTGGGGTCGTAGGCCTGGAGGTCGTAGGCGCCATCCTCGTTGGTCTGCCAGACATCCATCGTGGCATGCGGCACCGGCTTGCCCTCGGAATCGGTGATCTGGCCGTAGAGCATGATCTCCGTGCCCTTGGAGACATTGGCCAGCGTGCCGCCCAGCGGGATCTTCGGCGCGCCCTCGCGGAAGAAGGGGCCGAGCAGGCTGGTCTCGGTGCCCGCCGCCTCGCGGCCCTTCGCGTCATGCATGATGTTGACGACGCGCGAGAGGCCGATGACGTCGGATAGCAGGATGAACTCCTGCCGGTAGGGCGTGCAGGCCTGGCCCACCGCGGTCATGAAGGCGATGCCCTTCAGCCACTCGTCGGGCGTGAGGTTGGTTTCGCGCGCGAAGGCGTGCAGGTGGCGCACCGCGGCCTCCATGATCTCGCGCAGGCGCGGATCGGGGGTGGTCGCCATCTGCTCGATGACGGCCTCGGTGACGCTGTCGAGATCCAGGTCCTGCATGGCGGCGGCTTCCTCAGCTCGGTTCGATCTTGGCGTCGCGGATCACCTCGCGCCACTTCGCGACTTCGGCGGCGGTGCGCGCCGCGAGGTCCTCGGGGGTGCCGCCGAGCGGCGTCACGCCGTTGGTGCGGAGCATCGTCAGCGCCTCCTCCTGGCGGAGGAAGGCGTTGGTCGCGGCGTTGAGCCGCTCCACCGCGTCGCGCGGGGCGCCGACCGGCAGGTAGATCGCCCACCAGCCTTCGACGACGAAATCGGCGAGGCCGAGTTCCAGCATCGTCGGAACCTCGGGCAGCGTCGCGACCCGCTGCGGCGCGGTGACGCCGAGCACGATCAGCTTGCCATCCTGCACATGCTGCCCGATCGCGGCGTAGTGGTAGAACATCGCATCCACCGTGCCGGCCAGCAGGTCCGTCACCGCCTGGGCGCCGCTGCGATAGGGCACATGCGTGGTGGTGAGGCCGGCGCGGAGATCGAGCAGCGCCTGGGAGAGATGGCCGGTGGTGCCGTTGCCGGCCGAGGCGAAGCTCAGCGTGCGGCGCCCGGCGAGCGCGCGCAGCGCCGCGAAGTCCCGCGCGCCGAGTTCCGGCCGCACCACGAGCGTGACGGGCGCGGTGACGAAGGCGACGACGGGCGTGAAATCCTTCACCGGATCGAAGCCGGGGTCGGTGTAGAGGCTGGCATTCACGCCATGCGTGCCGCTGGTGCCGAGCACCATCGTGTAGCCATCTGGCCGTTCGCGCGCGACCGCCGCAACGGCGATGTTGCCGCCGGCGCCGGAGCGGTTGTCCACCACCACGGATTGGCCGAGCGCCTGCGAGAGATGGTTGCCGAGGGCGCGGGCGAAGATGTCGGTCGTGGTGCCGGCGGCGAAGGGCACGACGAGGCGCATCGAGCGCGTCGGATAGGTTTGCCCCAGTGCCGGCATGGCCAGCGCGGCAAGGGAAAGCCCGGCGAGCGTGCGGCGGGCGATCAGGCGTGGCATGCGGCGTGGTCCTCGATGGTGACGAAATCCCCGAGCGCCGATGTAGCGACGCCGCCGCGCATGGGCAGGGCGTGACCCGGGAATTCCTGCGCGAATTCCGCGCCGGCATCGGCCAGCCGGCCGAGAAGGCGGTCGAGATGGCGCATTGCCCCATTGGGAAGGTCGTGCAGCACAAGCACCGGGCGGGCCTGCGCCAGGCAGCCCTGCAGCGCGCGGTCCGGCCAGCCATCGGGATCGTGCCAGTCGCCCGGCACCACGCTCCAGGTGACGATGGTGTAGCCGCCCTCTGCGAGGAAGCGCTCCGCCTCCGCGCTCAGCAGATGCGGGCCGAGCACGCCGCCGCCGCCGACCGGGCGGAACAGCCTCTCCGGGTGGGCGAGCGGCCCGAGCGCCGCCTGCGTGCGGCCGATCTCGGCCGCCGCATGCCCGGGATCGCGCCGCGGGCCGAGCGGCCCGCCATGCGTCCAGCTGTGGTTGCCGATCCAGTGGCCCTCCGCATGCGCCTGCTCGGCGCAGCGCCGCGCGGCCGGATCGGCGAGCTTGCGGCCGATGACGAAGAAGGTCGCGCGCAGCCCGCGACGCCGCAGCACGTCGAGCACGAAGGGCGTGACCTCCGGCTCCGGCCCGTTGTCGAAAGTGAGCGCGACCGTCGGAGTCACGGCGCTCAGGCCTCGTCGGCGACCGAGTTGCGCAGCACGCCGATCCCCTCGATCTCCACCTCCACCGTATCGCCCGGCGTCAGGAAGCGCGGCGGCTTGCGCGCATAGCCGACGCCGGAGGGCGTGCCGGTGGCGATCACATCGCCGGGCTCCAGCGTCATGATCACCGACAGCGTCGCGACGATGTTGGCGACCTTGAAGATCATGTCGCCCGTCGTGCTGTCCTGCATCGTCTCGCCGTTGAGGCGCGTCATGATGCGGAGGTTGTCGGCGCCCGGTGGCAGCTCGTCCGGCGTCACAATCTCCGGGCCAAAGGCGCCGGTGCCATCGAAGTTCTTGCCGGCGCCCCATTGCGTGCTCTTGCGCTGGAAGTCGCGGATCGAGCCCTCGTTGAAGCAGGAATAACCGCCCACGTAATCCAGCGCCTGCGCCTCGCTCACATTGCGGCAGCGCTTGCCGATGACGATGGCGAGCTCCGCCTCGTAGTCGAACTTGTCGCTCGCCTTGGGGCGGATCATCGCGCCGCCGGGCGCGACGAGGCTGGTCCCGGCGCGCAGGAAGATCGCGGGATAGTCGGGGATCGGGTTGTTCCCCTCCTTCGCATGCAGCGCGTAGTTCAGCCCGATGCAGATGATCTTGCCCGGATGGCGCACCGGCGGCAGGAGCGTGACACTCGAAAGCTTGCGGCGCGGCGCATTCGCGGCCATCGCCTCGATCGCCTGGGGGCCCGCGGCGAGCAGGCCCTTCATGCCGGTGGCGGGATCACCGAGCGCCGCAACCTCATCGCCGATCCGGATGCCGGCCATCGGCTTGCCGTCCGCTTCGAAACTCACCAGGCGCATTGGCGCTCCCCCTCGAACGGGCGACATATTTTCTCGATAAAATCCGCTTGTCAATCCATTTTGCCGATTGCAGCTTGGCGCCGGGCTGGGTCATGCTGGTCCCATGTCCGTGACAGCCGACAGCGAGGAGACCCAGGCGACGGCGGTGTATCGGCGCCTCCGCGCCGACATCCTGGGCGGCGCGCTCGCGCCTGGACTGAAGCTCAAGGTGCAGCATCTCGCCGCCGCCTATGGCGCCGGCCCCGCGCCGCTGCGGGAGGCGCTGGCGCAGCTTGCCGCGGAGGGCCTCGCGCGCCGCATCGAGCAGCGCGGCTTCCGCGTGGCCGAGGCCGATCCCGCCGGTTTCGCGGCGCTCATCCGCAGCCGGTGCCTCGCCGAGCCGCTGGCGCTGCGCGAGGCGATCCGCCTCGGCGATGCCGCGTGGGAGGACCAGGTGATGGCGGCGGAACGCCGCCTCGCGCGCCTGCCGCGCTCCCTCGACTCCACGCGCTTCGTCACGAATCCCGCCTGGGAGGAGGCGCATCGCGCCTTCCATAGCGTGCTGATCGCCGCCTGCGACGCGGTGCCGCTGGTCGCCTTCTGCACGCGCCTGCGCGAGGAGGCGGACCGCTACCGCGCGCTCGCGAACGCCGCCGCCTATCCGCGGCGCGACGTGGGCGCGGAACACGCCGCGATCGTCGAGGCCGTGCTCGACCGCGATGCCGACACCGCGGCGGCGCTGCTCGCCGACCATCTCGCCGCGACCGGCGCCTTCATCGGCGTGGCCCTCGAACGCCGCATGCAGGGCGGCCGCCGCAGGACCGCGCTGGACACGGCGGCGGAGTAGCCGCCCGCACGATCACAAAAACGCCCGGGCGGTGATCGAAATTTTCGGTGCCATTGCACCGCACAATCCCGTTGCGCGCATCACGCGCGCTCTCCTACCGTCCAGACATTCCATGACGCGGCGCATCGCCGCGCCATGCCGGCGAGCATGGACGGATCGCGATGACAGCAATGAAGTTCAAGCCGAATCTGGAGCGTCTCAATGCGCTGCCGAAGCAGCGCGGGCTCGACGCCGTGGTCGCGATGAGCCCGGAGAACTTCGCCTATGTCAGCGGCGTCTTCATCCTGACCGTCGGGCTGATCCGGCCGCGCCAGGCCTATGCGATCGTGCCGGCCGAAGGCGACCCGACGCTGGTGATCTGCTCCATCGAGACGTCGCTCGCCAAGGAGGAAGGCTGGATCGAGGATATCCGGACCTACACCGAATTCGCCGACGATCCGATCGATGCGCTGACCGACGCGCTGCAGCGCAAGGGCCTCGCCTCCGGCAAGATCGGCATCGATCTCGACTATCTGCCCGCGACCTCCTTCGAACGGCTGCAGAAGGCGATGCCGCAGGCGCGCTTCGTCAACACCACCGACGACATCGCAAAGATCCGCGCGATCAAGACCCCGCAGGAAGTCGCCTTCCTCGAGAACGCGGCGAAGCAGACGCACCGCGCCGTGCTGGACGCGATGATGGCGAGCCACCTGGGCGAGACCGAGCGCGTGATGGCCGACCGCATCGCCAACGGCATCATCGGCAACGGCGCCGACGGCACGCTGTTCCTCTGCTTCGCGAGCGGCGACCGCACGCCGCAGGCGCATGGCTACGCGACGGAGCGCGTGCCGCAGCCCGGCGAGATCATCCGCTTCGATGTCGGCGGCACCTACGGCCAATGGGCGAGCGACTTCGCCCGCACCTACTCCGCCGGCAGCCCGACCGCGCTGCAGCGCGACACCTACGCCAAGCTGCGCAAGGTGCACGCCGCGACGATCGACATGGTGAAGCCCGGCGTGCTGGCGGAGGACGTGTTCTTCTTCTGCCGCGACCAGTTCCAGAAGATGGGGCTGAAGTTCACCATGCCGCATGTCGGCCACAGCTTCGGCGTGGAATTGCACGAGAACCCGATGCTCCGCCCCGGCGACAAGACGGTGCTGGCCGAGGGCATGGTGATCAATGTCGAGCCCGCGGTGATGGATGAGGAAGGCGCGATGTACCACATCGAGGACCTCTTCGTGATCACGCCCACCGGCCACCGCCTGCTGACGCTCGGCCTGCCGCCCGAGGAACTGCCGAGCATCGGCCAGACCATCACCTACTGATCGCAACCGGCGCCGCGGCGCCACGGAGGGGTGACGACATGTTCACTCGACGCTTCTGGACCGGCTGCGCCCTCGGCGCGCTGATGGCTCTTGGCGCCACGCCCATCGCGGCGCAGTCGCAGATCGTCCGCGTGGCGCATCACCACGCCGTCGGCGGCATCATCGACCAGACCGCGAACCGCTTCGCGACGCAGTTGCGCGAGCGCTCCGGAGGCCGGATCAATGCCCGCGTGTTTCCCGCCGCCCAGCTCGGCCAGGAACGCGAGGCCTTCGACCTGCTGAATGCCGGCGCGATCGACATCACCTTCACCTCCACCGGCATCATGGACAAGGTGTACCAGCCGGCCGAGGTCACCTCGCTGCCCTTCATCTTCCGCGACTGGGGCCATGCGCGCCGCGCCTTCCAGGGCGAGTTCGGCACCACGCTGACCAACGCGCTGCGCGAGGCGTCGAACACCGAGATGCTGGCCTATTTCGGCCTCGGCTTCCGCGACATGATGTTCCGCGGCGATCCCGTCCCGACGCTCGCCGGCATGACCGGCGTGCGCATGCGCGCGCCCGAGAGCTTCGTCTTCATCCGCATGTTCGAGCTGATGGGCGCCCGCCCCACGCCGGTGACCTGGGGCGAGGTGTACATGGCGATGCAGACCGGCGTCGCCGCGGGCCTCGAGACGCCGCCCGCGCTCGCGCTCGACATGCGCTTCAACGAGGTCACGCGCAGCCTGGTGCAGACGCAGCACATGTTCGCGGTGATGGGCATCGCGATGAACAAGAACCGCTTCGCCGCCTACACGCCCGAGCAGCGCGAGCTGATCCGCCGCACCGCCGTCGAAGCCGGCGTGTGGGCGGAGGATACGCTCGCCATTCCCGCCGAGCGCGACGCCTACCAGACGCTGCAGCAGCGCGGCATCCGCGTGGTTCCCGCGGCCGAGCCGCGCGCCTGGAGCACGGCGATGCGCCCCCTCTGGACCGAGATCCGCAACCGCCATCCCGGCTCCGGCCGCCTGATCGACCTGCTCGAGCAGACACCCTGAATGTCCGGCCCGGCGCAGCACATTCCGGAACTGGCGGAGGCGGCGGGCCAGGACTTCGCCGCCCCGCCCGAGCCGCGGCGCGACGTGCGCATCCTGCTCGGCCTCGCCTCGATGCTGCTCGCGGTCGCGGTGCTGGTGGTGCTGATGCAGATCATCCTCCGCTTCGGCTTCAACAACCCGCGCGCCTGGGCCGAGGAGGTCAGCCGCTACCTCTTCATCTGGATGGTCTTCATCGGCTGCGGCATCGCCACGGCGCGCGGCAGCCACATCCGCGTGACGGAGATCGTGGACCTGTTCGGCGCGGCCGGGCGAAGGTTCAGCCACTGGCTCGGCTTCGGCGCAGACCTCGTCTGCAACCTCGTGCTGATCTATGCCGGCACCCTGATCGCCTGGAAGAACCGCTTCGCCGAGTTCTATTCGCTGTCGGGCTTTCCGCTCGTCATCTTCTACGCGGCGCTCCCGCTCGGCGGGCTGCTGATGCTGATCTACCAGTTCCGCAGCCGGCCCGCCGGCATGACGCACGGCCTCGGCTGAGAACCTGTGATGCCCGACGCATCAAGTCCTGATCAGCGGCCAGCAACGCTGGCCGAGCCGCCGGATGGCGGCCGCCGCCAGTGCGGCGAGCCAGGCCCGCGGAGCGGGCGCCGGCGCGTGAGGCATGACGTGCGCAGCACGTCATGAACGAACAATGACCGACATCTACATCCTGATCGGGACCTTCTCGGTCCTGCTGCTGGCCGGCGTCTCCTGCGCGAACGCCATGCTGCTCGCCTCGCTGCTCAGCATCGTCACCACCGGCTTCCCCGTGGTGATGACGGTGGACAACATGATGGGCGCGATCAACAGCTTCACGCTGCTCGCCGTGCCGTTCTTCATCCTGGCCGGCGTGATCATGAACCGCGCCGGGCTCACCGCGCGCCTCATCACCGTCAGCCGCGCCTTCGTGGGCCACTTCCACGGCGGCACGGCGCAGGTGAACGTGCTCGCCAGCATGTTCTTCTCGGGCATCTCCGGCTCCGCCTCGGCGGATGCGGCCGCGATCGGCTCGATGATGATCCCGACGATGAAGCGGGAGGGCTATGATGCCGGCTTCGCCGCCGGGGTCACCGCCTCCGCCGCGACGATGGGGCCGATCATACCGCCTTCGATCGTGATGGTCATCTACGGCTCCATCACCAACCTCTCGATCGGCGCGCTGTTCCTCGCCGGCATCCTGCCGGGCATCCTGATCGGCGTGACGCTGATGCTGATGGTCGCCTGGATGTCGCGCCGGCGCGGCTATCCCCGCGCCGCCCGGGCCAGCTGGGCTGAACGCGGCCGCGCCATCGTCGCCGCGCTGCCGGCGGTGATGGCGCCCGTGATCATCCTCGGCGCCATGTTCACCGGCATCGCCACCGCGACCGAGGCGGGCGTCATCGCCTGCGTCTATGGCCTCCTCGTCGGCTTCTTCGTCTATCGCGACCTGAAGCTGCGCGACATGCCGGCGCTGCTGGCGGATGCGGTCGAGATGACGGCGGTGCCGATGTACATCCTCGCCTGCTCGGCGGTGTTCGGCTTCATGCTGACGGCGCATGGCCTGGGCTTCGTGATCGGCGACCTGCTGTCGGGCATCACCGACGATCCGCTGCTCTTCCTGCTCATCATCGTCGCGGTGATGACGCTGGTCGGCATCTTCCTGGACGGGCTCGCGGCGCTGCTGATCGTGGTGCCGGTCTTCGCGCCGCTGGTGGATCAGTATCAGGTGGATCCGCTGCAATTCGCCCTGATCATCGTGATGACCATCATGATCGGCACGGTCACGCCGCCGGTCGGCATGCAGCTCTACATCGGCGCGGCCATCGCCCGCATCCCCGTCGGCCAGGTGGTGGCCTGGCCCTTCTGCTTCGCGATGACCGGCGCCGTGATCGTGATCTGCTTCCTCCCCGAGCTTGCCACCTTCCTGCCGCGCTACTTCCTGCCCTGACCACGGACCCTCGACCCATGAGCAACGCCGCCGATCCAACCCAGGAACGCGCGCTGCGCGAGCTGCCCCGAAAACTCGGGCTCGACGCCATCGTGGCGATCAGCCCGGAGAACTTCGCCGGCGTCGCCGGCGTGAAGATCGACACGATGGTGCTGATCCGCCCGCGCCAGGCCTTCGCGATCCTCCCGGCGCGCGGCGAGCCGGAGTTGATGGTCTGCGCCATCGAGCGGACCTGGACCGCCTCGAAGACCTGGATCCCGACGATCCACACCTATCGCGAATTCCTCCAGCATCCGATGGACATGCTGGCCGAGCGGCTCACTGCGCTCGGCATCGCCAGCGGCCGGATCGGCATCGACGCGGATTTCCTGCCCCTCGCCTCCTGGCAGCACCTGATGCGGACGCTGCCCGGGCTGACCATCGTGGACACGGGCGAGGAGCTGGCCGCGATCCGCGCCATCAAGACGCCGGCCCAGATCGCCATCCTGGAAGCCGCCGCGAAGGGCACGCACCGCGCCTGCCTCGAGGCGATGGAGGCGAGCCGGATCGGCGATACCGAGATCGAGATGGTGAGCCGCATCGGCGACGGCATCGTGCGCCACGGCGCGGAGCGACCCTTCTTCCTCTACCTGCTCAGCGGCGACCGCACGACGGTCTCGCACGGCCTGCCCTCCGACCGGAAGCTGCGGGAGAGCGAGATCATCCGCTTCGACGTCGGCGGCAATTACGGCGCCTTCCTGAGCGACTTCGCCCGCACCTATTCCAGCGGCAGGCCGACCGACCTGCAGCGCCGGACCTATGCCGCCCTGCACGAGATCCAGCGCCTGGCGATCGAGGCGGTGAAGCCCGGCGTCCCGGCCGAGGACATCCACGCGCTCTGCGCGCGGGAATACGCCAAGCGCGGCCTGACCTTCCGCATGGGGCTTGTCGGCCACAGCCTGGGCGTCGAGCTGCATGAATCGCCGGTAATGCGCCCGGGCGAGACGGCGCCGCTGCTTCCCGGCATGGTGCTGAATGTCGAGGTCAGCGTGATGGACGAGTCGAACACCTATTTCCATCTCGAGGATCTGCTGGTGGTGACGGAGACGGGCCACCGCCTGCTGACGCTCGGCCTCGCGCCGCCGGAGCTTCCGACGATCGGCGTGCCGATTCCCGTCTGAGCTCGCGCGCCGTGACGGGCGCGTAAGACAGCCTTAACCCCCGCTGCCGCATCTCCTCCCCCCGAGGAGCATGCATGGCCGGCGGCAAGGGCGGGGCGACCATCGTCGTCCGCAAGATCGAGGAGGGCGGGCACGGGCACCATGGCGGGGCCTGGAAGGTCGCCTATGCCGATTTCGTCACGGCGATGATGGCCTTCTTCCTGCTGATGTGGCTGCTGAACGCCACCACGGAGGAGCAGCGCAAGGGCATCGCCGACTATTTCGCGCCGTCCAATGTGCTGGCGCGCAGCAGTTCCGGTTCCGGCGAGCCCTTCGGCGGCCGCACGCCGCATGCCTCCGAACAGATGACGCAGGATGCCGGCGCCATCCGCGTCGAGCGCGGCCCGATGCCGGTGCTGCCGGATGTCGAGGTCGAGGACGAAAGCAGCATCCCCGCCCGCCCCGTGCCGCTGCGCGACGGGCCGGACGGCGAGGACGAGGAAGCCGATCCGCGCCGCGTGCGGACGGCGCGCGCCGACGCGCCGCCGGGTGATGCCGACGCTCGCCAGGCGCGCGGCGACGCCACCGATCCGCGCCAGCTCTCGGACGCCGAGCTGCGCGCCGAGCATCAGCGGCGGGAACGCGAGGCGTTCGAGCGCGCCGCCGAGGAGCTTCGCCGGGCGATCGCGCAGGACCCGGCGCTGGCCGATCTCGGCCGGCAATTGCTGATCGAGCAGACGCCGGAAGGGCTGCGCATCCAGCTTCTCGATGCCGATCGCCAGCCGATGTTCGCGCTGGGCGGCGCCGCGCCGAACGATCGCGCGCGCGGCCTGATCACGCGCGTGGCGCAGGTGGCCGCAAGGCTGCCCAACCGCATCGCCATCACCGGCCACACCGATGCCACGCCCTTCCGCGGCGGGACGGATCGCTCCAACTGGGATCTTTCCACCGAGCGCGCCAACGCGACACGCCGCCTGCTGACCGAGGCCGGCATCGCCGAAGCCCGCATCGAGAGCGTCGCCGGCCAGGCGGATCGCCAGCCCCTGCTGCGCGACCAGCCCGCCGCCGCCGCCAACCGCCGCGTCGCCATCACGCTGCTGCGCGACAGCGCCGGAGCCGCCGCGCCATGATGTCCATTGGCGGCTTCGTCTTCCTGCTGGTGATGGTGTTCGGCGGCTACCTCATCGCCGGCGGCAAGTTCGCCATCATCTTCTCCACCCTCGCCTTCGAATTCATGATGATCGGCGGCGCGGCGGTGGGTGCCTTCGTGATGTCGAACAGCATGCACGACATCAAGCACACGCTCGGCGGCTTCGGGAAGATCCTGAAGGGCTCGCGCTACCACAAGAGCGACTATGTCGAGATGCTGTCGCTGCTCTACTGGTTCGTCCGCCTCGCCCAGCAGAAGGGCGCGATGGCGCTGGAGGCGCATATCGAACGCCCCGCCGAATCCCCCGCCTTCCAGAAGTTCCCGAAGATCGCGGCCGACCATCACGCCACGACGATGATCTGCGACTACCTGCGCATGATCGGCATGAACGCGGACGACCCGCACCAGATCGAGGATGTGATGGCGCGGGAGCTGAAGAAGATGAAGGAGGAGGAGATGCACCCCTCCCACGCGATGCAGTCCATCGCGGATGCGCTGCCCGCGCTCGGCATCGTCGCCGCCGTGCTTGGCGTGATCAAGACGATGGGCTCGATCGACCAGCCGCCGCCGGTGCTCGGCAAGATGATCGGCGGCGCGCTCGTCGGCACCTTCCTCGGCGTGCTGCTGGCCTATGGGCTGATGGGGCCGCTGGCGACGCGGCTGAAGGGCATCGTCGAGGAGGATTCGAAATACTACGAGGTGATCCGCGCCGTCCTCGTCGCGCATCTGCACGGCAACGCGCCGCAGGTGGCGGTGGAGACCGGCCGCAAGATGGTGCCGACGCACAGCATGCCGAGCTTCCAGGAGCTGGAGGAATCCCTCCAGGGCCTCACGATCTGACGCAGGATGCGCCCTCAGGCGCCGGGCGCCGCCTTCGCGGCCTCGGCCTGCATTGCGGGCCGCGCGTCACCTACGACCGTACGAGGTCCTCCATCACCCGCCCGGCGGCGAGCCGCCCCGAGAGCGTCGCCATCGGGATGCCCGGTCCCGGATGCACCGACCCGCCGGCGGCGTAGAGCCCGGGCAAACGCGTCGCACCGCCGGGCCGCGCGAAGCTGCCCATCATGCCATGGCCGGCGCGGCCATAGAGCGCGCCGCCCGTCGCGGGAAACAGGCCGTTGAAGCCAGTGGGCGTCGTGGCGGAATCCGGCAGCGCCAGCCGAAGGCCGCAGGAAGCGAGCAGCGCCTCCGTGCGCTCCGCCAGGGCCGGGAGTTCCGCCGTGAGATCGCGCTTGTCGCCATCGGGTGGCGCGTTGATCAGCAGGAGCAGGCGCTCGGAAACCCCCGGCTGGACATCGTCGAAGCCGCGATCCTGCGCGCAGACATAGACGGTCGGCGCCGCCGTGATCGCGCGCCGGCGGAACACCGCGTCGAATTCCGCGGCGTAGTCTTCCGCGAAGAAGACGTTGTGGTGGGACAGCGGAAAACCTTCCGCGACGACCTGCCCATGCCAGGTGACGGCCGAGAGGGAGCGCGCGGCATCCGGCACGTCCGGCACGGCACGGCGCACGGCCTCCCCCAGCATCCCGCGCGCCAGCGCCGCCGAATCGCCGTTGAACACGATCGCCTCGGCGTCGAGCGTTTCGCCATCGGCCAGGACCACGCCCGCGGCGCGGCCGCCCGCGACGCGGATCGTCGCGACCTCCGCGCCGAAGTGGAAGCGCGCGCCCTGGCGTTCGGCAAGCTGCCGCATCGCCTGCGCAAGCCGCACCATCCCGCCCTGCACCAGCCATACGCCGGATTGCTCGACATGCGCGATCAGCATCAGCGTCGCCGGCGCGAGGAAGGGCGAGCACCCCGTATAGGTCGCGTAGCGCCCGAAAAGCTGGCGCAAGCGCATATCGGAAAAATGGTCGCCGAGCGCGCTCCACAATGTGCGCCAGGGCTGGGTGCGCCACAGCGCATCCAGCCGCGACCAGCCGACGCGCCGGACCAGCGCGAGCGGCGAGGGGCGCTGGGCCGCCATGAAGCTGTCGCGCAGCGTCGCGTGGATATCCGCCGCGCGGGCGCAGAAATCCCGGTAGCCGCGCGCCTCCGCCGCCCCCGCGAAATCGCCGATCGCCTCGGCCGAGCGTTCGATATCGGCGAAGAGATCGAGCTGGCCGCCGGCATGTGCCCCGGGGCGCCAGGCATGCCGCGCGAGGGTCTCGGCGGGCTTCAGCGTCAGCGCCGTGTCCAGGCTCTCGCCGGCATCGGCGAACAGCGACTCGAACACCCAGCGCATCGTGAAGACGGTGGGGCCGGCATCCACTCCGCCGACCTGGCGCATCTTGCCGCCCGGTTTCGCGGCGCGTTCCAGCACGAGCACATCGGCGCCGCCGCGCGCGAGATCGGCCGCGGCCGCGAGCCCGCCCATCCCCGCGCCGATCACGATGACGCGGTCGCGGCGGCGGGCCGCGCCGCCATCCATCACGCCGCCTGGGGCACCGCGCGCAGCCGCGCGGCGCGCTCGATGGCCAGGCGATGCCAGATGATGATCACCAGGCCGACGGCGAGCGGGATCGCCCACATCACAGGATGCAGCGCGAGTTCGGGGAACACGCGCACCGAGCCGAAGGCCATGAACGCGGTGTAGACGGAGATGCCGGCGCCGACGAGCGACTTCACGTGCTCCTTCAGCCAATCCTCGCGCCGCGGCTGGTCCTTCGCCAGGAAATGCAGATTGGTCCAGCCGGTCGCGACGCCGACCACCGCGAGCCCGATCAGCAGCTTCTCCCCCATCAGCCAGCCCTGCGCCGCGCAGTTGATGGCCGCGCCGATGGTCAGCCATTGCAGCGCATACATCAGCCGCGTGCGGTTCAGCGCCTGGCGGCTGCGGTTGCGCACCAGCTCCCACCCATACCAGGCGAGGTTGATGGTCAGGATTGCCGCGCAGAGCATCAGATGGCCGAAGAAGCCGCGGATGAAGGCGGCGTCGAAGCGGCCTTCCAGATGCGGATGCGTGCCGATGGGATCCGCCAGCGACAGAAGGCTCATCGCCAGCGCGAAGCAGCCGGTGGCGAGCAGCGCGATGGTGAAGACACGCCCCCAGCGGCGGTGGTTCACACCGCCCTTCCGCCCGAGCACCGGGATCCAGAAGGCGATGGCGCCGGTCGCGCCGCTCAGGATGTGCGCCACGACCAAGCCGTGGAAGACCGCCAATTCCATGCGAGTGACAATGGCACTTGACACTCGCGGGTGTAAAGCGTCCCAATCTCGGCGTGTGTCCGGACAGCTTGACGCCGACCGCGCCGGGCTGGGCGCCCTTCATCCCGCCCTATACGCCGCCCTGGCCGGCGGTGCCCTCGTTGCTGCGCGCGCTGCTGCGCGGCGATGGCGACCTCCTCGCACTGCTGCCGAGCGAGGCCTATCGCATGACGATCGGGCCGATGGGCTATTCGCGGCGCTCCATCGTGGTGGTGAATGAGCCCGGCCTGGTCCGCCACGTGCTCTCCGATCCCGACGGCATCTTCCCGAAATCCGACCTGATGGTGGATGCGCTGGCGCCGCTGATCGGCGACTCCATCTTCGTCTCATCCGGCGCCACCTGGAAACGGCAGCGCGCGGCCATCGACCCCGCGCTTTCGATGATGCGCGTGAACCGCGCCTTCCCCGCGATGGAGGCGGGCTGCGTGCACGCCGAGGCGGCGTACGACCGCGCCGCGGCGGATGGCGCGCCCTTCTCGCTCGACCTCGCGATGAGCCACCTGACGGCCGACATCATCTGCCGGACGGTGTTCACCACCACGCTCGCCACCCACACGGCGCACGAGGTGTTCGAGGCCTTCACCGAGTTCGAGCGCCGCGTGGCTCAGGTAAAGATCCGGCGGCTGATCTGGGACCGCGCCTGGACCCGCGCGCCGCAGGAAGCCCCCGTGCTGGAAGCCTGCCGGGTGATCCGTGCGCATCTCGGCGACCTGCTCGACACCCATCTCGCCGCCGGCGCGTCCTTCGACGACATCGCGCAGGCCGTGATCGAGGCGCGCGACGATCTCGGCGACCGCGCCTTCACGCGGGAGGAGCTGATCGACCAGCTCGGCGTGCTGTTCCTGGCCGGGCATGAGACGAGCGCGAGCGCGCTCACCTGGTGCTTCGCCATCCTCGCGACCCAGCCCGGCCTCGTCGCGCGGCTGCGCGCGGAGGTGGAGGAGGTCACGGAAGGCGGCCCGATCGGCTTCCACCACATCAAGCGCCTGACGCTGACGCGCAACATCTTCCGTGAGACGCTGCGGCTCTACCCCCCCATCACCTTCCTGCCGCGCGTGGCGAACGAGGCAACCGCGCTCGGCGGCTACCGGCTGAAGAAGGGCGCGCTGGTGATGGTCGCGCCCTGGGTGCTGCACCGCCACCGCCGCTACTGGCCGGATCCGAACCGCTTCGATCCCGACCGGTTCGTGCCGGAGCGCGAGGCGGAGATCACGCAGGGCGCCTACATCCCCTTCGGCATCGGCCCGCGCATCTGCGCCGGCGCCGCCTTCGCGACCATCGAGGCGACGCTGCTGATCGCGCGGCTGTTCCGGCGCTACGACTGGCGGCTGGACGCGCCGGAGCGCATCCGTCCCGCGGCACGGCTGACGACGCGGCCCGTGGAGCAGGTGATGTGCCGCGTGACGCGGGTGTGACTTTTCGTGCCCTCAAGCGCCGGGCGCGCGCTCCGCGCGCTTGGCTCGCCGCACTGGCGGCGGGCCGCATTCGCGGCCTCGGCCCGCTGCGCGGGCCGCAGGTCACGCTTTAGGACCAGGGCGTGGCTCCGACCGTCCTGATCACTCTCGGCCGCCTGCCCAAGGCGCTCGAACTCTGCCGCGGCTTTTCCCGACTTGGCTGGCGTGTCGTGGTGGCGGAGCCGCATGCGCGGCATCTCTGCGGCGCGTCGCGCGATGTGGCGCTCAGCGTGCAGGTTCCGCCGCCGGCGCGGGACCAGCGCGCCTATCTCGCAGCCCTTGCGGCCGTCGCACGGCAGGAAGGCGCGCGGCTCGTCGTGCCGGTCTCGGAGGAGGTGCTGCATGTCGCGCATCTCCCACCATTGATCCCCGAAACCCGCGTGCTGAGCATGCCGCCGGAGCTGGTGCTGCGTCTGCACCACAAGGGCGGCTTCGCGGCGATGATGCAGGCGATCGGCGTCGCGGTGCCGGAGACGCATGCGCTCGGCACGTCCGCGGCGGCCGCACTGGCCGCTTCAGGCGATGTCGTGGTGAAGCCCGGCCATTCCTGCTCCGGCCGCGGCGTCCGCGTGATCCGCCGTGGCGAGGCGCTGCCAGCGGAGGAGGATTCCGTCGTGCAGCGCTTCGTCGCTGGCGAGGAGTTCAGCTCCTGCACGCTGGCGGCCGAAGGCCGGGTGCTCGGCACCGCCATCTATCGCGGGACGTTGTTCGGCGGCTCCGTCGCCATCGCCTTCGAGCGTCTGGAGCACGCCGCGATCGAGGCCTGGATCGCTGACGCCGTGGCGGCGCTCGGCTGGACCGGCTTCATCGCCTTCGATTTCCGCGTGGATGCCGATGGCGCGGTATTCGGCATCGAATGCAACCCGCGCACCACCAGCGGCCTGCATTTCTTCGAACCCGAGGACATCGCGCGCGCCATCCTCTCGCCCGCGCCGCTGCGCTTCCGGCCGGCGACGCGGCTGCAGCAGCTCTGGTCCTGCCTGACCGAGACCCAGCTCTCGCTGTTCCGCCGCGACGGCAGCTTCGCGCGCAACCTGCGCAACCTCCTCACCACGCGCGACGCCACCTGGGCCGCGCGCGATCCGTGGCCGCTGCTCTCCATGCCCTGGACGGCCTGGCCGATCATGCGCGAGGCCGCGCGCCGCCGCGTGCCCTTCGGGGAAGTCGCGACGCTCGATCTCGCCTGGCCCGGCGAGGCCGCGCCTACCACCAGGGCCTTGGCACCCGGAACGGCAGCATCGCGTACATCGCCGGTGACCTGAACCGGTCGAGCGAGAGCGATTCATGCACCGCCGGCGCGTCCTGCCCCAGCAGGCGTGTGCGCAGTTCGGACCGGGAATAGAAGGGCGCGTCGGTCAGCGTGCGGACCACGCTGGCCGGCCCCTCCGCCCTTGTCGGGCGGCGCAGGCGCCAGAGCGTGCGCGGCAGTTCGACCGCCGGCGGCGGCGCGAAATCCGTCAGCGCGCCGTCATCCCCCGCGCGGAGCGCGAGCGAGATGCGCGATCCGTCACGCCGCTCCGCGTTGTAGAGGATCGCCGTCGCATCCGGCAGCATCGCCCGGCACCAATCCCACTCGCGAAAATCCTGCTCGAGCGGCGCGGCGCCGGCATTGGTGTCGAAATACGCCGCCCCCGACCAGCGCAGCGCCGGGCTCTCGAGCGCGACCTCCACGCGGGAGCGCGGCGCGATCGGCTGCCATTCGTGCCGCCCCTCCGAATCCAGCACGAAGCGGCGCGTATTGAGCGCCTTCGGTCGCAGCGTGACCGTGCCCGACAGCCGCGAGGGAATCGGCGCCGTCACCTCCGCGATGCGCATCGTCAGCGCCTCGCCATCCCAATGCAGGCTGCTCGGCCCGATCGCGAGGTTCGTCGCATCGCGCCGCAGCGCATGGCGCCGCCGGTCGGTCATCGCCCAGCGCGCGGGCGAGCCGTAGAGCACCACGTTCAGGCAGCAATGATTCTCCGGGTCGCCCCCGCCACCGCGGCGCGCCAGCGCATACCAGGGCGAGAAGACCGTGCCGATGAAGGCGATGATGGTCAGCCCATGCGCGCCATCATCGGACAGGGCGTCGAGATACCACCAGGCATAGCCGCGCCGCGGCACGGGGCGGTCGAAGGCCCAGTGATCTGGGGCCCGGTTTGTCATGCACGATCCTCGATGATGCGCGACGCGGCGAGCCGGCCGGAGATCGCGGCCATCGCCACCCCCGCCCCCGGATGCACGCCGCCGCCGGCGAGGTAGAGCCCCGGCAACTTCGTCCGCGCGCCGGGCCGGGCGAAGGCGGCCTGCCAGCCCTGCGCGGCGGGGCCGTAGAGCGCGCCGCCGGCGCCGGGAAACATCCGATCGAAATCGGCCGGCGTGGTCACGGCCTGCTCGCCGCCCGGCATCGCGATGCACACCCCGCGCAGGCCCGCGAAGACGCGCTCGCCGCAGGCCGCGACGGCCTCGGCCGGGATCGGCCGCGAATCGGCGCGCGCCGGGGCGCTCACCATCGCGAGCAGTCCCTCGTCCTCGGCCCAGAGCGTCGCGGTCGGCCGCGCCGGCAGCCGGGCGCGGTAGCCGAGCTCGGCATACTCGGCCGCCGCGTCATCGGCATGCAGCACGGTGTGCGCGGCCGGGATGCTGCCGGGCTCCGCCCGCATCGCCCAGGTGATCGCGGAGAAGGAGCGTCGCTGCGGCGGCAGCTTCTCCGCCGCGCCGGCCGCCTCGCGGCCGAAATGCCCCTCCGCCAGCGCCGACGGATCGGCGTTCAGCAGCACGGCGGAAGCGGCGATCGTCTCGCCATCCTCCAGCATCACGCCGCTCGCCCGCCCTCCCGAGACGAGGATGCGCCGCACCTTCGCCTGGCAGCGGAAGCGCGCGCCATGCCGCCGCGCCAGCACCTCCAGCGCCTCGGGCAGGCGGATCATCCCGCCCTCGATCCGCCACATCCCTTGCATCTCGACATGCGCGACCAGCATCAGCGTCGCCGGCGCCTGCAAGGGGGAGGAGCCCACATAGGTCGCCACCCGCGCGAACACCTGCCGCAGGCGCGGGTCGGGAAAATGCTCGCCGAGCGCGTCCCAGAGCGAGGCGAAGGGCGAGGTGCCGAGCAGGCCGCGCAGGCCGGTCTGCGTGGCGAGCCCGAGCGCGCCGGGCCGCTGCGCCATCAGGAAGGGCGCTTCCAGCGCGTCATGGATGCGCTTCGCGCGGGCCCGGAAATCGCGGTAGCCGCGCGCGGCAGCCGCGCCGGCGAAGGCGCCGATCGCGGCCTCGGCGGCCGCCGCCTCGGCCGGCAGGTCGAGGCTCGCGCCATCGGACCAGAGATGCCGGCCCAGGCTGTGATCGGGGGCCAGCGCGAGATGGTCGGAGAGCGCCGTGCCCGCCTCGGCGAAGATCGCCTCGAAGACCGGGCGCAGCGTCAGCCGCGCCGGGCCGGCGCCGATGCGCACGCCGCCGACCGTCACCTCGCGGATCTTGCCGCCGGGGCGCCCCGCCTGCTCGATCACCAGCACATCCCGCCCGCGCGCCGCGAGCAGCGTGGCTGCCACAAGCCCGCCGATGCCGGCGCCCACCACGACGACCGGCCGGTCTCCCAAGCCCATGGCCCCACTCAAGGCGGAGCGCGTTTCGCTGTCAAGCAAGGCTGACAAGCGACGCGCCGTCTCTGCGGCCTGAGGCCCGGCAAGGACAATATTTTGGCCCGGATCGGTTCGCGAGCGTCATTCCGCATTGACGCCCAGCCTGGGCCACTCCACATCGCGATATTGGAAATCGAGGAAGAGGCGGGCGGGGGCCTGCGCCCGCACCACAATTGTCGGGGCTATACGCATGAGCCGCGTGGCGATCACCCAGCCGGATGTCACCCTCGTCCTCGACGCCGATGGCGTGATCCGCGACGCGTCCGTCTCAGCCAGCATCGCCAAGGAGGGCGCCGAGAGCTGGGTCGGCCGGCACTGGACCGACACGGTCAGCGAGACCGCTGGCGAGCAGGTCCGCCGCCTCGTCGAGGATGCGCGGGATCGCGGCCTTTCGGCCTTCCTCCAGATCACCCAGCGTTTCCCGTCCGGCCTGGAACTGCCGATCGAGTACACCACCGTCCGCCTCGCCGGCCAGGCGGGGCTGATCGCGGTGGGCAAGAGCCTCCAGGCGGTGCAGGAGCTGCAATCGCGCCTCGTCGCCGCGCAGCAGGCGCGCGAGCAGGACTACTGGAAGCTGCGCGAGATCGAGATGCGCTCGCGCCTGCTGTTCGATGCCTCGTCGGAAGCCGTGCTGGTGATCTCCGCGGCCGATCTCCGGATTATCGAGGCGAATCCCGCCGCGATCCGGGAACTCGGCCTCGCCCCCGGCTGGGATTTCGCGCAGGAGGTGGCGCCGCGCGACCGCGCCGGCTTCCGCGAACTCCTCGCCCGCGCCCGCGAACATGGCCGCACGCCCGGCGTGCGGCTGCACCTCGGCGCCACCGACACGCCCTGGCTGCTGCGCGTCTCGCTGATGGCGCGCGAGCCGGAGCCCGTCTTCCTCATCCAGCTCGCCCCCGGCACGCCGGAGCCTGGCCGCGGCCTGCCCCGCGCAGTGCCGCCGCGCACCGACGAATTGCTCGAAGCCCTGCCCGACGCCTTCGTGGTGGCCGATGCCGAGGGCCGCGTGCGGCGCGCCAACCGCAGCTTCCTCGAACTCGCGCAGGGTGCGACGGAAGCCGCGGTGCTCGGCGAATCGCTCGGCCGCTGGCTCGCCGCGCCCGGCCAGGATGCGGCGATGCTGCTGCGCACGCTCCGCGAGCATGGCGAAGTCCGGCTCTTCGGCACCACCCTGACCGGCACGCTCGGCAGCGAGGCCGCGGTCGAGATCTCGGGCACCGTGAGCAGCCGCGGCGGCCCGCTCGCCTTCGGCCTGCTGATCCGCGACGTGTCCCGCCGCTCGGCGGGCGAGCCGCACAGCGGCGCCGTCCAGGCCGCGCTCGGCAGCGTGCTGCGCGAGATGGGCCGCGTGCCACTGCCGGTGCTGGTGCGCAACACGGCCGCGGTGGTGGAGCGCGCCTGCATCGAGGACGCGCTGCGCAGCGCCAACGGCAACCGGACCGCGGCGGCCGACGCGCTCGGGCTCAGCCGGCAGAGCCTCTATGCCAAGCTCGACCGCTACGGCATGCATGAAGGGCGCGATCCGCTGGAGGATCCGGCTGGATGAGCGAGGCGCGCCAGGGGTCAGGCCAGGGCCCGGGCCTGGGCGCCGGCCAGGGCGGCTCCGCGAGCGGCACCGGGAATGGCTCGCCGGCCTTCGGGCAGGCCGACCTCTCCAATTGCGAGCGGGAGGCGATCCACCTCGCCGGCTCGATCCAGCCGCATGGCGCCCTTCTGGTGGTGCGCGAGCCTGACCTCGTGGTGGTGCAGGCCAGCGCCAATGCCGGCGCGATCCTCGGCATCGAGGGCGTGATTGGGCGGCGGCTCCGCGACCTCGGCGGCGATCTCGGCGCTGCGCTGCTGCCCCGCACGCTGGAGCCGCTGGATGGCGTGCCCGCCGCGATGCGCGTCCGCGCCGGCCAGCCGGAACGGCCCTTCGACGCACTGCTCCATCGCCCGCCCGGTGGCGGCGTGGTGGTGGAGCTGGAACCCGCCCTGGAACAGCCCGACATCGCGCGCCGCGTCGAGACGGCGCTGCAGGCCTTCCTCTCCTGCTACGCGCTGAAGCCGCTCGCCGAGGAGGCGGTGCAGGTGTTCCGCGACATCGCCGGGCATGACCGCGTGATGGTCTATCGCTTCGGCGAGGATGGCGATGGCGAGGTCTTCGCCGAGCAGCGGCGCAGCGACCTCGAACCCTATGTCGGCAACCGCTACCCCGCTTCCGACATCCCGCAGGTCGCCCGCCGCCTGTATGAGCGCAACCGGCTGCGCGTGGTGGCCGATGCCGCCTATGTCCCCGTCCCGCTGGAGCCGCGGCACAACCCGCTGACCGGCGCCGAGCTCGACATGTCCTTCTGCCTGCTGCGCAGCGTCTCGCCGATGCATCTGCAGTATCTGCGCAACATGGGCGTCGGCGCCTCGCTGGTCTGCTCGATCCTGGTGGGCGGCAAGCTCTGGGGCCTCGTCGCCTGCCACCACGACACGCCGCGCCGCGTGCCGCTCGCGGTGCGCGCCGCCTGCGACCTGCTGGCGGAGGCGCTGGGGACGCGGATCGCAGCCCTCGAATCCTTCGTCCAGGCGCAGGCGGAGCTCTCCGTCCGCCGGCTCGAGCAGCGGCTGGTCGAGGCGATCTCGCGCGACGGCGACTGGCGCACCTCGCTGGTGGACAGCCCGGCGACGCTGCTCCAGCCGCTCGGCGCGGGCGGCGCGGCGCTCTATTTCGAAGGCACCATCCAGACGCTCGGCAACGTGCCGGGCACGCCCTCGCTGCGCGACCTCGGCGCGTGGCTCGATGCGCAGCCGCGCTCGAACCAGGAGACGCCGGGGCGCCCTGGCGCCGATGCGCCGGCGCGCAATGCCCCGATCCACACCGCCTCCCTGCGCGCCACGGCGCCGCATCTCGATCAGCTGACGCCCGTGGCGGCGGGCGTGCTGGCCGTGCCGATCTCCGCCGCGCAGGGCGAATACCTCGTCTGGTTCCGCCCGGAATTCCCCCGCACCGTCGTCTGGGGCGGCAACCCGAACAAGGCGATGGAGATCACCGACGACATCGGCACCCTCTCGCCGCGCCGGTCCTTCGCCAAGTGGCACCAGCTCGTCGAGGGATGCGCCGAGCCCTGGACGCCGAAGGACCTCGCCACCGCGCGGCTGATCGGCGATTCGGTCAGCGACGTGGTGATCCAGTTCCGCGCAGTGCGGATGCTGATCGCGGAGGACCAGCTCAACCAGGTGCGGCGCCAGGTCGCGGTCTCGGACCAGCCGGTCGTGATGTGCGACGCGCGCGGCGGCATCGTGCTGGTGAACGACGCCTTCGACCGGCTGGTGCCGGCGCTGCGCGGCGCCCGCCCGCGGCGGATGGAGGAGCTCTCCCCCTTCTTCGCCAACCCGGCCGAGATCCGCCGCCGCCTGCACGACGTGTTCGAGAACCGCCAATCCTGGTCCGGCGAGCTGCGGCTCGCGGATGACGAGGCCTCGGGCCGGCCGCTGCTGCTCAGGGCCGATCCCGTCTTCTCCTCGCCCGATCGCGTGCTGGGCTATGTCTTCCTGTTCAATGACCTTGGCGAGCGCAAGGCGGCCGACGCCGCGCGGCGGCGCTTCCAGGACGTGATCGCCGAGAGCCACCGCACCCGCGCCGGCTGGCTGGATCGCCACGCGGACCTCGTGTTCCAGGGCATCCTGGCCTCCGTCGTCGAGAATGCGCAGCTCGCCGCGTTGGAGATCGCCGAGGGCGTGGATGTCTCGCGCATGCCGAGCATGCTCGAAAGCGTGCGCGCCTCCGTCGCGCGCACCACGGAGGTGCTGGAGATGCTCGCCCGGCAGCACGGCGGCGCGAAACCCGAGCGCCGGGACGAGATCTGACGGATGGCCGGCGAGGCCCGCGCGGCGCTGCGCGACGCGACCGAGGCGGTGCATCGCCGCCTGCATGACGTGCCGGAGTTCGAGGCGCTGGCGACCGGCCGGCTGGACCGGCCACGCTACGCCGCGCTACTCGCCCGGCTGCTCGGCTTCCATCGCGCGATGGAGCGCCGCCTGGCGGAAGCGCCACCGCTGGAGGGGTTCGGCATCCACCTCGCCGAGCGCCGGCGCTCGCCGCTGCTGCGCGCGGACCTCGCCTGGCTCGGCGCGCCCGAGCCCGCCGCGGAGGCCCCGCTGCCGCCCTTCCCCACCGCCGCGGCCGCGATGGGCGGGCTCTACGTGGTCGAGGGCTCGACGCTTGGCGGGCTCCACCTGGCGCGCGCGCTCGATCCGCTGCTGCCGCCCGGGGTGGAGGGGCGACGCTTCCTGCTGGGCTACGGCGCCGAGCATGGCGCGATGTGGCGCGCCTGCTGTGCCGCGATCGAACGCTGCGGTGCCACGCCGGCCGGGCTCGCCGGCATGGTTGCCGGCGCAGTCGCGGGCTTCGCCGCCTTCGAGGACTGGTTCACCGCCGCCGAGGCATGATAGGCGGGGCCCATGAAGGTTGCCCTGATCACCGGCGCCGGCCGCGGCATCGGCCTTGCCACGGCGCGGCGCTTTCGGGCGGAAGGCTGGCGCGTCGCGCTGCTCGACATTGACACGGCGCTGCTCGATGCGGCGCTCGCCGCGCTGGCCGCACCCGCCGACACGATGGCCCTGCCCTGCGATGTCGGCGATCCCGCCGAGGTGGCGGAGGCGGTGCGGCGCGTCGCGCGGCATTTCGGGCGGCTCGATGCGCTCGTGAACAATGCCGGCATCGCGGTGTTCAAGCCGCTGCTGGACACCACCGCGGAGGATTGGCAGCGCACGCTGGCCGTCAATCTCGGCGGGCCCTTCTTCGCGACGCAGGCCGCCGCGCCGCTGATGGCGGAAGGCGGCGGCGGGGCGGTGGTGAACATCACCTCCATCTCCGGCCTGCGCGCCTCGACGCTGCGGGTCGCCTACGGCACCTCGAAGGCGGCGCTCGCGCATCTGACGAAGCAGCAGGCGGTGGAGCTCGCCGCGCTCGGCATCCGCGTGAACGCGGTGGCGCCGGGGCCGGTGGACACCGCGATGGCGAAGGCCGTGCACACGGCCGAGATCCGCCGCGACTACCACGACCACATCCCGCTCGATCGCTACGGGCTGGAGAGCGAGCTGGCGGAGGCCATCTTTTTTCTGTGCTCCGACCGCGCCAGCTACATCACCGGCCAGGTGATCGCGGTGGATGGCGGCTTCGACGGCACCGGCATCGGGTTGCCGACGCTGCGCGCGGCACGGCGGAATCTGTAGCCTCTCCCGCCCCACCTCCTAATCCAACTTCGCCCCTTTCGGCACCAGCATCCCCCGCTTCACCGCCGGCCTTTCGCCGACCGCGGAGAACCAGCGCGCGAGATGCGGAAAATCTTCCAGCCGCATCTCGGCCCAGCCATGCTTCGCGACCCATGGCCAGGCAGCGATATCGGCGATGGAATACGCCTCGCCCCCCAGGAACGGCGTCTCGGAAAGCCGCCCATCCAGCAGCCTGTACACACGCTCCACCAGCGCCACCGTATGCCGCCGCGCGGCCTCCGGCTTCTCCGGCGCCAGCTCCGTCCAGTGATGCGCCTGGCCGGTGAAGGGGCCGAGCGAGGTCAGCGCCACCATCAGCCAGCTCAGCACCGCCGCGCGCGCCGGTTCCTCGCGCGGCAGGAAGCGGCCATGCGCCTCGGCGAGGTGGATCAGGATCGCGCCGCTCTCGAAGATCGGCGGCCGGCCGGGCTGCTCCAGGATCGGCACCTTGCCATAGGGATTCAGCGCCAGGATCGCCGGCGCGAATTGTTCGCGTGCGCGGATATTCACGCCGATGGCGTCGTACTCGACGCCCACCTCCTCCAGCATGATCGCGACGCGCTGCGAATTCGGCGTCGCCCAGCCGTAGACGCGGATCACGGATCGGCTGCGACATGCTGACGCATGTCGCCCTCAGGCGCCGGCGCTTCGCTTGGCTCGCCGCACCGGCGGCGGGCCGCATTCGCGGCCTCGGCCGGCGGGAGCCGGCCGCCCTGCAGCACACGCCGAACGAAACTCACGGCCCCACAACCCGCATCGCCCTCGGCCCCCAAAGCCAGGCCGCCAGCATCACCAGCAGCACCGATCCGCCGTGCCAGACCAGGATCATCGCGGCGGCATCGAGGTGATGCACGAGCGAAAGCCCCACCGAGGCCAGCGCCGCCGCGGCGAGCCCGCCCAGCACCGCGACCGGCCCGGGCCGGATCGGCGCGGCGTGGCGCGCCATCCAGAGCATCGCCGCGGTCAGCGGCACGCCGAAGCCGATGATGAAGCGCATGCAGGCGAAGCTGGTACCGAGCCGGAGCGAGCCATGCTCCACCAGGTCCCGCAGACACCCCCAGCCCAGCCCCGAAAGCCACACGGCGGCGAAGGGCAGCGGCAGCAGCGCCCAGCGCCGGTCGCGATCCGGCATGGCGAGCTGGAAGGCCGCGAGGGCCGCCGCCACGCCGGTCAGCAGCGCGGCGATCAGGTTGATCCGCTCCTCCGGCAGCATCAGGCGGTGCGTGATGTCGTGGCGGAACCCGTCATAGGCGACACCGAGGCCGATCACGGCCAGGGCCAGCCCGAGCCAGGTCAACGCGGCGCGCCAGGGCGGCGCCACGCGGCGCACCGGCGCCGCGCTCGCGGCGAGGCGGCGGATCAGGTCATCGGTCTGCATGGTCATCCTTCGCCCCGCCCACGCCGAAGCGGCGCCGCAGGGACTGCATGGCGCGATGCGTCGCCACCTTCAGCGCGCCGACGCTGAGCCCGGACTGCGCGGAGGCCTCGGCGAGCGACAGATCCTCAAGCTTCGCCAGGCGCAGCGCGGTGCGCTGGCTCTCCGGCAGGCCCGCCACGGCATCGCGCAGGTCGCGCGCGGCGAGCCGCGATTCGGCCTCTGGCGCGACGGACGCCGCGCTTTCGGGCAGGTCGTCGAGCGGCGCTTCCCGCCCCGCCGTCCGCCCGCGCCGGCGCAGCCGGTCCACCGCGCGGCGGCCGGCGATGGCGGAGAGCCAGGGGCCGAAGGGCCGCGCGGGATCGAAGGTGTGGCGAAGCTGGTGCAGCGTGAGCAGCGTGTCCTGCACCGAATCCTCCACCTCCGCCGCGTCGCGGATGCGCGCGCGGGCGATCTGGCGGATGCGCGGCGCCACTTCGCGCAGCAGGGTCTCGTAGGCCCTGGAATCGCCCGCCTGCGCGAGCCCCATCAGCCCCGCCCAGCGCAGATCCTGCGCGTCGCGCGCATCCGTCATGGGCAGCAGAAGGCCGCCAAGGGCCAGCGCCTCAGACATGCGCGATGGCCGCCCAGTTCGCCTCGGCGGCGGCGATATGACCAGGGATGTCGCGCGCCCAACGGCGATGCACCTCTCGGCTGTAGTTCAGGTAGAGCCGGCCCGCGACGATCTGCCATGCTTCCGGATCAATATCCACCTTGTAGCCCTGCGCGACGCCGTAGGCGCAGAACCCGCCGAAGCGCGGGGCGAAGGCGGCGGGATCGGCGGCGAAGCGGTCGCGATTCGCGGCGGAGGCGAAGCGCCAGGCGACACCCTCCCAGGTGGTGGAGAACCGCCGGTCCCCGCGCCGAGGCCGGCGGTCAAGGTGCCAGGCCATCGGGTCGTAGCCACGCAGCGCCACGCCCCCGGCGTGGTTCACGTGGCGCACCGGCGGCTCCGCGCTCGCCGGGCCGAGGCCGAGAAGCGGCAGGACGATCAGGCTGCGGCGGGTCCAGGGCATCGGGCGCCTCCTTCGGGTGCCTGGGTTTCGGCGCCAATGACGCTAAGGTTACGGCCCCCCTGCCCGACATGGAGGCAAGACGCGATGCTCTCAGGCAGGACGGCCGTGGTGACCGGCGGCGGGCGCGGGCTGGGCGCGGCGATCGCCGCCCGCTTCCGGGCGGAGGGCGCGCGCGTGGTGACCCTCGATCTCGCCGGTGGGGACCTCGCCTGCGACGTGACGGACGAAGCCTCCCTCGCCGCGGCCTTCGCGCGGATCGGCCGGCACGACATCCTGGTCGCCAATGCCGGGCTGGTGCCGCCCTGGCGGTCGCTCGACGCGCTCGACATGGCCGAATGGGACCGGGTCTTCGCGGTGAATGTCCGCGGCGTCGCGCTCACGCTCAAGCACGCCGCGCCCCGTCTGGCCGATGGCGGCGCGGTGATCGCGATGGGCAGCATCATGTCGGAGAAGGGCGCGGCGCGGCAGACGCTCTACAACGCGACCAAGCATGCGGTCCTCGGCATCGTCCGCTGCGCCGCGCTGGAGCTGGGTCCGCGCGGCATCCGGGTGAACGCGCTCGGCCCGGGGCCGATCGCCACCGAGGCGCTGCGCGCCCGCGTCGCCGCCCGCGCCGCCGCCGGCGGCCCTTCCCCGGAAGCCGCGCTCGCCGCCAACGACGCCGAGACCCCGCTCGGCCGCGCCGCGACGGAGGAGGAGGTGGCAAAGGCCGCGCTGTTCCTGGCGAGCGACCTCGCAAGCGGCATCAGCGGGCGGCTGATCCGCGTGGACGGGGGGTTGCCCTAGGCACTCCAGCGCAGCAGCGCCGCCGAGGCCGCATCGGCGCCGCGCAGCACCTGGGCATTGGCCTGGTAGGCCAGTCGCGCCTGGTGCATCTGCGCGAGGCCTTGCAGCGCATCCGGCCCGGCCTCCAGCGCCCGAACCTCGGCGCGGCCAAGCTGCAGCGGCGTCGCGGTGCCGGCACGGACGATGGCGAAGGCGGCGTCGGCCGCCTGCGCCTCGGCGCGCTGCATGCCGCGCAGCGCCGCATTCTGCGCCATGGTGAGCGAAGGAAAGGGTGAAACAGGCGATAGCATGGGCGCATTCTGCGGCACGAATCTTACGAAAGGCTTGACGGCGCCGCGGGCCGCGCGCTCCGCTTCGGCCAGACCGGATGCGCACCGGAACGCCGCGCCGGCATGACTGGGGAGGATCGCCATGCCGCGCCGCCGCCACCTGCTTGCCCTGCTGCCCGCGCTGGCCGCGCCGCGGCTCGGCCATGCGCAGTCCGACTACCCGAACCGCCCCATCCGCATCATCGTCGGCTTCGCCGCCGGCGGCGGCACCGACCTCACCACCCGCGCGCTGCAACCGAAGATGCAGGCGCTGCTCGGCCAGCCCATCGTGGTGGACAACCGCCCCGGCGCCGGCGGCAACATCGCCACCGAGCAGGTCGTCCGCGCCGCGCCGGACGGCTACACGCTCCTGATGGGCACCATCGCCGCGCTGGCGATCAACCCGACGCTCTACGGCAACCTGCCCTTCGATCCCGCGACGGACCTGACGCCGATCAGCCAGTCCGGCTCCATCCTCAACGTGCTCGTGGTGCCGGTGGACCGGCCCTGGCGCAGCGTGCCGGAACTGATCGCGGCGGCGAAGGCCCGGCCGGACACGCTCAGCTACGCCTCCTCCGGCGTCGGCGGGGCCGGGCATCTCGCCGGCGCGCTCTTCGACCAGATGGCGGGCATCCGCACCGTGCACGTCCCCTATCGCGGCGGCGGGCCGCTGATGACGGACCTGGTCGGCGGCAAGGTGGATTTCTCCTTCGCCACCGCGCCGACTGCCATCCCGCAGATCCAGGGCGGCCGGCTCCGCGCCCTCGGCGTCCCGACGCTCCGCCGCTCCCCCCTGCTGCCGGACGCGCCGACGATTGCCGAGACCCTGCCGGGCTACGAGGTCGGCAACTGGTATGCGCTGGTCGGCCCGCGCGGCCTGCCCGAGCCGGTCGTCCAGAAGCTCGGCGATGCCATCCGCGCGACGCTGGCCGATGGGGAGGTGCGCCGGCATCTCGCCGGCCATGGGGTGGAGCCGACGCCCTCCACCCCGGCGGAACTCGCCCGCTTCATCCGGGAGGAGACGGCGAAATGGGCGCCGATCATCCGCGCGAGCGGGGCGCGGGCGGAGTAGCGCCGCCGGGGCCGGCTGGCTTCCGCCCCCCCTCTTTCCAGGCTAAAGCCCCGGCCGCATGCGTCATTTCCTGGAATTCGAGAAGCCGATCGCCGAGCTGGAGGGCAAGATCGAGGAGCTGCGCCGGACCACCGACGCCGGCGGCATCGATGTCGCCGAGGAGGTCGGCAAGCTCCGCGACAAGGCCGAGACGCTGCTGCGGCAAACCTACGCCAAGCTCAGCCCCTGGCAGAAGACGCTCGTGGCACGGCACCCGGAACGGCCCAAGGCGCTCGATTACGTTCGCGGCCTGATCTCGGAATGGACGCCGCTCGCGGGCGACCGCGCCTTCGCCGATGACGCGGCCGTGGTGGCGGGGCTCGGGCGGTTCCGCGGCCATGCGGTCGCCGTGCTCGGCACCGAGAAGGGGCGCGATACCGAAAGCCGGGTGAAGCACAATTTCGGCATGGCGCGGCCGGAGGGCTACCGCAAGGCGCGCCGCGTGATGGAACTCGCCGGCCGCTTCGGCCTGCCGATCCTGAGCTTCGTGGACACCGCCGGCGCCTTCCCCGGCATCGAGGCCGAGGCGCGTGGCCAGGCCGAGGCGATCGCGCGCTCCATCGAGGCCGGGCTGGAGGCGCCCGTCCCCTTCGTCGCCACCATCATCGGGGAGGGCGGGTCGGGCGGCGCCATCGCGCTCGCCGCGGCGGACCGGGTACTGATGCTGGAACACGCCGTCTATTCCGTGATCAGCCCGGAAGGCTGCGCCTCCATCCTCTGGCGCGACGCGGCCCAGGCGCCCACGGCGGCCGAGGCGCTGCGCATGACGGCGGAGGATCTCCGCAAGCTCGCGCTCGTGGATGTGGTGGTGCCCGAGCCGCTCGGCGGCGCGCATCGCGAGGCGGATGCGATGGTCGCCACGGTGGGCGCCAAGATCTGGGACTGCCTGGAGCCGCTGCTGGCGTTGGACGGCCCCACACTCCGCCAGCGCCGGCGCGAGAAGTTTCTGGAGATGGGCCGCGCCGGGGTGGTGTGAGGCGTCCCTCGCGCTACCCTGCGCTCCGCATGCCCCCCCGCGACTCCGCGCCGCCTGATCCAGCCGAACTCCGCCGCCTCTTCTTCCGCGTCTTTCCCGCTGTCGGCCTCTCCATGTTCGGCGCCGCGCTGGACCAGACGCTGGTCGCCGCCGCGTTGCCCGCCATCGCGCGCGGCCTCGGCGAGGTGGAGCGCGTCTCCTGGATCGTCGTGGCCTTCCTCGTCGCGACCACCGTTGCCGCGCCGGTCTATGGGCGGCTCGGCGATGCCTTCGGGCGCCGGCGGATGCTGCTCGTGGCACTCGGGATGTATGGGCTCGGCGCCGTGCTGTGCAGCCTGGCGCCCAGCCTGGACGCGCTGGTGCTGGCGCGGCTGGTGCAGGGGTTCGGCGGCGGCGGGCTGATTTCGCTCTCGGTCGCGCTGATCGGGGAGGTGGTGCCGCCGCGCGAGCGCGGCCGCTTCCAGGCGCTGATCGCCGGCATCTTCGCCTGCGCCAGTGCGCTCGGCCCCGTGCTCGGCGGCGTGATGACGGAGTTCCTGGGCTGGCGGTCGGTGTTCTTCCTCCAGCCGCCGCTCTCGGCGCTCGCCGCGTATTTCGCGATCCGCCGGCTCGGCGGCGCCGCGCCAGGGGAGCCGCGCGGCTTCGCCTTCGACTGGCTCGGCCTGCTGCTGTTCGCGCTGTTCGTGGCCCCCGGCCTGCTCGCGCTGGACCAGGCGCGGCGGCTGCAGCCGGGTGCCGCGCTGCTCGCCGCCGGGCTCGCCGCGCTGGCGGGCCTCGCGCTCTGGCTGCTCTGGCGGTGGGAGCGGCGCGCGCCGGATCCGCTGCTGCCGCTCGGCGTGCTGACGGAGCCCTCGGTCTGGCGCGCCAACCTGCTCTCGGCGCTGGTCGCCGGCGCCTTCGTCGGCTCGCTCGCCTTCCTGCCGATCTACTTCGTGGCGGTGCGCGGGCTGAGCCCCTCCCAGGCCGGCGTCGCGCTGCTGCCGCTCGCCGCGACGGCTGCCCTCGGCGCGATGGTGGCGGGGAGGATGCTCGCGCGCACCGGGCGGACCATGCTCTGGCCCAGCATCGGCCTGCCGGTCTCGGCGGTGATGCTCGGCATCGTCGCCTTCGGGATGGAGGCGTCGGGCATGACGCGGCTGGCGCTGCTGCTGGCCGTGGTCTCGGCGGGCTTCGGGACCGCCTTCCCCATGGTGCAGGTGACGGTGCAATCCGCGGTGGGGCGGGAGCGGCTGGGCTCCGCCACGGCTTCGGTGCAGTTCACCCGCGCGCTCGGCTCGGCGACCGGCACGGCGCTGATGGGCGCGGTGCTGTTCGGCGCGCTGGTGGCGCAGGGGGGAAATGCCGCCACGCTCTTCGTCGCCCTCGTCAACCACGGCCCGGCGGCGCTGGAGACGCTGCCGGAGGCCGCGCGCGCCGCGTTCCGCGCCGATCTCACCGCCGCCTTCCGCGCCGCCTTCCTGCTCGCGTCCGCGATGGTCGCGGCGGCGGCCTGGCTCTGCACGCGGGTGCCGTTGCAGCGGGTGTAGCGCCCGCAAGCCCCGGTTGCTGCCGCGCCGGCCGCGTATAGACTGCGAATGACCGCGTCATGAACGACCCGCCGAAGGACGCTCCGACCCCGCCAGCCGGCGCGCCGCGATTTGTCGCGCCATCTGGCGCGCCTAAATTCACGGTGCGGGTGCCGGTGCCCGATCTCGCGCCCTGGCGCGCCGGCAACACCGCAATTCCCGGCGTCTGGCGCTTCAAGGCCGACAAGGCCGGCCCGCATCTGCTCGTCACCGCGCTGGTGCATGGCAATGAGATCGCCGGCGGCGCGCTGCTGGCGCGCTGGCTGGCCGACGCCGTCCGGCCGCGCCGCGGCACGCTGACGCTCGCCTTCGTGAACCTCGCCGCCTTTGACCGCTTCGATCCCGCGCAGCCCACCGCGAGCCGCTTCGTGGACGAGGACATGAACCGCATCTGGGCGGCGCCGCTGCTCGCCGGCCCGCGCCGCTCCGTGGAGCTGGACCGCGCGCGGGCGCTGCTGCCGGCGATCCGCGAGGCCGATGTGCTGTTCGACCTGCATTCGATGCTCTGGCCCTCGGATCCGCTGCTGATCGCCGGGCCAGGGGCGGCCGCGGAGCTCGGCCAGGCGCTTGGCACGCCGCCGCTGGTCATCCGCGACGAAGGCCATGCGGCGGGCATGCGGCTGATCGACCATCCGCATTTCGCCGGTGGCGCCCTTGGCGGCGCGCGCGCGCTGCTGATCGAAGCCGGCCCGCATTGGGAGGCGGAGACGCTCGCGCGCATGGAGGACAGCGCGGCGCGGCTGCTGCGCCGCCTCGGCATGGCCGCGGACGGCGCGGCGCTGCCGCCCGAGACGCCGCTGCCGCCCGGCCGCATCGCCCGCGTCACCCGCACCGTGACGGCGCAGAGCGAAGCCTTCGCCTTCCTGCGCGACTATCGCGGCGGCGAGGTGATCCCCCGGCGCAACACGTTGATCGCGCTGGATGGCGAGGCGGAGCTGCGCACCCCGCATGACGATTGCCTGCTGGTCATGCCAAGCCCGCGCGTGATGCGCGGGCACACGGCGGTCAGGCTCGCCCGCTTCGAGGCGTAGCGCTCAGCCTCTCACCTCGATTCGGCGTGCCTGCGGCTTCGAGTCCGGCGGGCGCGGGATGGCGATGTGCAGCACGCCCTTGTCGAAGCGCGCCTCCACCTTCTCCGCTTCCGCATCGAAGGGCAGCGCGAAGCGGCGGAGGAAGGTGCCGGACTGGCGCTCCACGATGTGCCAGCGCTTGTCCTTGTCCTCCTCCGTCCGCTCCGCCTTGCGCTCGGCGCGCAGGGTCAGCACGCCGTCGGCCAGTTCGATCGCGACATCCTTCGCCTCGATGCCGGGCAGTTCCGCGGTGATCTCGAGACCCGCCTCGGTCTCGGCCACATCCACCTTCGGGGCCAGCACGCCCGATGCCGCGAAGGGTGCGGCCCAGGGCATCGCGAAGCCGCCGCCGGCGACCTGGTCGAACAGCCGGTCCATGCCGCGCCGCAGCGCGAGGAAGGGATCCGCCTCGGCGCGGGCGGCGGAAACCTGGCGATCGGTGTTGCTGCTGCTCATGCGTCCATCTCCCCTCGCTGGGTGGCTTGCCGGGGGCGTGGCGCCCTCCGGCGCGACCGGGACGATGGCTGAACGGCGCGCGCGGCGCCTTGATCCCGATCAATCGAGCGCGGGCTTGCCGGGCACGCGGGCGAAGGCCCAGTTGCGGAGCGGCGCCGGCAGCGCGCCGAAGGCGCGCGCGGCCCAGTAGAGACGGCGCGGGAACACCACCCTCGCGCGACCGGCGGCGAGGCCGGCCAGGATGCGCCGCGCTGCGACATCCGCCTCCATCAGCAGCGGCATCGGGAAGGGATTCCGCGCGGTCATCGGCGTGCGGATGTAGCCGGGGCAGACGGCGGTGACACGGATGCCGCGCCGGCGCTCGGTGACATCCAGCGCCTCGGCCCAGCGCTGCACGGCCGATTTGCTCGCGCAATAGGCTGGCGCGCCCGGCGCGGCGAGGAAGGCGGCAATCGAGGCGACCACCGCCACATGGCCGCGCAGCCCGTTCGCGCCGGGCGCCTGCGCCGCCATGGCCTCGATCGCCGGCAGCGCGGTGTTCAGTACGCCGGTGACGTTCACCGCGAAGATCCGCCGCGCCTGCTCCACCGGCTCATGCGCCGTGCCGGTGCCACCCGAGATGCCGGCATTGGCGACCACGAGATCGAGCCGCCCCGCGTCGCGCACCCATTCCGCCATGCGATCGGCTTCGGTGACGTCCAGCACCGCCTGCCGCACCGTCGCGCCGCGGCCGCGGCAGGATTCGGCCGTGGCGGCGAGCCGCGCCGCGTCGCGGCCGGAGAGGTGGAGCGTGGCCCCGGGCGCGGCCAGCGCCTCGGCCAGCGCCCGGCCGATGCCCGAGGAGGCGCCGGTGATCAGCGCCCCCTTCCACGGATAGGACTCCATGCGCTTGCCCTCCGCAGCGGCCCGGAGGACAACCGCGCCATGACCAGCCTCGCCTCCATGACCGGCTTCGCGCGCGAAAGCGGCGCGCTGCCGGACGGCACCTCCTTCGTCTGGGAATTGCGCAGCGTCAACGGCCGCGGCCTCGACCTGCGCTTCCGCCTGCCCAACGGCCTCGACGCGCTGGAAGCGGCGCTGCGCGAGGCCGCCGGGAAGCGGCTCAAGCGCGGCAATGTGACGGCCGGCCTGACCCTGAAGCGGGAGGAACGCGCGCCGCGCCTCACGCCCGATCCCGCCGCGCTCGACCAGGCGATCGCGCTCGCGACCAGCGTGGCGCAGCGGCTCGGCGCGCCGCCGCCGCGCGCCGAGGCGATCCTGGCGCTGCCCGGCGTGCTGCGCGCCGAGGTGGCCGAGCCCGACGAGGCCGCGGAGGAGGCGAAGCGCGCCGCGCTGCTCAAGGCCTTCGAGACGGCGCTGGCCGGCCTCGTGCAGGCCCGCGCGCAGGAGGGCGGGCAACTGTCGAGAATCCTGGGCGCGCTGCTGGACGAGATCGCCGCGCTGCGCGAGGCCGCCGCCGTCGAGGCCGCGACCCAGCCCGAGGCGCAGCGCCAGCGCCTGATGGAGAATCTCGCCAAGCTGCTGGGCGACGGCCAGACCCGCATCCCGGAGGAGCGCCTGGCGCAGGAAGTGGCGGTGCTGGCGCAGCGTTCGGATGTGCGGGAGGAGCTGGACCGTCTTGCCGCGCACATCGCCGAGGCGCGGCGGCTGCTGAAGGGTGGCGAGATCGGGCGCAAGCTGGAATTCCTCACGCAGGAATTCGTGCGCGAGGCCAACACGCTCTGCTCGAAAAGCGCGAGCGTGGGGCTGACGCGGCTGGGCCTGGACCTCAAGGCCGCGATCGAGCGGTTGCGCGAGCAGGCGGCGAATGTCGAATGAGTGAGACCGTGAATCGCCGAGGCGTCTGCCTGGTGCTGGCCTCGGCGCCGGGCGTCGGCAAGACCAGCGTCTCCCGCGCGCTGCTGGAGATGGAGCCGGACCTGTCGCTCTCCATCAGTGCCACCACTCGCGCGCGGCGGCCGGGCGAGCTGGACGGCGTGCACTACTTCTTCCGCACCCAGCAGGACTTCGACGCGATGGTGGAGGCCGGCGCGCTGCTGGAATATGCGCGCTTCCTCGACCGGTCCTACGGCACGCCGCGCGCGCCGGTGGAAGCCGCGCTGGAGGCCGGGCGCGACGTGCTGTTCGACATCGAGTGGCAGGGCCATCTGCAGCTTCGGGAAAAGCTGCCGGGCGATGTCGTCGGCGTGCATCTGCTGCCGCCCTCCATCGCCGAGCTGGAACGCCGGCTGCGCGGCCGCGCGCAGGAGAGCGAGGCGGAAATCGCGCGTCGGCTGGCGATCGCGCGGACGGAAATCGCGCATTGGCAGGATTTCGACCACGTCGTGGTCAATCGCGATTTCGACCGCACCGTCGCGGAAGTCCGCGCCATCCTTCACGCCGCCCGCAGCATGCGCGCGCGCCAGCCGGGGCTGGCGGGGTTCGTGGAGGGGTTGCTCAGGGGTTGAACCAGCCGGACGACTCTTCGAGAGCCCAGCCGCCGCCAGGCGGCCGCGCACAGCGCAACGGCATGGCCGGGCGCAACAGTGCGTAGGCGCGCGAGGCAAGCGGCCGGAGGCCGCGCCCGCCGCTTGAGGGCTCCATAACATGGCGTCCCTCCTCGAGGTCGTCGCGCCGATCTTCCTGATCGTGCTGCTCGGCTTCGGCGCGGCGCGCTGGCGCGTGGTGGACGACGCCGCCTTCAAGGCGCTCGCCAATTTCACCTTCCTCTTCGCCGCCCCCGCGCTGCTCTTCGCCGGCGGCACCAGGCCGCATGAGGGCGGCTTCTGGGGCGCGGTGGCGCTGATCGGCGTCTCCATCGTGGTCCTGGGGGCCGTTACCGTCATCGCGCGCCGTGCGGGGCAGAGCCTGGCGGAAGCCGCGCTGCTCGGGCTGGCCTGCGTCTTCGGCAACTCGGTGATGATGGGGATTCCCGTGATCATCGCGGCCTATGGCGATCCCGGGCTGCCAGCCCTGCTCGCGATTCTCGGCCTGCAGACCATCGTCATCATCGGCCTCACAACCTTCCTCATCGAGGTCGGCCTCGCCGCGCAGGCACCCTGGCGCCAGGTGCTGCGCACCACGGTCAGCGGCATCGCGCGAAACCCGGTGCTGATCGCGGTGCTGCTGGCGATGGCGTGGAACCTCGCCGGCCTCGGCGTGCCGGGGCCGTTGCGGCGGACGCTGGAATTCCTCGGCGCGGCGGCGGCGCCGGTGGCGCTGTTCTGCCTGGGCGGATCGCTGTTCGGGCTCAAGGTCGCCTCGCTCTGGCGCGAGACCCTGGTGATCGCGGCGGTCAAGCTGCTCGCCATGCCGGCGCTGGTCTGGGGCGTCGCGCTGGTCCTGCCGCTCTCGCCGGCGGAGACCGCGGTCGCCGTCACCATGGCGGCGCTGCCGACCGGCGCCAACGCCTTCATCATCGCCCGCCGCTACGCCACCGGCGCCGACCGATCCGCCAGCGCGGTGCTGTTCACCACGGCCGTCTCGGTGCTGACGCTCGCGACGCTCATCACCTATTTTCGGGGAACGCTATGACACTGGTGATCGAGCCCGGCTGGGCCTGGGATGCCGAGGGCGGCCTGCGCCGCGGCGTCCATGTCATCGTGCAGGACGGCCGCATCGCCGATGTGGTGCGGGACCGCCCGACGCTCGACGCCGAGCGCATCGCGGCCCCCGATGCGCTGCTGCTGCCGGGCCTGATCAACCTGCACAACCACGCGCTCTCGGCGCCGCTGTTCCGCGGCCTGGCGGACGACATCGCGCCGGGCGACCTGCCGGGCCATATCGTCTTCTCGCTGCTGATGCCGCTCGGCGATGTCGCGGCCGCCGTGATGACCGAGGAGGAGATCGGCGACGCGGCCGAGATGGCGCTGCTCGAGGGGCTGCGCTGCGGCATGACGGCGCTGCTGGATGTGTACCGCGTCGCGCAATGGCCGTTCATCCCGCGTGCCAAGGGCCTCGGTCTGCGCAGCTGGTCCTGCCCCTATCTGTTCTCCGACACGGTCGGCATGACCGCGGACGGCAAGGCGACCTACACGCCGACGCAGCGCACCGGCTTCGAGGAGACGATCGCGCTGTTCGACCGTTTCGACGAAGGCCCGCAAGGACTGACGCGCGTGGGCTTCGGCCCGCACGGGCCCGATTCCAACACGCCGGAGCTGCTGCGCCGCGTGGATCGCGAGGCACGCGAGAGGCAGACCGTCGTCTCGATCCATGCCGCGCAGAACCTGATCGAGATCGCCCGGGTGAAGGACCAGCACGGCGTCGGCTCCATCGAGCATCTGCGCCGGCTCGGACTGCTGCGGCCCGGCGTGGTGCTGGCGCATGGCATGTTCGCGACCGACGAGGAGTTTGGCCTGATCGCGGAGCATGGCGCGGCGCTCGCCTCCTGTCCGCTCGCCTTCGCGCGCTCCGGCCGCTTCGTGCCGCTGGCGCGGATGGAGGCGGCGGGGCTGCGCCTCGGCATCGGCACGGATGGCGTGACGCTCGACATGCTGCACGAGTTGCGCACCGCCTCGGTCTTCGCCAAGGCGCAGAGCGGATCGCCGCACGCGCTCGCCGCGCCGCGCATCCTGCGCGCCGCGACGCGGGACGCCGCGCTGGCGCTGGGGCGCCATGATCTGCGCCTGATCGCGCAGGGGCAGAGCGCCGATCTCGTGATGTCCGATCTCGGTGGGTCGCGCTACCAGCCGGTCTGGGACCCGCTGAAGGCGCTGATCACCAATGGCAGCGCGGCCGATCTCGCGCTCAGCATGGTGGAGGGCCGCGTGCTGCTGCGCGACGGCCGCGTGACGGTGGCGGACGCCGCCGCGATCACCCGCCGCGGCCGCGCGGCGATCGAGCGCGTGTGGGACGAGGCCGCGCGGCGCGGCGCGATCCCGGCCAGCATTCTCGCGCGGGCGGGGCGGTAGGCTACTCCGCCGCCGCGTGCGCCCGCGTCACCACCGGCTCGGGCAGCGCCACCTTCGCGCAGTAGAACAGCCCCGCCGCCACCAGCGCATAGCCCGCCGCGATCACCGGCGAGACGGCGAAGCCCACCGCTTCCCCATGCATGAAGCCGAAGAAGGTCAGCAGCGCGCCGGCCAGCGCGAAGCCTGCGGCCTTCGCGAATTCCCGATCGATGATGAAGACGGCGATCGCCGGCAGCACCAGCCCGGTCAGGATCGCGCCCTCCCCGAGCTTCGCGAGCCCCGGATACAGCACGCCGACCTGCGCGAGCTTGTCGTAGCCCACCGCCGCGGCACTCGTGCCCGCGGCGCCGAGCACGCCATCAATCAGCATCTTCCCCCAGGCCGCGAGATGCGGGACGAAGGCGAGCGCGATCGCCGGCGCGTGGTGCTTCGGGCTTTCCTGGAAGGCCTGCGCGCCGATCAGCATCCCGATGTAGAGCAGGATGGGCGAGATCGCGACGACCGGGATCAGGCTCAGCAGCACGGAGGCGATGCCGAGCCAGGTCAGCACCAGCACCATCACCCCGGTCGCGGCGGAATAGCCGATCCGGCCGCCCATCGCCTTCCAGCCGGGATGGCCGATGTAGACGGCATTGATGAAGGGGTTGCCCATCATGCAGCCGATGAAGCTCACCACGCCGTCGGCCGTCAGCACCCGCGTGGTGGGATAGACATCGCCCGCGGCTTCCGCGCTCTCCACGTTGTCCATCGCCTCGACCAGGTCGTAGATGCCGAAGGGAATGGCGGTGACGAGGATGATGCCGATGAACTCGAAGCCGCCGAACACATGGTCGAAGGCCGGCACCGGCACGGAGAAGCCGAGATTGGCGAAGCTGTCCGCGAGGCGCCCGAGCGACATCCCGCCGGTGTCCAGCCCGAACATCGCCGCCCCCCAGGCGATCGCCATGCCGAGCCCGATCGCGATCAGCCCCGCCGGCAGGCCGCGCCAGTAGCGCACGCCGCCGAACCACCCCAGCAGGATCACCGCGAAGCACAGCACGCCGATCGCCGGCGTCAGGTAGATCTCGGCGGCCGGCCGCATCGAGATGAAGGTGATGGAGACGCCGGCGAGCGTGCCGAGCAGCGCGGCGCGCGGCGTGATGCGGCGGATCAGCGGGGCCACGAAGCCGCCCACCATCAGGATCAGGCTCTGGATGAACACCCAGGTGAGGCCCGCTTCCCACGCCTTCACCGGATCGCCCGTGCGGCCGAGGATCGGCAGCATGATCACGAAGGTCACGATGAACATGTGCGGCACGCTGACGCCGGAGGGCAGCGCGCAGACGTCGTTGCGCCCGGTCTGCTTCGCCAGCCGCCAGGCGAGCCAGGCGTAGTAGCCGGTCGAGAGGAACAGCATCACCCCGATCGCCGGCAGGATGCGGCCGAACACCAGGCTGTCCGGCATCTGCAGCACGAAGCGCAGCAGCCCCGTCAGCACGATCAGGTTGACGAGGATGTTGGTGCCGAAGCCGAAGAAGGCGTTCCAGTCGCCTTGCGTCCAGAGCTTCGGCTCGCCCTTCTGCACGGTCATCGTGGCTGTGGTCATCGCCTTCACCCCGTTGCGGTCATGGCCTGCGCCGGCGCCAGCGCGCGCCGGACATCGGCGACCCCGCTCACCCAGCCGAAGATTCCCCCTTGCGCCGCGACCATCGCGAGCGCGGTGGCGTGAAACTCGGGGAAGTAGGAGCCGCAGCAATCGCCCACGACGATGCAGCGGAAGCCGCGGTCATTCGCCTCGCGCACGGTGGTGTGGACGCAGACCTCGGTGGTGACGCCGGCGACGAGCAGCGTGTCCACGCGGAGGTTGTGCAGCATCAGTGCGAGGTCGGTCTGGTAGAAGGCGCCCTTGCCCGGCTTGTCGATCACCGGCTCGTCGGCCTGGGGCGCGAGTGCGGGGATGATGTCGTGGCCCGGTTCGCCGCGGATCAGGATGCGGCCCATCGGCCCGCGATCGCCGATGCGCATGCCCGGCGGCATGCGGTCCAGCTTGGCGCGCGGCGCGTCGGAAAGATCGGGGCGATGGCCTTCGCGCGTATGCAGCACGGGAAGGCCGGCGCCGCGCGCGACGCGCAGAAGCTCCGCGCAGGGCGCGACGACGCGCGCGAGCTGCGAGACATCATTGCCGAGCGCCGCGCCGAAGCCGCCGGGCTCGAGGAAGTCGCGCTGCATGTCGATCACGAGCAGCGCGGTGCTGCGCGGGTCCACCTCGATCGCCGACGGACGGGCCTCGATCACGGCCATGCCACGCCTCCGGAAGCCAGAGACGCCGATGCAACCGCCATGCCGGACGTTTCGCCTGTGGGCGGCGCGCGGGCGCGGTCACAAATTGCGGCAATCGCCATGCCGGCCTGCCCGCGCGGGATGCAATGCAGGCCGTGCCACACCTAGTCAGGCGCTTCGGCCGAGGAGATGCCCGCATGACGCCCAAGGTGCGCACCTGCCTGTGGTTCGACGGCAATGGCGAAGAGGCGGCGCGCTTCTACGTCTCGCTGATTCCGGATTCGCGGATCGAGGACGGTCTCGACCAGGGGCCAGGCAAGCCGATGCTCGTGCTGAACTTCACGCTCGCCGGCACGCCGTATCAGGTCCTGAACGCCGGCCCGCAGCATCCGCACACGCCCGCCGCCTCGATCTCCGTGCTGACCAGGGACCAGGCCGAGACCGACCGGCTGTGGGAGGCGCTGCTGGAGGGCGGCGGGCATGAGGTGGCGTGCAGCTGGCTCGTCGACCGCTTCGGCCTGTCCTGGCAGATCGTGCCAGAGGCCCTGCCGCGCTGCCTCGCCTCGCCCGACAAGGCCGCGGCGGGGCGCGCGATGCAGGCGATGATGACGATGAAGAAGATCGACGTCGCGGCGATCGAGAAGGCCTTCGCCGGCGATTAGCGCCCTTCAGCCCAGCACCGCCGCCACCGCCGCCTCCACCGCCTCATCGGCCGAAAGACCGCTGTCGCGCGTCAGGCTGCGCCAGGCGTGGAAGCCGGTCATCACCCGCAGCACGGCGCGCTGCGGCGGCGTGAGCCCCTCGCCGAGCACCGCCTGCCAGCCGCGGATGGCTGGGCCCATGCGCATCTGGCTGATCTCCCTTGTCAGCGCGTGATGCTCGGCATCGCGCAGCACGCAGCCGATGCGCTGCGCGTTGCGCGCGAACCAGGCATGGATCGCGCCAATCCCTGCCAGCAGCCGCTCCCGGCCTTCGGCGATGCCGCGCCAGGGGTCCGCATCCGGTGGCGGATCGCGTTCCGCCGTCAGGCCGGAACACGCCATCAGCAGGCTCCGCTCATCCGGGAAATGCGCATAGAGCGTGTGCCGCTGCACCCCCGCCCGCTCCGCCACCAGGCTGAAGGGCGTGTGGGCGGGGCCGCGCTCCGTGTGCAGCTCGACCGCGGCCTCGACGATGCGCTGCCGCGTCTCTTCCTGCCGCTCGGCGCGGCGTTTCAGCGTGTAGGTCCGGGTCATCTGGATTTCGCTGCACACTAATGTGCATTCATGCTTGACGCAAGGCGCATTCCAATGCACAGTTATGTGCATCGAAAATGCCGGCCGATAGGAGGACCGCCATGAATGCCCGCATCGACGAGATCGCCGAGGACATCTTCCGCCTCTCGGTCTTCGTGCCGGAGATCGCCCCGCCCGCGGGCTTCACCTTCAACCACTTCCTGGTGCGCGGAGACGCGCCGCTGCTCTTCCACACCGGGCTCCGCCGCATGTTCCCGCTGGTGCGGGACGCGGTGGCGAAGCTGATCCCGCTCGAAAGCCTGCGCTGGATCAGCTTCGGCCACTACGAGGCCGATGAATGCGGCGCGATGAACGAATGGCTCGCCGTGGCGCCGCGGGCCGAGGTGGCGCATGGCGCCACCGGCTGCCTGGTCTCGCTCAACGACATGGCGGATCGCGCGCCGCGCGTCCTGTCCGATGGCGAGGTGATCGATCTCGGCCGCCGGCGGCTCCGCTACCTCGACACGCCGCACATCCCGCATGGCTGGGACGCCGGCGTGCTGCTGGAGGAGACGAGCGGCACGCTGCTCTGCGGCGATCTCTTCACCCAGCTCGGCGACGGCGCCGCCTAGACGGAGGGCGACATCGTCGGCCCCGCCATCCAGGGCGAGGACATCTTCCGCTATTCCAGCCTCAACCCCGGCATGGGCCGCACGATCCGCCGCCTCGCCGATGTCGCGCCCCGCACCCTCGCCCTGATGCACGGCCCGAGTTTCCGGGGGGATGGTGCCGCGGCGCTCACCGCGCTGGCCGACGACTACGACAGGCGCCTGCGCGAGGCGGCGTGACCTACTCCGCCGGGTTGATCCGGAACCGCATCACGCGAATCGCCCGGTCGCCCAGCGCGGGCGGCAGCAGCGCCAGCAGCCGCAGCAGCCAGCCCATCCGGCGCGGGAATACCGCCAGCCCGCGCCGGGCCAGGATCGCGCGATGCGCGCGCTCCGCCGCCTGGTCGAGCGTCAGCAGCAGGGGCCGGGGGCCGCTGAAACGGTCACCCATGGCGCTCTCGAAGAAGCCGGGACAGATCACCGTCACCGCCACGCCGCGCCGCAGATGCGCCGCGCGCAGCCCCTCGCCCCAGGCCAGCAGCCCGGCCTTGCTGGCCGAATAGCCCGCCGAATCCGGCAGCCCCCGGAAGGCCGCGACCGAGGCGACCAGCACGACCTGCCCGCGGCGCCGCGCCAGCATCCCCGGCAGCAGCGGCCCGACCAGGTGCATCGCGCCGAGCAGGTTCACCGACACCTGCCGCGCCGCCGCCTCCCCGGTCTCGGGCGCGCCATCCGGCGCTGTCCCGGCCGAGGTGCCGGCATTGGCGATGACGAGATCCACCCCCCCGCCCGCCTCGAAATCCGCGAGCCGCGCCGCCAGCGCGGCCGCGTCGCGCACATCCAGCGCCGCGGTCTCCACGACGGCGCCGCGCGCCGCGCACTCCGCCGCGACCGCGTCCAGCGCCGCCGCCGAGCGCGCCACCAGCAGCAGCCGCGCCCCGGGCGCCGCGAAGCGCCGCGCCAGCGCCGCGCCCAGGCCGCGCGAGGCGCCGCTGATGACGATGCCGGTCAATGCTGCCGCCTGAGCCGCGCGAAAAGGCGCAGCCAGAAGCCCTGCGAGGCGCGCAGCCAGCCCGGATCGCGCGCGCGGAAAAGCTCGGGCCGCGTCACGCGCTCGATCAGCACCTCCGGCGGGCAGGGCAGGCCGGTCGCGGGGTCCATGCAGCGGGGATAGAGGATCAGCGCGCCGGCGACCAACGCGTCGAGCGCCAGCCGGCGGCGGCGGCGCGGGATCGGCGCGCGATCCTCGGTGAGCCCCCAGCCGGCATAGAAGGGCTGGCCCCAGCAGGTCACGGGCAGGCCGCGCAGCAGCGCCTCGAAGCCGGTCAGCGAGGTCAGCGTGTGCACCGCATCCACCTGGGCCAGCACCGCCGGCATCGGCGCGCGCGTCACCACCTGGTCCGCCAGCGCCGCGAGAGCCCGCGCCGCGATCCGGCCGCGCCGGAAGCCGGCCTCGATATCCGGATGCGGCTTGTAGACCAGCCAGGCCTCGGGCTCCGCCGCCCGCACGCGGCGCAGCAGGTCGAGATTGGTCGCGATGCCCGCCCCACCGAGCCGGACCGAGGCATCATCCTCCACCTGGCCGGGCACCAGGATGCGCCGCCGCCCCGGCGGTGCCGCGATGCGCGGCGCGGGGCCGCGCAGATTGTACTTGCTGATCCCGCGCGCGACGATCGCCACCCGCAGCGCCGCGGCGCGCGCCAGCAGCGTTGACGGAAACGCAACCGTCGCGAGGAGATGCTCCAGCGCGCTGGGCTGCGCGGGGTCGAAATACGGCCCGAGCGGGTCGAGCGCGAAGGAGGCCCCGGGGCGAAGCGTCGCGCCGAGGCCCGCGGAGCGGATGAAGCCATCCTCCAGCCACGCCAGTTCGACCCCCGCCGCCGCGGCGCGCTCGCGCAGATCGGGCGGCGCCGAGGCCGCCCAGGCCAGCAGCACCCCACCACGGGCGCGCGCTTCGGCGAGCGCCGGCTCCGGCGATTCGTGGAAGCCGGGCGGCGGGCCCGCGCTGGCCAGCAGCGCCGCCACGGCGGGCCGGCTGTATGGATGGATGCCAAGGCAGGCGGCGATGCGCCGCCCCTCCGCCTCCCGCGCCTTCCACAGCGCGAGGATGTCGAGCGCCTCCTCAAGCGGGCAGGGACCGCCCCGGAAGGGATCGGTGCAGCGCGTCGCCGCGATCACCCGGCCCCAGACGGCCAGCCGGTCCGCGCCGGCGAGGGGCCCATCCCCCACGGCCACCCCGGCGGCAAGCGCCAGCAGCGCCATTTCCCGCGACGCGCCCAGCACCAGCCGGGCGATGTCGAGCAGCGTCCAGGGATCGAGTCGCGGCAGATCAGCCGGCAGGACCGGCTCCCCGTCGGCAAAGGGGTCGGGTGCGACGCGGACCGCGCCGCCTTCCCGCCGCGCGGCGTCCAGCCGCGCCTGGGCCTCGGCGCGCCGGGCGGGGTCGCAGGGGTCGAGGACCAGCGTCACCGACCGAGGCGCCATCCCGAGCCCGGCCGCGCCGGGATCGGAGAGCCCCGGCGGCGCGCCGATCCGCCCCGCGGCGAAGCGGGCGAGCAACGCGGGATCGGCCGGCGGCGCCGAGGCCGCCTCGGCGAGCGGATCGCCGAGCAGCTCGGCGACCACGACCTCCCGCCCGCCGAGCCGGGCCGGGCGGAACGGCCCGGGCGAGGGGCGGGCGAAGGCGGAGGCTGCGGGGACCGGCACAACGCGCAATCTAGCCCGGCAACCCCGGGTGGGGCGACGCAGCAATGCCACACCTGCCGCCGAAACCGTGGCTGCCAGGATACGGTTTTGCTTGTATTTCCCGGTTCGGCTAGTTTCCGGCGCGATGCGTCGCGATCCAATCCTGCGGAGCCGACGGCTCCGCCTTCCCTTCCTGCTGGGCGGGCTGCTGCTCGGCGGATGCGGCCTGATTCCAGGCTCGAGCTCAGCCCCCGAGGTGGCGGCCCCGCCGCCCGCGCCGACAGACCCGATCGTCGCCTTCGCCGCCTCGAACCAGGTCGGCGCGCAGGCGAGCCTGCCGCTCGCCGGCGGGCGGACGCCGGTGCGCGTCAACCGCAGCTACTACGCGGCGAGCGGCCGCGAATGCCGTGAGGTGCTGGTCGGCGCCGGCTCAGGCGCGCGGAGCCAGCTCGTCTGCCAGGCCGAGGGCGGCGCCTGGGCTGCCTCCCGCCCGCTGCTGCGCGGCGGCAGCCTGCGACAATGAGCGCGACGAGCTGGCAGGGCGGGGCCGGTCGCGCCGCGTCTCCCGGCGCGCGGACCTGGCGCGGACTGCGGATCCAGCTGCGGGTCATCAACGCGCTCCTGCTGCGCGAGATGCAGACGCGCTTCGGCCGCAACCAGCTCGGCTTCCTCTGGCTCTTCCTCGAGCCCCTGATGCTCGCCTTCGCGATCGCCGGGATCAAGACCATCGCGATGATGGGCGAGCGCGTCCCGGGCGTGCCGCCCTTCGTCTTCGCCCTCGTCGGCTACCTGCCCTACTTCACCTTCCGCGCGATCGTCGCCCGCGCGCCGGGCACGCTGCGGGCCAACATGACGCTGCTCTACCATTCGCAGATCCGGCTGCTGGACGTCGTGCTGGCACGGCACCTGCTGGAGACGGCGGCCGTCATCACGGTGATGACGCTGATCGTCGGTGGAATCGCCCTCTGGGCGGACATGCCGCCCAACAACATCCCGATCCTGCTGCTCTCGCTGCTGCTGCTGGTGCTGCTGGCCAACGGTCTCGGGCTGCTCGCGGCGGCCGCCTCCGCCGCCTCCGAGATCGCGGAGCGGCTGATCCACCCGCTGGTCTATCTCTCGCTGCCGCTCTCGGGCGCGCTGTTCTCGCTGCACAGCATGCCCCCCCATCTGCGCGAGATCCTGCTGTGGAACCCGCAGGCCAACATCCATGAGATGGTGCGCGACGGCTTCTTCGGCCATCTGCTGCCGAGCTACTACAGCATCGGCTATGTCTTCTTCTGCGTCGCTGTCTTGAACCTGCTGGGGCTCGCGGCGCTGCGCGCCGTGCGGCCGAAGCTCGAGTTCTGAGCGATGATCCTGCTCGACGATGTCTCGAAGTTCTACCGGTTGAAGGGCAAGGAGCGGCGCTGGATCCTGCGCAACACGACCGCGGTGATCCGCCCCGGCGACCGCCTCGGCATCCTCGGGCGCAACGGGGCGGGCAAATCCACCCTCATGCGGCTGCTCGGCGGGGTCGAATACCCCTCCTCCGGCCGGGTCGAGCGCCGGATGAGCGTCTCCTGGCCGCTGGCGCATGGCATCGGGGTGCATGGCGCGCTGACCGGCGCCGACAATGCCCGCTTCGTCGCTCGCATCTACGATCGCGACCCCGAGACGATGGTGGCGGCGGTGGACGACTTCGCCGAGCTCGGCGCCTACATGGACATGCCGATCGGCTCCTACTCCTCCGGCATGATGTCGCGCCTGCTGCTCGGGCTCTCGCTGGCGATGGATTTCGACTGCTACCTCATTGACGAGGCGACCAGCGTCGGCGACCAACGCTTCATCGACCGCACCCACGACGCGCTGGAGAACCGGCTGCGGGATCGCGCCCTCGTGATGGTCAGCCACCACGCTGTTCATATTCGCAGTTTCTGCCGGACCGCTGCTATCCTCCATAACGGCGCCCTGACGTTCTTCGAGGACCTCGATGAAGCTATCGCCACCTACGAGGCCCTCTGAAAGCCTCGCCAGCACCGGCCTGGCGCCGCCCGTCGGGCGGCTGCCGGACCCGCCCGACCGGCGGCGCCAGCGGCGCCGGCTGCGGATGCGGGACTGGTTCATGCTGCTGGTCCTGCTGCCGACGGCGATCGCGGCGGCGTATTTCTACGTCGCGGCCGCGCCAATCTATGAATCGGAAGCCCGCTTCCTGGTGCGCGGCCGCGGCGGCAGCAGCGGCGGGGCCGGCGGGCTCGATGCCGGCGCCGGCGGCGGCCGCGCCGCGGCGATGGCCGGCATCTTCGCCGGCGCCCGGCCTGGCGCCGAGGAAGCCCGCGCTGTCGTCGCCTACCTCGACAGCTACGCCGCCGTGCTGGACGCGCGCGCCGAGGCGGACCTGATCGAGCTGTGGCGCCGGCCGGAAGCCGACCGCCTCGCGCGCCTCTGGTGGGAGGAGCCGCAGCTGGAATGGCTCGCCTGGTACTTCCGCCGCATGGTCCGCACGACCTTCGACGCGGAGACCAACGTCCTCACCCTCAAGGTGCACGCCTTCCGCCCGGCCGACGCGCAGGATCTGGCGGAACGGATGCTCAGGCTGTCCGAGGGCCTGGTCAACCAGCTCTCCGAACGCTCGACCCTGGACGCGATCCGCGTGGCGCAGGAGGATGTGCGCAAGGCCGAGGAGCGCGTTGCCGCCGCCCGCGAGGCGATGATCGCCTTCCGCGAGCGCGAGCAGGCCTTCGACCCGACGCGGACCGCCGCCGGCGCCGTCGAGACGATCGGCCGGTTGGAGGCGCTGCTGGCCCAGACCCGGACCGAGCTCGAGGAGCGGCGCCGCTTCATGCGCGCCGACAACCCGCAGATCCAGGTGCTGCAGAACCGCATCTCCGCCCTGCAACAGCAGATCGCCACCGAGCGCGGCCGCGTCACCCGCGGCAACGAGGCGCTGACCCAGCAGGTGGCCGGGCAGGAGCGGCTCGAACTTGAGAAGGCCTTCGCCGACCGCCAGCTCGCCTCCGCCACCGCGACGCTGGAGGAGGCACGCTCCAACGCGCTGCGCCAGCAGATCTTCCTGGTGCGCGTCGCCGACCCCCAACTCCCCGAATACGCGCTCTTCCCCCGGGCGACCTTCAACACGCTGACCATCTTCATCAGCCTCTCCGTGATGTTCGGCATCGGCTGGCTGCTGGTGGTGAGCGCCCGAGAGCATGCGAGCTGAGATGAGAAGCATTCTTGCGCCCTCAAGCGCCGGGCGGCCGCTCCGCGGCCTTGGCTCGCCGGACAACCGGCGGGCCGCATTCGCGGCCTCGGCCTGCTTTGCAGGCCGCCTGTCACGACTGCGAGCCGTTGGTTTCGCCGGCCTGATCGCCGCCGCCCTGGGCAGCACAACGGCCTTCGCGCAGGCGCCCGGCCAGCAGCCGCCAGCCCAGGCGCCGGTTGGCGCCCCCGCCCTGCCCGGGGCCGGCACCACCGGCATCGTGGTTCCCGGCCGCACCGCGCCAGCACCCGGCATCGACGCCCTGCTCGGCCGGAACGACCCGATCACCACGCTCCGCCCGGGCGCCAGCACCGCCGCCGAGGGCGGGCCCATCGCCGTCGCGCCACTCGGCGACCCCGGCCGCCCGGCGGGCCCCGCCACCGCCGTGTTCGGTGCCACGCTGTTCAGCCGCGGCGCCCCATCGCCGGCGGACACGCCGAACCCGAACTACGTCCTCGGCCCCGGCGACCGCGTCTCCGTCACCCTATGGGGCTTCGTCGAGGGCAACGTCCTCGCCCAGATCGACAATGAGGGGAACATCTTCATCCCGCAGGTCGGCCCCGTCCGCGTGGCCGGCACTCGCGCCGGCGACATCCAGCGGGTGATCGAGGGCGAGGTGCGCCGCGTCTACGCGCAGCAGGTCCAGGTCTACGCCAACGTCGTCTCCACCGGCTCGGTCGGCATCTTCGTCACCGGCTTCGTCCGGCTGCCCGGCCGCCACCTCGGCGCCGCCTCGGAAAGCGTGATCGACTACCTCGCCCGCGCCGGCGGGGTGGACCCCGGCCGCGGTTCCTTCCGCGACATCGTGGTCCGTCGCGGCGGACGCGACATCGCGCGGGTGGACCTCTACCGCTTCCTGCTGACCGGCTCGCTGCCGGAGATCAGCCTCCAGCAGGGGGACACGATCATCGTCGCCGCCCAGGGCGCGGTGGTCGGCGCCGACGGCGCGGTGCGCAACAACTACCTCTTCGAGGTCTCCGGCCGCGCCATGACCGGCAGCGAACTGCTCCGACTCGCCTCGCCGCTGCCCTCGGCCACCAACGCGGTGGTGCGCGGCACCCGCAACGGCCAGCCCTTCTCGCGCTACGTCACGGTGCGCGAACTCGGCAGGGTCCAGCTCTTCGACCAGGACACGGTCAGCTTCATCACCGACGCGCCCGCCCCCACCGTCCGCGTGATGGTGGAAGGCAGCCGCATCGGGCCCTCCGTGCTGATCGCCGACCGCGACACCTCGCTCTGCACCATGCTCGACTACATCGAGGTGGACCCGCGCCTGGCCAACCCGCGCGGCGTCTTCCTGCTGCGCCCCTCGCTGGCGGCCCAGCAGACGCGCACGATCAACGAGGCGATGGACCGGCTGGAGCGCCAGCTTTTCCTCTCCGTATCCGCCACCACCGGCGTCGCCGAGATCCGCGCCGTGGAAGCCAACCTGGTCTCCAGCTACATCCAGCGCGCCCGCCGCATCCAGCCGGAAGGCCGCCTGGTGGTCATGGACCGCGGCGGCCGATGCGCCGACATCCGCCTCCAGGACGGCGACACCATCGTCATCCCCGAACGGATGCAGACCGTGCTCGTCACCGGCGAAGTGCGCGCACCCCAAGCCGTCGTCTGGCGGCCCAACCTGCGCATCGCCGACTACCTCTCCCAGGCCGGCGGCCTCGCCGAACGCGGCGACGACAGCCAGATCATGATCCGCAAGGCCAGCGGCGAACTGATCCTGGAACCCACCGAAGGGCCCGAACCCGGCGACGAACTCATCGCCCTGCCGAAACTCGACCCCAAGAACTTCCAGATCACCCGCGACCTGCTCAATCTCATCTTCCAATCCGCCCTCTCCGCCCGGGTCTTCATGAACTGACGGGCGCGCCGAGAATCGCGACTGTCGCGCTGTCCTTTGGGGAGGGCCCTGCCCTCCCCAAACCCCACCCGCCAAGGGCCAGCGGGCCCTTGGAACCCATGAGTTTGATGGCCGTTTGGGGAGGGGGCATGGTGCGCCCGCGATCGAGCGTGCGCGTTTGGTGCCCCCTCCCCAAACGGCCATGAAAACTGATCGCGGGTCCAGGGGACCGGGTCCCCTGGCAGGGGGAGTTTGAGGGGGGCGGCGCCCCCCCCCCTCAAGGACAAACCGACCGCCGCGCTCCTCAGCGCGCCGTCAGTTCCGTGGGACGGCGGGCGAGGGCTGTGATGGGGGTGATGGCGAGGCCGCGGGATTCGGCGGTTTCGGCCCAGGTGGTGATGGCGGTGATGACGCTCGGGTCGGGGTTGTTGGCCAGGCCGATCGGCGAGTGGCCTTGGCGGGCGAGGGTTTCGAGTTCGCCGAGGCGGCGTTCCACTTCGGCGCGGGCGGAGGAGGGTTCGTCGAGGATCAGGTCCACGGCGCGGCCATAGGCGCGGGCGGGTTGGGGGGCGCCGGGGCGGGGGTCGATGTAGAGCAGGCCGCGCTCGGTGAGTTCGGTCTGGATGGTGCCGAGGAGTTCGGTGTTGGCCGCGAAGCGTTCGCCGCGCATGCCGCCAAGGCCGCCGATCGCGCCCACCTGGCCCTGGATGCGCGAGAGCGCCCAGAGCAGGCGTTCGCGGTTCTCGTTGAGGGGCAGGCTGGTGAGCAGGGCGCGGTCGCCGGGGTCGGCGGTCTGGCCGAAGCCTTGCGGCTCGAGCGGGAGGGCGATGAGCGTTTCCATGCCGCGAGCGCGGGCGCGTTCCAGGAGGGGTTCGATGCGCAGGGCGTAGGGGCTGATGCCGAGGGTGACGCCGCCGGGCAGGCGGCGGACCGCCTCTTCGGAGAAGGGCAGGCGCAGGCCGATGTTGTTGACGATCAGGCCGATGCGCGGGCGCGGGTCGCCACGGTCGAAGGGGCGGGCGTAGGCGCGGATGGAGCTGCGGCTTTCGGGGCCAAGGCGCGGGACCGGCCCGAAGCGCGAGGGTTCGAGCAGCGCCGGGTCGGGCGCGGCGATGGTGATGTCGGCGGGCGTTCGGGCGACGGCCGGCACCGAGCCGCCGAGCGGTGGCGGCTCGGGGGCGTTCGGCAGTCCGGCGGGGATGATCGGTTCGGATGGTGCCTGTGGCGGGGCGGCCGGGGCGGGCGGCGCCGCAGCCACGGGCGCCGGTGGCGGTGGCGCGCTGGCGGCCGGCGTGGTTTGCGCGTCCGGTGGGCCGAGCCAGGCCAGCGCGGCG